>OBMA010001438.1_pt1 | contig 14538 bp, 13 predicted proteins | sample 1539141 | NCBI WGS metagenome assembly OBMA01 (sample SAMEA3991484, study PRJEB22521) | metagenome | biome: anthropogenic terrestrial biome; feature: sewage plant; material: raw primary sludge | place: Sweden | collected 2012-09-26 | reverse complement strand
GATCGATGAGCTTGTATACCGCGTCCATCGCCTTGCGGGTGCTAGCCTTCAGTGGTTCGCCATCCATCAGATGACCGATGAGTACTGCCGAAAATATGTCACCCGTGCCGGGGAAGTGGACAGGAATCTCTGTGTACGGCAGATAGAAATACTGGTCTGTGGTGTGATTGTATCCCACCACGGAGGTCTGTCCATCTACGGGAATGCTCGTTGTCAATACGGATTTGGCACCGATAGCCCTCAGCTTGTCAATTAATTTCTTTGACTCTTCACGTGTCACACCGTCGGGATTATATGCGGTGTCGGTGAGATAGCAGGCTTCGGTGTGGTTGGGGAAGATGAGATCTGCCACGGCAATCATCTCGCGCATACTCTGTATGGTAGCGGGAGTGACGCCATTGTATAGTTTTCCCCCATCGCCCATTATCGGGTCTACGAAGATAGTGGTGCCATTGGCTGCCTGCTCCATGCAATATGCCGATACGATCTGTGCCTGACGCTCAGAGGCGATGAAGCCCGTGGCAATGGCACTGAACGAGAATCCTAACTGCTTCCACACGGGAAACACGCCGGTGATGTAGTCGGTGGTGTCCATAATGTTGAATTTGCCATAATCCAATGTGTTAGACACCAGGGCGGTGGGCAGATTGTATGTCTGGTGGCCCATATACGAAAGTATTGGCAGCATGGCAGCGGTGGCCACCTTTCCATATCCGGCCATGTCGTTTATCAGTAGAATTTTTTTATTTCTCATCATCTTACGTTTTCGGATGCGAAGTTACTACAATTATTAATAATGAAAGAAAGAATAAATGAAAAAGATGGAATAAGCTGATTAAAGAGTGTTCATTTGAATAGCGTGGTGTGGAGTAAATGCATCTTTTGACTTTCGTTTTCTGTATTTCATTTAATTTGACTATCTTTGCAGCCTATAATTCAAAAAGATGATTGATATTTGCTGTATCGGGCACATCACCCGAGACAAGATTGTTACTCCCAAAGCAACCGTCAACATGGCGGGCGGCACATCGTTTTATTTCGCTTATGGCATCAATCAGTTGCCTGAGAAAGCTTCGTTCCGGCTTGTCACCAAGGTGGGGCAGGACTCTATGGATGAAGTGGAGAAGATGCGTAGCGCGGGAATAGACGTGAAATGCTATCACAGTGAGCATACCGTGTATTTTGAAAACAAGTATGGGTCCAACTCCAACAACCGCACTCAGCGTGTGCTTGCCAAGGCAGACCCGTTCACCATTGATGAAATGCGCGACCTGGAGGCGAAAGTCTTTCATCTGGGTTCGCTTCTCGATGACGACTTCTCGCCAGAAGTGGTGAAATTCCTTTCCACCAAGGGATTTATCTCTATTGATGTGCAAGGTTATCTGCGTGAGGTCCGTGGCGATGGCGTGTTCTCAGTAGACTGGCGTGACAAGGAGGAAATTCTGGAATGTACAGATATCCTGAAATTAAATGAGCACGAGATGGAGGTGATTTCCAATCTTAAGAATCCTCGAAGCGTGGCTTTGAAATTGGCGGAGACTGGTGTCAGAGAGGTTATTATCACGCTTGGCAGTTACGGCTCTCTGATTTATGCCGACCACAAGTTTTATGAGATACCGGCCTATAAGCCCGCAGAGGTCGTCGATGCCACTGGTTGCGGCGACACATACAGCACAGGATATCTATATTGCCGTTCGCAAGGAATGGACTATGCAGAGTCGGGCAAGTTTGCCGCTGCCATGTGCACGCTGAAGCTTGAACATAGCGGACCGTTCGACCGCACGATAAAAGAGATCAGGAAGATAATCAAATAATCCGTATTGCAAGGGTGTCCTTATCAAAGAGGATACCCTTTTTTTCGATATATTGGCTCAGTATGCCACACCCGGCAAGCTCTTTCGGCGTGCCGATGCTCAGTCCTTGCGCCTTGTTCATCATCCAGAGCATGTCGGCTATTTGCAGAGCCAGTTCCAGGTCGTGCGTGGAAAGGAATATTGTTTTGTTCATCTCGTGAGCCAGCCGGTGCAGCAACTGCATCATATCCACCTTGCTGGGGAAGTCGAGAAATGCAGTAGGCTCATCCAGAATAATGATTGGTGTCTGTTGGGCAAGCGCTTTGGCAATCATCACCTTCTGCCGTTCGCCATCGCTAAGCGTCTGAATCATGCGTTCGCCAAGCGTCTCTATGCCCACCATTTGCATCGCCCGGGTCACGATTTCATCATCCTCGCGTGACAACGTGCCCCAAAATCCGGTGTATGGCGAACGTCCCAGCCCCACCAACTCGGTGACAGTGACATTCACTACATCCGGTTTTACTGTGAGCACCACGCTGATTTTTTTGGAAATATCCTTGCTGGTGAGCGATTTGATATCTCTTCCATCGATGATTATCTCACCCGTGAGCGCTGGCTGAAAGGCGGATATCGTGCGTAGCAACGTAGACTTGCCCACACCGTTCGCGCCGAGTAGGCAAGTCAGCTGACCACTATTTATTGTGGCGCCAATCCCTGATGCCACAACTCTCACGGCACCTTTCTTCATCGGATAGCCGATGGATAAATCTTTCAGACGTATTGTTTCCACAGATGCAAAGTTAATTAAAATATATGATAATCTGCCAAGTGTAAAGTTTTTATTTGTTACCTTTGCAAATCGTTATGGAACAAACGTCACCGATAATGTCACTTCAACAGCAATGGTTGCTGCTCCAACTGGAATACAACACGGAGAAGGAAGCCTTCCGCCGGCAAACCGAGACTATGGGATTGCAGCGCAAGGTGAAGCGTGGCGACGCATGGTTTCCGTTGCGTGTGGGCAAGAGCTATTACAATTCGCTCAATCAGTTGGCGGTGGAGGTGCATCGCACCGCAGACAACGACATAGAACATAATTTTGAGTTTGGACGTCCCGTCGCTTTCTTCATCGTAAGCGATGGCGGGAAAATCAAATACTTCAGCTTCTCCGGCACAGTGAGCTATGTGGATGGCGACCGTATGGTGGTGATTGTGCCTGATAACGGACGATTAATAGACCTGCAAGGTTCGGCTGAGCAGATAGGGATACAGCTGTTTTTCGACGAGACAAGCTACAAGTTGATGTTCGAAGCTCTCGACCGTGCGATGAAAGCCAAAGACAACCGCATGGCATATCTGCGCGACCTTTTCTATTCGCGCCGGAAAGCGGAGCGGTTTTCCTTTGAGCCAACACGCTTCCCGTGGCTAAACCCCACGCAGGAACGGGCAGTCAACGAGGTGCTTTGGGCCAAGGATGTGATGGTGGTGCATGGGCCTCCGGGCACAGGAAAGACAACGACGCTGGTTGAGGCTATATACGAAACGTTGCGGCGTGAGAGTCAGGTACTGGTATGCGCGCAAAGCAATATGGCTGTGGATTGGATTTCAGAGAAGCTCGTGGACCGTGGTGTCAACGTGCTGCGCATAGGCAATCCCACAAAGGTGAACGACAAGATGCTGTCTTTTACTTACGAGCGGCGCTTCGAGTCGCACCCCGATTACCCGCAACTGTGGAGCATACGCAAGGCTATCCGTGAACTGCGCAACCAGCGCAAGGGTCGCACGGATGGTTATCATCAGAAGTTGGAACGACTGAAGAGCCGTGCCATGGAGATAGAAATACGCATCAACGGCGAACTCTTCGGTGAGGCGCGGGTGATTGCGTCTACGCTTACAGGTTCTGCCAACAGACTGCTGGATGGTCAGAAGTTTGGCACTTTGTTCATAGACGAGGCCGCTCAGGCGTTAGAAGCCGCGTGCTGGATACCTATCCGCCGTGCCACTCGTGTGATCTTGGCCGGCGACCATTGTCAGTTGCCGCCCACGGTGAAGAGTATTGCCGCGCTGAAAGGCGGTCTGGGCAAGACGCTTATGGAACGGATTGTGGAAAACAAACCCGATGTGGTGACGCTGCTCAAGGTGCAATACCGCATGAATGAACAGATAATGCGTTTCTCCAGCGACTGGTTTTATGGCGGGCAGGTGGAGAGCGCACCGCAGATTAAATGTAGGGGCATACTCGATTACGATACGCCGATGACGTGGACTGACACTTCGGAGATGGATTGCAAGGAAGAGTTTGTGGGCGAAAGTTTCGGTCGTATCAACAAGACAGAGGCTGAACTCACACTTAGCAAACTTCAGGAATACTTCATCAAGATAGGCAAGGAGCGCATACTCGGAGAGAGTATTGACGTGGGGGTGATTTCACCGTATCGTGCACAGGTGCAGTATCTGCGCAATCTGATAAAGAAGCGTGAGTTTTTCAAGCCCTATCGCCGTCTGGTCTCTGTCAACACTGTGGACGGCTTCCAGGGTCAGGAGCGTGACATCATACTCATCTCGCTGGTACGTGCCAACGACGGGGGACAAATCGGTTTCCTGAGCGATCTCCGCCGAATGAATGTCGCCATCACCCGGGCACGAATGAAACTTATCATACTTGGCGATGCCACCACCATGACACGCCATCCCTTTTACAAAAAACTATACGAATATATAAAGGAGATAAACAATGCTTGAACGTGATTACATCATGCGCCTGATACAAGAATTCATGGCTGCACTGGCGAGAGTACTCGAAAAAAAAGAAGTTACCACACGACGTGAGGAGATTCGCAAACTCTATGACAAGTATGTGGGACCGTATACACTCTATTACAACGCCAGCGTCGACGAGGTAATGCAGGCGATACAGTCATATGGCGTGGAACAACGCATCCAGAGACTGGAGATGCTTGCCGAACTCTACTATACAGAGGCCGATATGGTGTCAAAACCCGACCGTGATTTTCTGCTCGAAAAGGCTTATGCCCTATTCGATTTCATCGACCATAACGGCAAAACATATTCTTTCGACCGTCTGCTGAAGATGGACAAAATAAGGAAAGAACTTGATAAATAGGATTCTATTCCCGGCTAACGTAATTGCCAGATAGACTAATTATGAGTAATATTAACGACATGACGGTGGGGTCGCCCACACGTGACATCATCAAATTCGCACTGCCATTGATATGCGGATACATACTGCAACAGATGTATCTCATCATCGACGCCGCAATCGTGGGGCGCTGGATTGGCGTGGGGGCACTGGCGGCAGTGGGGGCATCGTCGTCGATAATGTTTCTGATAATGGGCTTTTGCAACGGTTCATGTGCCGGATTTGCCATTCCCGTGGCGCAATCGTTTGGCGCCAAAGACCTCTCTGCCATGCGTTCTTATGTGAGCAATGCGCTCAGGATATCCGCCGTGATTGCTGTGGTGATTACAATTTTCACCTGCATATTCTGTGAACGCATCCTGAAAATCGTCAACACGCCGGATGAGGTGTTTCATGATGCATACATCTTTCTGCTGCTCAACTTTATTGCAATACCGTTTACCATAGCTTACAATATCCTTTCCGGATTCATCCGTGCGTTGGGCAACTCCAAGCAACCTTTCTACTTCCTGATCATCTCATCTTTCGTCAATATCGGTCTCGATGTCATTCTCATCCTGATTATCGGTATGGGCGTGGAGGGCGCGGGCATTGCCACACTACTCTCGCAGGCTTTCTCGGGACTGCTGTGCTGGCTTTACATCCGCAAACGAATGCACATCCTGATTCCGCGGGGCGACGAACGACGGTATGATGACAAGAAAGTGGGACGTCTGCTCAACAACGGAATACCGATGGGACTGCAATTCTCTATCACCGGAATTGGCATAATCATGTTGCAGAGTGCCAATAACGCTCTTGGCACCACATATGTGGCGGCATTCACGGCATCCATGCGTGTGAAATATCTCTTCACATGTGTCTTCGAGAATATCGGTGTGGCAATGGCAACCTATTGCGGACAGAACATCGGGGCACAGAAGGTGCACCGCATAGCGCTCGGTATACGCTCGGCAGTCAAGATTATGCTTGTCTATTTTGTGATCTCGTTACTCCTCATCGTGCCATTTGCTGATTATATGATGATGCTTTTTGTAAATCCTGGTGAGGTTGAAATCGTGCATAATGCGGCGATGTTCATGCGCATTGCATGTTATTTCTACCCTGTGCTTGGATTGCTTACCATCCTGCGCTATTCCATCCAGGGACTCGGCTATAGCAATCTGTCCATGCTCTCGGGCGTGATGGAGATGATTGCCCGTTGCGGTGTGAGCCTGTGGCTGGTACCTGCGCTGCACTTTGTAGGTGTCTGTTATGGCGACCCCGTGGCATGGATGGCAGCAGATTTGTTTCTGGTTCCCACGATGATTATTGTCTATCGGCGGTTGAAATTGAAGTTTGAAAATAGTATATAAAATACTTGTAACTTCCATTTCTAATTCTTATCTTTGCGAAATGTAATTAAACACTAATATCAAGATTCTCTTTCTGATGAAAAAGCAAGGGATGTGGAATCTCAAAATCATATTATTGTACGTTGGAATCGTAATAATGACGGGTTGCGGCGGTGGCCAAAAGAACCCCGGGAGTATACTTCCTGGCAACTGCCGGCTAAGGGCCGGTGATATCGTGTTCAGACGTGGCGGCGGGTTTACAAGTCATGCCGTGCTTATTGCCGACCCGGAAGGTGAATATTCGCATGTGGGCATCGTTGCCTACTCGGCAGGCAAGATGGTGATAGTGCATGCCGTGCCAGGCGAGCCGGACTTTGAGGGCGACCCGGATCGCGTGAAGATGGATATGCCGGAGCGGTTCTTTTCTACCATGAATGCCTGTTGCGGATGTGTGTGCAGGATGGAAGACAAGAACGTGGCAGCCAGGGCAGCGCAAGAGGCGATGGCGGTTTATCGGAGACACACACTTTTTGACCATGATTATGACCGAAAAGATACCACCAGGATGTATTGCACCGAATTGGTGACATTTGCTTTCGCTAAAGCCGGTTGCAAAATTGTGAGCGACAATTGCGGGCACAATATCAATATGCCTGGTCTGCATGCTTATTGTCTGTTGCCTTCAGATCTCTTCAAAAGCAAGTTTTTAAAACCAATCAAATATTTTCAGTAATACCAAAATTATTATGATTATGAAGAATTTTTTTAGTGTTTTAGCAATAGTTATGACTGTGGTGCTCATGAGCAGTTGCAGCAGTGATTCGCCCAAGACCGTTGCGGAGAAGTCAATGGGATGTATTGTGGATGGAGATTACAAGGGCTATGTGGAATACATTTACTTTAATGATGGGGGTGATGCAAAGAAACTACAACGCGACAAGGACGGCACTGCGGCCCTTATGGGTGAAAAACTCGACAAGACGCTGCATCAGAAAAGAGGTATCAAACATTATGCGGTACTGTCAGAAGAAGTACAAGACACCGTGGCAACAGTGAAAACGAAGCTTGTCTACGGTAACGGCGAGATCGAAGAAGATGTTTTAAACATGAAAAAAGACAAGCATGGAGATTGGAAAATCGATATGGGCGAATAGCTTTATTACATTTGCGTGATAATGAATATGAGGGGCGTCATCGCTCCTCATATTCTGTTTTACACTCTCTTGCGTGAGTCAAAGCTAGATATGTTATTTAGTTCTAGAACTAGAGCCGTTGCCAAATCCAAATTTCTTAGCTCCCGAACCGGAGTCGTAAGGATTATCGATTGGGCATCAATTACCGCATTCTAAAACATTTCACACTGACAAGTGGTTTGTCTTTCAATCATTATGATCCTGATAAAGAGAATGAAAGGAGTGGTTCTGCCGGCAAGATATCATTCACCGGAAACAGCAGTAACATAATATCACAAGCCTTCCAAAACAATAAGAAAGCAATGTGGCTTGGCTGGTTTTTTGGTGTGAGATTTTAATCCGTCTTGCTACTCATCCAATGTCGGAGATAATGTTGGAGATGTATCGGAGATAAAACTTACTGGACGTCAGCAGAAAATTCTCAAACTAATAAAAGAAAATCCAACAATAACAGGCAAGCAAATGTCGGAGACTTTGTCTGTGAGCCGGCGCACTATTGAGCGCGATCTTTCCGTAATGAAGGAAATAGGAATTCTGAAGCATGAAGGCAAAGATAATGGTGGGTCGTGGGTAATATCATCATAGTAGAACTCCATGGTTGACTAAAATAGGTTTATTCTATATTTGTTATCTTTTAAAATTAAATTTACATACATTCGAATTCAGAACTCCTTTAAATTGATGGGTGTTCTTTAAGTCAGGATCAACTTTTTTTCTTTTATAATATTCTTTATTATAATAATCATTTGAAGTATAATAAATAGACAATTTATACTGTCCTTTTCTCAAAGAGATTGGAAATATAGATAATCCTAAATTAACTTCTATACTATCATCAGGATCTAAAATCCATATTGTAGATTTGTCTGATGTATGCTTTACTTCTTTGTTCTTTATCTTTGACAGATTTTCAAATGGTTCTGTTTGTCTTTTATAAGCTTTAGGCAAAATACATACATCAAATTCTTTAAATAAATTATTTTCTTCTTTGTGCTCTGGTTTTAACGGATTTTCAAATGGTAGTGTTCGTGACCTAATAGTTTGAGGCAAACGACCATTTTTATCGAATACACAAACAGATAATCTGGGGTAGACATTTTTCATGTTAGCTCGATTTTTCATACCTGAAGCATCAAAATCCGCATGCTTATTTAAATTATAAAATAGCAGACTTTGATTTGTTTTATTACAAACTCTATAATTGAAAGATAAGGTATCGTCTTTAACTGTTATACTTTGAGGTATAATCTTAAGAATTACAGTTTGGGCTTTGAGTTGCCCGGCAAAAATAATAATACTTATTAATATCCATTTCATAGCTATAAATTTTTATTTGATACTACTCCAGCCTCTAGGCAAGTCGGCTTTATATGTGTTTACTTGTTTCCGATAATATTGAACATATTGGCTGTGACCGGATCTGTTAGTATCGATATGTGTGTTATACCATAAATTTTCACTGTATGCTTTATATTCCATAATAGTTTCTTGATCTCCCGCGTCATATATATTGCGATATAGTGCAGCTCTTCCACTAGAATAATCTCCAACGTGAACTAACTCATGATCAACAGTGTCATATAACATCCCTGCGTTATCAGGATCAGTTAAATACGATGATGAAACATACACTGTTAGATTATTATTTTTATTATTTATATTATTACTAAGTGTGAGTCCGCCTGATCTATTAGATGCTATCCATGTAATTTTCACGTTACTTGGAAGTCTGGTCTTAAAATGTTGCTTTGCATAATTCTTTAACATTCTATTGTGTATAATATCATTAAAAAGCATCGAATACGCCCCCGTCACAGCACCGTTGGCAAACTTGCCGCCGCCAATTTCAGAAATAGTTCCTCCCAGCACGGCTGAGGAAGCCGTTTTCATCACCTGCAAGTCGGGTTAATTTTTGATGTATTTGGAAACAAATTTTTCCACCCGTTTGGTATATTCTGCCTTGTGGTCCCGATATGAATGGGCGTGGGTGGAACCTTTGCCGATAAATAACTCCTTGGGTTGCGGTTTGGCGGCATATAGCGGATTTACCATCCACGACGGCACGAAATCATCGTTGTCGCCATGGATGAAAAGCATCGGTTTGTGGCACTTCTTTACTTTGCTGATTGCTGAAGCCTCACCAAAAGTCCAGCCGTAACGCAGTTTGCAGAGCGCGCTGGTGGTGTACATGAACGGAAAGTCAGGCAAGCCAAACATCTCTCCCAACTCGTAATGAAACTCGTCCCACACGCTGGAATAACCGCAATCTTCAACAAAACATTTCACATAAGCAGGTGTCCGTTCGCCAGAAACATACATCGTTGTCGCACCACCCATAGAGACACCGTGCAACACTTGTCGGGTGGTTCCCGTAGAGTCACGAAAAAGAGTGTCGGCAATGGCCATCCAGCGCATCACGTCGAAACGGTCTTTCCATCCCATTCCTATATTATCCCCATCGCTTCGTCCGTGCCCGTGCAGGTCCGGCAGCAGCACGTTGTAGCCCATCTGCTCATAGATATGAGCTATGGGTAGCATTGTGATGTTGCAATCTCTCCATCCGTGAATAAGAATAGCCGTGCTGCCGGTGTGCTTCCATCCGTAAACGAATGTGCCATACTGCCGCTCCCCACCAGGCATCGTGATGAAAGTGTCACGCAGAGCCTTGCACCGTTGCAGACTGTCCATCCATGGTTTCAGTTCCGGATTATCATTCATCACCGTGTGATATTTTTCTTTCAGCTTTGCCACACGGTCGGCATCCACTCCAAGCGAGTAGTTGAGCATATAGAAACTGCCGCCGATGATGACTGTCACCAGTATTGCAAGTGTAGATATCAACGTTATTCTTATCCTTTTTTTCATACGTAAAGAATTATAACCGGTTTCGAAAATCAGGCGCAAACTTACACATTTATTTTCACATTATGACATGGTGTGATGCTATTTTTGGTGATAATAATTGTTTTTACCTGTTGGCGGAATTGAATTGGTGTGTGTCTTAAACTATTAGTGTCCGGTAAACATAAATATAACTTAATATCTTTAAGTGATCGTACGAATTATATACGATTGCTCCTTAATATATTGTCCGATACTAGAATCAAAATATTGGAACACTAATAAGGAATATATGAAAAATTAGCGAAGAAAGAAAATCCGTCACCAAGTGAACCTTCTTTTTTGATTAGGGATTTACTTTTCTAAATAAGGTTCAGATTGCCATTAATACAGGCAATCTGAACCAATATTTTGTGCTTTCTAGCTCTCGGATAGCAATAAATAAATTTATATTTTAGTTATCTTTGAATTTCGCAGCACTAAGTTTTGTGCACTCCATAAGTTTGTATTTTTCTTATGATGCACGTTTTGACCACTATACTACATATCAATGTGAAATCGATTGTATATTTCACATTGTATCGGTCGTCATTTTTTTACATTTTAACATTGAATCCTAAGGAAAATAGAACTCTCGTATAATCATGGAAATTATTGTTGTGCGAGTCGTATTTTCTTAAGAGAATGCCTATACATGGTCGTATGTTGGAATGTCCTATATAAGCATAGAGACCAGTGTCGTAATACGAATACTTCCAATTCTTCTTTCTCTGCAAGTTGTCACCGATACCACAAACTGCGCTAACATCTAAATCAGGGATGCTTAAAAAAGTATAGCCAATTTTGGCGCCAAACATATTGTTCGTATAATAGTCTTTGTTTTCATCAATTTTGAAAAGTGCGATAGCACGTTCGTAATCACATTTCACATACAAGCGTTTCAGAAGATTATACTTGAAATCAAAACAAATCTCATAGGGGGTGAATTCATGTGAAAATGTACTTCCCTGAGTGTGCATTTCAACTTCCATATCTTTTGCTTGGCAAGAGGCGGAAAGAGGAAACAACAAAAACATGATATATATATATACTACTTTATACATATTCAACTATTATTATTTCTTTAGCGCATCTCCATTCCAAAGGAGTGCACTTGCATTCGCTACAGAAACACTCTCAGTAATATTCTTCTTCAAGGATGGATTTATCTGTGATTGTTCAATTGCTTTATTTACTTTTGCTATATATGTAGTGTCGGAATCATCTACATTTTGTAATCCATCCAAAACAGAACTACATAAATCCAATGTTGATTTCTGTTGATTATTAACAGTTAGTGATTTAAATTTGTTTATATTTTCTGAAATACTTGCATTTGGATTAAAGTTTTCATTAATACCAGACAAAACTTTTTTTAATTCATTTTCATCTACTACTTTTCCATAAGATTTGTCTCTACTTACTATTTTGCAAACAGCATTTGTCAAAGAACTTACAGACATTGTATCCAGTGCATTACCATAATTGTCAAAAAGTTCTTTAGAAAATTTATTATGTAAATATCCAACAGTAGCAGAATCTACAATGATATCAGGATGCATCTTGATAGCAACTATGTCAGAATTTATAAGTTGCTTTTCTTCCTTTGTTGCAGTCCATGCCAAAGTAGATGCACCGGTAGCACCTGCGACATCTCCCAAAACAAATCCTGCAACATCAGCGGAACCAAAAATTAGCCATCTCAACCACTTTGGCATTCTTGTTCCTTCTTTTTTAGTGTAAGAACTATTAATGTTAACAATCTGCCCTTTCAATTTACTAAGCTCAATCTCATCTTTAGAACTGTTGTTAGAAACTGAATCCTGCGTTTCAGAAGAGCAACTGAAGCTAGAGCAACAGAATACAACACTTAGTGTGTAAATGATAATTTTTTTCATAATTGTTCCTTTCTTTTAAGTAATTTAATATATATTTATCTAATAAAATTGATACAAAAATAGTAAAGTTTGTGTTACTGTGTATAAAATATTATTATTATTATAATAAATTAACACAAATATAAATTCTAGTAACTACTCAGATTCCATTCTGCGGCATGAAGTGAATTCTGAGTAGTTACAATTTCTACGATGGACTATCGAATCGCTATCCAAACAACTGAAACAAAATTTCCCCCTCAGATACTTTTATGGTGAGAGAGCAAACGCCATAAAGATATAAATACGGGTTACACTAATTTCCAATCTGCTACTCACACTTCTTCAACGTGGTATAAAACGTGTTTGAAGCTTCTCTGGGTTGGCTATAATGATCAGGTTGACTGCTATATATTATATAAACGTCCAAAGTTTCCTCGAGCATCCGAAAAAGATTGGGAGAAGGATTTGTCAGAAGCATTACAAGTCCCTCCTGAACTGCCTGAACAAGGCATCGAGGAGTTATAGGGGGCTTGGGTAACTAGCACTGTCAATAGATTTAATAATGGTCTGTGCAATGATCTTGCCAATTATTCCGGCAGACGGGCCATTTGTATTTTATCTTTGTCATATCAATCAAAATTTTTTACAACAACCCCTGAAATGCAGCCCTTATTTCAAAAAAGTTTCCTCACGGTCGTAAATACACGATTCTAGAGCGATGTCACAATGTGCTGAAATTCAGATGATTAGCGTTTTTCGGCGAAATATCCGCCCCAAAATATGTTGCAAATAACGCCCTTTTTGCTCTTCATTTAACCGTTAGACGCGTTGTAAGTAACGGTCAAATGCAAACCAAGTAACCGTTAGTTGCATTTTCGGAAGATGAAATCGCAAAATAGGAGTGCATTTGCCACGTCTTAATGTTCCCTTTCCAGTTTTTCTTTTTCTGGATTGTCATCTCCGGAAAGGTCGGATTTTGGCATAAAATATTTACAAATCCTTCTATCATAATTATATAAAAGGGCTTAATAATTAATGTTGCAGTCGTATCAGTCAAACGATTTAATATGTTTTTGCATCTATTTTTCCCGCAATCTCCATTCTTTTTATTACCTTTGCACCCACGAATTCGAATTTTTATTTTATACCGGTATGAAAATTGAAAATCAAATATGCAGTTCGGTCATTGCTGCCGTAAAGGAGCTGTATGGTCAGGATGTGCCTGAAAAGATGGTACAACTGCAAAAGACAAAAACAACTTTCGAAGGAAACTTCACCGTAGTGGTGTTCCCGTTCCTGAAAATATCTCATAAGAACCCTGAGGAAACCGCCCGGGAACTGGGCGAATATGTGGGGAAGAACTGCAAGGCCGTGGCCGAATTCAATGTGGTTAAGGGATTCCTCAACCTCGTCATCGCCCCCGCCGCATGGCTCGGACTGCTGGATGACATCAATGCTGATGAAAAGTTCGGTGAGAAAAAGGCCACAGGCGATTCTCCACTGGTGATGATAGAATACTCGTCACCAAACACCAACAAACCGCTTCACCTTGGACACGTGCGCAACAACCTGCTGGGCTGGTCGCTTGCTCAGATTATGGAAGCCAATGGTAACAGAGTGGTCAAGACAAATATCGTTAATGACCGTGGCATACACATCTGCAAGTCTATGCTGGCATGGCAGAAATGGGGCAACGGGGAGACTCCGGAGGCAAGTGGCAAGAAGGGCGACCATCTGATTGGCGACTACTACGTGGCTTTCGACAAGCACTATAAAGACGAGTGCAAAGAGCTCGCTGCCAAGTATATAGCAGAGGGGATGAGCGAGGAAAACGCTGAGAAAAAGGCAAAGGAAGAGGCCCCGCTGATCAAGGAGGCTCACGAGATGCTGGTCAAATGGGAGCATGGCGACCCCGATGTGCGCGCACTCTGGCAGAAAATGAACTCTTGGGTTTATGCCGGATTCGATGAGACATACAAGGCTCTGGGCGTGAGCTTCGACAAAATATATTATGAATCAAATACTTACCTCGAGGGAAAGGCAAAGGTGGAGGAGGGGCTCGATAAGGGGCTTTTCTTCCGAAAGGAAGACGGCAGCGTATGGGCGGACCTCAGCAATGACGGTCTGGACCAGAAGCTGTTGCTTCGTTCGGATGGCACGTCTGTCTACATGACGCAGGACATCGGCACCGCTGATATGCGTTTCAAGGATTTCCCGATAGATAAGATGATATATGTGGTGGGCAATGAGCAGAACTACCACTTCCAGGTACTCTCGCTGTTGCTTGACAAA
>OBMA010001437.1_pt1 | contig 14543 bp, 10 predicted proteins | sample 1539141 | NCBI WGS metagenome assembly OBMA01 (sample SAMEA3991484, study PRJEB22521) | metagenome | biome: anthropogenic terrestrial biome; feature: sewage plant; material: raw primary sludge | place: Sweden | collected 2012-09-26 | reverse complement strand
CCACCGCTTAACTGCCTGTGAAATAGTTAATTAAGTAAAAAGGTGGTGGACTTTCCGTTTTTTACAAACTTTTTTTATTTTTCTTAATCCGTTATTTTGTCTATAATAATACTCTGGCTATTGACCAGAGCCCGATTCAGACTGATTTATAGTCGTTCCTTTTCTATAATACTTTCATTTTTTTAAATGATTCTGTCTTTGTTAATCGGGTGACGTGTTGTAACTTTGTGTCTTTATTTTTATTAATAATTATTCTATTATGTCACTATCATTTTCACAGTTTGCAGTAAAATGTTCCGCCCAGCTTGAGGAAGACGGCCGCTTTTCCACTGCCCGCCTTTACCTCAATGCGCTGAGGTCCTTCGCCGGTTTCATCCGCTGCAGCGAAGTCCAGTTTACCGACTTCACCCGCAAGCGCCTCATTGCCTATGAGCATGAACTCCGTTACCACAGTTATTGTCCCAACACCATCTCCACCTACATGCGCATGCTCCGTGCTATCTATAATAAAGGTGTTGATGCCGGTCTTGCCCCCTTCGTGCACCGCCTTTTTCATGATGTCTATACTGGCATTGATATCAGCCGCAGGCGTGCCCTTGACTTCAAGGACCTCAAGACCCTGATCTGCGGCACGACGGAGAAGCCATCCCTGAGGCGTACCCAGAAGATATGCGCCTCCCTTTACAGCCTGTGCGGGATGTCCTTCGTCGACTTCATGAACGTCGACTTTAGTACAGTTAAGGGTGGAGTCCTGACCTACTGCCGCCACAAAACAGGCACGAGCATCAGTATCTCTGTGATGAAGCGCACGATGAAACTCATCGGCGACATCAATGTTCAGCGGAGCGACATGCGCACCTCCCGGGGCTATCGCCTCTACCAGTCACGCCTTCGCCGCTTCAACTCCAGCATCTCCCGCCTTGCCCTTAGCCTGGGCATTACCAGTCCCGTATCCTCCTACACGCTCCGCCACTCCTGGGCCACCGCCGCCTTACGCCGCCATGTCCCCATCGAACTCATCAGCGCAGCTCTGGGGCATCGCAGCATCAGGACCACGCAAATCTACCTGAGCGGTTTCAGCGCAGCCGAGATCGGTGCTGCAAACAGTAAGGTCTGCCGCTATCTTGAAGCAGTCTAGTAATCAAGAACTTGAAGCAGACCGATAATAAGGGATTTTAGGTAAAAAAAAACAGCCGTTACTTTACAAGTAACAGCTATTTCTATTTGTCTGCAAATATAACCAAATATTTTATTAACCTTATCTTGTTTTACGATAATTAACATAAAATCGACTTAAAATGTAAAAAAAAGCATAGCCTACCTGAAAGTATGTTATATTTAAATACATTTTAAACCTTCATACAATCTTCATACTATACAGCGCACCATGCCTTTACGGTGTGCCAAGGCTTCTTTTGCCCTTGTCTTCTGCCTATTTTACGTCATTCATCCTGAATCCTTTCTGTTACTTGTAAAGTAACGGAACAGGTCAATAACAGTATAAAGATGATGATACGGACAGTACAGAATATCCCTGAAAATTTGTGGCAGCCCTTTTTTACTGCTGCTTCTTTTTCTGGATAAGTATTTTGATAACAATGCTTTATCGCATTAAAGGAAAGGAATAACTCAATTCAGATGCCCGTCATGATGTTGCAGCAGCTGCATTATGTATAAATAAGATTCGTGAGAACCGAAGGCATATCTTAATATCACTATAATTTAGATAGAACACTTATTCTATCGTTCCCTGTTTATACGAGTCGTTTAACAGGGATTCACACAAGAGTGTGTGTACTTCGAAAGCCTTTCCCCGTGAGGGGAGGGGCTTTTTGGGGTTCGCCCAGCATGGGCGGTGGTGTGAGGGGACAAAACTTAAAGTAGGAGAAAACTACTTTAAGTTTCTCCTACTCGATTGTAGTTTATGCTATTGTTAATCTTTAATTTATTATTTTGAATAGGGACATTCAAAATAATAATGTCCCGAACCAACATTGACTATTGTCTCATTGCCGATTACTTGTGTATTGTCTTTTGATAAAGGCATTCCATAATCTGTTATTTTGTCTGTCTCTGTTGTCGGCAGATGTACCACAGCTTTACTGTTTGCAGGAATGTTTATTTCTAAAGTATATTTTGTTCCAATGATTTTCCATTCACATGTGATCTTGCCATAAGGTGAAATGAAAGACGTTGTAGCTTCGTTTATGCTGCTTATTATTTGTGGATTAATGCAAACCTCTTTCCATGCAATAGAATTGTCGGTCTGACTTATTCCACCGATCCCATTAAAAAACCATTCCTGAAGATGGCCCAGCATTAGGTGATTGTTGGATACAAAACCATAGGCTTGCCATGATTCTGTCAATGCTGTCGCTCCATGAGATAATTGCCAACCATAGCCTGGTACGTCATATCTGCTGTTCATGTCGTTGATAACTTGTGAATATCCATTATCCTTTAACGTTTGAACAACGTATCTGTAGCCTACGTCACCAGCAGTAAGAGAATTTCCTCTTGACTGAATGTCTGCAACAAGATGCTTCATCACGATGTCTTTCTTGTTTTCAGGAACAAGTCCCATATATACAGCCATTGCGTTTGCTGTCTGACTATTTCTGTCATAATAACCGTCACTGTTCAAATAACGTTTGTTGAAAGCCAGTTTTATTTTTTCAGCCTTATTATTATAATATGTGTAGTCATCTTGCTTATTAAGCAGTAAAGCTGTTTCTGCCATAATCTTTGTGTCGTAGTAATAAATAGCGGTAGCTGTTACTCCATTTGATGTGAGTTGCGCTACGCCTGGTCTTTCTGGTCCAATGTCAAACCAGTCTCCAAGACCGTAAGCCACAATTCCATCTTTATCTTCTCGTGAAGACAGATATGTGAGCATACGTTTCATGTTGTCGTAATATTTACTTAGTAGGCTCTTGTCTCCATACCATTTATATACATACCATGGACAGATGATAAATGCGCTTCCCCATTCAGGTGTGTCTTCAAAGCCACCGTCAAAATGAACATACTCTGGTGCAATTGTAGGAATATTCCCATTCGACGTTTGCGAGTCTTCCATGTCACCCATTATCTTATGATACAGCATTTGCAGGTCATAACGATATTGCATTGAATATTGCATAAGATGGGCTTCTTCCAACCAACCTAACTTTTCTCTATGTGGACAGTCGGTGAGCAAACTTTGCATGTTGCTTCTTACTGCCCAGTCAATAAGCTCAAAAGTACGGTTAAATAGTCTATTTGAACAGTTGAAAGTGCCTACTTCGGCAGCAGAACTGCATGTGTGAAGACCCATTAAATTTTCTACGACCGGTAAACTGTCGGGATTACTCTTATCTTGTGGAACTGCATCTTCTAATTGTACATATCTAAATCCATAATAAGTGAATTTAGGGCTCCATTCTTCGCTTTCTCCACCTTTAAGCGTGTAGGATAATGTGTATTTTCCTGTTGCACTTTGATTTACGGTACTGTCAGAATTTAATAATTCTGCAGGACGGAATGTAACTGTCTTTCCTCTTTTTCCTTCTAGTTTAACTCGAATTATTCCAGAAAAGTTCTGTCCTAAATCATATACCCAGTTTCCTTTGGCATTTTTGAATACTCTGTTTACCGCAATTTCCTCATGAACTTTAACAGGAGGATTTTTCTGTGATTCCAATAAGCCATTATATGATGTGATTATAGCTTTGCGCCAAGGCATATTTTCTTTTGTGGCATCATAGTTCTCACCGCTGTATATGCCAGAATGAGTGATGGCACTTTGTGCTGCTTTCCATGTGTTATCGGTAATAATGTCTTTCACCTTACCGTCTGCATATTCAAGTCGCAATAACATTCTAACCTTCGGAGCGCCAAATGAACCTAACCATTTGAAGTAACCTTGTCTTGGAATATTGTAGAATCCGTTACCGAGTGAAATGCCGATTTCATTATTTCCTTCTTTAATATCTTTTGTTACGTCGAAAGTTACGTAAAGTGCCTTCTTGTCGTATTTCGTCCATCCAGGGTCGAGGAAATCATCACCAACCTTATTGCCATTTATGCATAGTTCAAATTGACCGAGTCCGCAGATATAAGCCAAAGCTCGTGTTATCTTCTTGTTGGCTGTGAATGAATGCTTAAACTTCGGCAACATATATGTACCGAAGTCTTTGTCGCTAATATGTTTCTTTACTAAAGGTGAGTGTATGCCTGGAACGACATACCAGTCTTTGCGGTCTTTTTCGAGTGCTATCCATTTCGCTCCAGCCCAGTCTTTGTCTGTAAAAAGACCTGTTGTGAAGTTACTTAGTTGACTCCATTCTGAAGTTTCTCCATTTGTTGACCAAATCTTAACTTTCCATGTATATTTGGTTGCAGGATTTAGTTGTGATCCATTGTATGGTACTAAAATAGATTCAGAACTGTTGATTTTACCACTATTCCAAATAACCTTATTGTTTGATGAAAGTTCTATCTGGTATGCTTTTTGGTTAAATCCACGCATGTCAGAATTGATATTCCAACTGAAGCATAAATGTTCAGTGTTGTCAGAACCTAGTTCAGTGTTGTTGATTCGTAGATTGTATGTGGAAATACTCTCCTGTGCAAACGTCATGTTTGGCAGAAGCATAAATAATACAATTGCGAATAATGCTTTGATAGAACTTTTCATCATCATGGTATATATTGTTAATGTTAGAATCTATATCCCCATCCAATATTGAGGTAGATTGGATACATGTTGAATGTAACAGTCTTGAAATTACTATTAAATATATCGCTTATGCCAAACTCCATGTCGGCGTTTACGCAAAGATGCTTGTTGGCTAACCATGAAGCACCGAATTGTACTCCAGGTTGCAGTCTTCTCAGGTTGCCTGAAAAATCATAAGTGCCACGTTTGCCATCGCTGAATTGTAGCTTTTGGCCGATTGGTGTTCCTTGTCTCAGATATCCGTCAGTAACATATCCGCTAAATTCTCTGCTGATAGCATAAGATAGATACATTCCTGCCCTGAACTTCCAATTTACTCCAAGTCTATAGTTTGCCATTATTGGAACAGACACAAGTGTAGCACTGTATTTTGTATTTACATATCCTGTCCAATATCCGCCAACCTTACTGCCGTCATCAATAACTTCGGTCTGATAGCTTTTTACATTAGCACCAGCAGTCATACTCTTAACCTCTATTCTAAGTCCTGTTGATATTCCCCACTTGGAATTCGTACTCATCCAGCGTGTGATGTCACCCTCGATAACACCGTTGAAGCGTGGATTGTAACCCTCAATAGAACGAATTTCGCGTGGCATTGACCACGGTGCAGTACCTCCGATATTTATGCCGCATTTTATTTCATATTCTATATTTGCTTTGTCAATGCTGTCTGTTGGAGTGCTATTTGCATTTGCAAGCATAACACAAGAGATTAATATATATATTGTTGATATTATCTTTTTCATCTTCTTTTTATCTTATTTATAGAATAATTGCATCTCGTCTACATACAGTGTACTGCCCACGGCACCATTGAAGTTCGCTCCGTCAATACTTGATGACATGATAATTGAAATGTTGTATTTACCGTTTTTTAGTTTTTCATCATCAATTGTTTTTCCGTCTTTCATTACAAAAGGAATGGCGAATCTTGTCCATGTGTCCGTTTCCTTCTTGTTTTGAATTCTTGCTATTGATACGATATTATCACTTGTAAGTGAGTTAGTTCCATCAAGATATTGCACATCGTCTGTTACCTCGTATAATATAGCATAGATGTCAAAGTTATCTTTCTTTCCTGTTACTTCTTTGCTGTTAAGGTCTGTGTATACATCTCCAGCCTTATATTTATAGTAACCAACTAGTTCTGTCGGTATCTTTTTGAATGGTACTCCGAAATGTGTAGATTTAGCCGGAGTTGTTACATCTATTTCAAATGAACCGAGAAAAATATTTCCTGCGGCGATTGGTGCATGAAACATAGCTCCTAAACTACCGGTACTTAGAGTTGTTAACTTTGCGCATTTGCCGATATATCCGTTGTCATCCTGACATGTAGGGTAGGAGGTTGCAGGTGCGTGATAGTTAGTTATCATGAATCCTGCGTTTCCGCTTCCCCATTCCATAGAAGTACCGTCAATGGCATCACTGTAGAATATATGATAGAATTGCATTTTGTTTCCAGTTTCATAATCGGTATCTTCATAGTATTTCACATTCTCAAAGTTGTATGTAGTAAGGAGATTTGAGAATGTATATTCCACATTGTATGTCTTCTTCCACTGACCGTCTTGTGATGTGACAACATAAGTTTGCGGTGTTGAAAAATTGCGTATCGTTCCGCTTTCAGGATTTATTGTAGCTCCATCTGTTACACTGAATTTTGGAGACTGTTCGCTGATGTCAGTAGAGTCTTTTACGTATAGCGTAACTTTCTCGTTTGATATTACGGGGTCTCGAATAAGAATGCTTTTGTCAACTTGGCATGATGTGATGTCGGCTTCGCTGTTAAGCGCTTCTTCTGAAATGCAAGAACTAAAAGTCATAGGTGTTAGAATGCTTATGGCTGTAATAATTTTCATCTTCATCTTTTTACCTATATATTTATTTTGGCTTACAAATGTAACATAAGTAGGGGTGAAATCAAAATAATTTAATCCTTTTTACACATAGCATATCAAAATATTTTGCTTATTTTTGATGTTTTATAAAAGAAAGAAGTATATTTGCAAATTAATATTAAAGTGAATGGGCATGACTGCTGACGTAATATTATCCGAACTCAAATATCTTGTTGATGAAGAGAAAAGGATTGTATTGCCAAAATTCTTCAAGACAGGAATAGGTGAATATGGAGAGGGCGATAAGTTCCTCGGAGTTGTCGTACCCAATATTCGAAGTGTAGCAACTGCACACCTTGATATTTCTGGCAAGGACATAGCTGCTTTGCTTTCTTCACCGTGGCATGAAATGAGGATGTGTGGTCTGCTTATCATGGTGGAACATTGCAAACAAACACGAAAATCGTCGTGGGTGAAACTGCATTCAAATGAAGAAGGTGAACAAATACGTAAGCAAAATATAGAACTTTATCTTGAGCATACTGATAGAATCAATAACTGGGATTTAGTTGACTTGTCTGCGCCAACTATTGTCGGTGATTATCTCACTGATAAAAAACGTGATATTCTGTATCATCTAGCAGAAAGTAGTTTGCTTTGGGAACAGCGCATTTCTATTGTTTCGACGTATGCATTTATCCGCAATAATGATTTTGATGTTACTTATATGTTGGCAGAAAAGCTTCTTCGTCATCCTCACGATCTTATGCAAAAAGCTGTAGGTTGGATGTTGCGTGAGGCTGGCAAACGAGATAAGCCACGACTTATGGATTTCCTGGATGAACATTCTATGGATATGCCACGTACAATGCTTCGTTATTCAATAGAGAAGTTTACGGATGCGGAACGTGAATATTATATGAAGAGAAAATAGTTTTATTAGTGAAAATATGAGAGTTTTGGTAATTAACGGTAGCCCACGTAAAAAGGGCAATGTAGCGACAATGCTTCATGCTGTATCTGACAATATAAATGCTGCCGACGTACATTGGATTGATGTCAACGACTTATCTATTCGCCCATGTATGGGTTGCATGAAATGCCGAGACACAGGAACTTGCGTGTTGCCTGAAGACGATGGTCACCGCATGGCCAAGGTAATAAAGGATTGTGATGCTCTTGTTATAGGGACTCCTGTGTATTGGGGAAACATGAGTGGACAGATGAAACTGATGTTTGACCGTATTGTTCCGTCAATGATGGGAGAGTCTAAACTTGGAATACCTATCGCTCTGCATAAGGGTAAGAAGGCTGTTATCGTAACAGCCTGCACTACAATATGGCCTTTTAGTTGGATTGCTAGACAAACGAGCAATGCAAATCACGCTATGAAGGAAATATTGGGCTATTCTGGATTTAAGATAGTTGGTAAACTAGTCTTACCAGGCACTAAGAAAAGAAGTGGTGTTCCGCAAAGAATAGTTAATAAAGCCAAGCGGTTGGCTTTAAAATTATATTAATAATTAAATCATGATAGATAAAAAAGAGGCTGCTTTATCGTCAATTATAGCCGCAGTGTTCCTTACGACGATGAAGTTTGTAGTGGGTATTCTCACTTTTAGTTTGGGTATTATATCAGAGGCAATTCATTCCTTACTGGATTTACTTGCAGCAATGATTACGTATTTTTCTGTTAGCATGTCTGATAAACCTGCCGACAGAGAGCATCAGTATGGACACGGAAAGATAGAAAATCTTTCTGCTTTCCTTGAGTCTGTATTGCTTGTTATTACATGTGCTTGGATTGTTTATGAAGCTGTAAACAGATTGTTGACAAATGAGTCTAGTGTTACGGTTACTGTATGGAGCTATGCTGTGGTAATCGTTTCTATGGTTATTGACTTCAGTCGTTCCCGTATGCTATTTAAGGTTGCAAAACGTGATAACAGTCAGGCTTTGGAAGCAGATGCAATACATTTCTCAACAGACATCTTGAGTTCCGGTGTGGTATTGTTAGGTTTGATTTGTGCACATTTCGGATACTATAAGGCTGATGCAATATCTGCTATTGGAGTAGCAATAATCGTCTTGTTTATTTCATATCGTCTTGGAAAGAGCGCTATTGACGTCTTACTTGATAGAGTTCCAGACGGACTTACTGAGAAAGTTGAGACTAAATTAAAGTCAAATACGGATATTGTTAGTTTTCATGATTTGAAGATACGTGTTGCAGGGCCTGATACATTCGTTAAGGTTAATGTGCATATTGGACATCACTTGGACTTGGCAGCTGCGCATGACATCTGCGATAAAATAGAAAAAGATATCTGTGCAATGATTCCAAAATGTGAAATCATAGTACATGCAGAACCTGTATAATATTATTTTGGAGGTGTCCTTAAAAATACCTCCGACATAATTGTCTGCTCCTAAATTTATGGATTGGACAATTCAAAAACTTACCTATATTACTTCATCCTGATTATATTACTAATCAGGATATTTTATTTCATAATCCACGAAAGCCTTCTTTTGTGTGTGATTTTTATTTCAATTTTTTTTATGAAATATCCTACATGAATGGGCTAAATAATTGTTATTGAGTGTGTTATGCATAATATAGAAAACGTAAAAACCTACTTAACATATGAGACAAACAATTATTTGTATAAATGTTTGTTTCGTATGCTAGGTAAGCCTCAATTCTTTATGTCTTTTTAAACCAACAGTTATGTTGGCTTATTTGTCAAACTCAATCTTTACAGCAACCATATCCTTCTTTCCCTGTTCCAGTTCAAAAGTCACGGCATTGCCAGCTTTTATTTCTTCAGGTGCGTTGCTGATATGGAAGAAGTATTTGTTAGGAGTATTTTTGTCTTTAATGAATCCGTATCCTTTGTCATCATTAAAGTAGTCAACAACTCCTCTCATTGTAGGGTCTTCCTCAACCTTCTTTGGCGTAGAGATTTCTATTGAGTTTACGTCAATATCCTCTTTCTTCGCTGTCAAATCTGGTGGAGTGTCAACAATGTTTCCGTTGGCATCAACATAGGCAATCATGTCGTCCATAGAATTGCCTCCGTTAACTTTACGGTCTTCCTTACGGCGTTGCTTGTCTTGTCTCTTTTTTTGTTTCTGTTTTTGAATTTCTCTTTTGTTGTTTCCAATAAAACTTCCCATAAATATAATTTTAATTTAGATCATTAAGCCTTAGGCTGATTGTGCTACGACATTCAGTTTCTTTCCTGTAAGTTTCTGTATGTCACGTAGCATGACACGCTCATCCGACGAACAGAAAGTTATCGCTGAACCGTTATGTCCAGCACGACCAGTACGTCCGATACGATGTACGTAGGTCTCGGCAACATCAGGCAGGTCATAATTTATCACCAGTTGCAGGTTGTCTATATCAATTCCTCTTGCGGCAATGTCAGTGGCTATAATCACGTGAGTCTTGCCTGTCTTGAAATTCGTCAACGCACGTTGGCGTGCATTCTGCGACTTGTTGCCATGTATGGCATCGCATTGAATTCCATTCTTGTTTAATATCTTTGCAATCTTGTCGGCTCCATGTTTTGTTCGTGAGAAGACAAGTGTTGATTTTATACCTTCTTGTTGCAGCAAGTCAAGCAATAATTTGCTCTTTTCAGGTTTCTCTATCATAAACAAACTCTGCTTTATGGTGTCTACTACTGATGAAGCAGGAGCAACTTCCACTCTTGTAGGTTTGTTTAACATCTTTCTTGATAGTTCTGCTATAGAAGATGGCATTGTTGCAGAGAACAGCATCGTATGGCGCTCTTTAGGCAATAAAGGCAATATGCGCTTTATGTCGTGGATAAATCCCATGTCAAGCATGCGGTCTGCCTCGTCTAGAATAAAATGCTTTATGTTGTTGAGATGAATGAATCCCTGATTAATAAGGTCCAACAGTCTGCCCGGTGTGGCTATCAGAATGTCAGTTCCTTGCTTTATTTGTCTAACTTGTGGATTCTGGTTCACTCCTCCGAAAATAACAGTGTGTCTTAGTGATGTATGTTTCGCATAATCAGAGAAACATTCGTCAATTTGTATAGCTAGTTCACGAGTAGGAGTGAGAATAAGTGCTTTTATATTGTGTTTGTTGTCAGTTGCTTCTCCGGCAAGCAGTTGAATGATAGGAATTGCAAATGCTGCGGTCTTTCCTGTTCCTGTTTGTGCAATACCAATGATGTCTCTGTTTTCTAGTGCAACCGGTATAGCTTTTTCCTGTATCGGTGTTGGATTTTCGTATTTTTTTTCTTTTAGAGCTTCTAATATCGGCTCTGTAATATTTAATTCCTTAAATGTCATAAATAATTTATTAATAATATATATAATACTTTTTACGAATAGATAATTTCTCTATACGTAATTGTACGTAAGTATTATGATGGGAGAAGAGGGTACTAAATGCCCTGCACAATAGTAGTTACGTTTTACAATAAAGTGCTGTAAGGTTTTTAAACATCCTCATATAATTGTTTTTGTTACCTTAAAACACTAATTCGGCTGCAAAGTTAATATTATTATTTGGATAAACCTAATATTTGACATTACTTTTTTGTTTTTTATACAGATGAAGCCTACTAATAGATATTTCGGTTTTGCTTATAAATGAACTTTTTTACCCAGATAAGATTATTTTATTTCACTTATACAAGCCCTATAAAAAGGGCTTGTGTATTGAAAAAACTCTTTCTTGCGATGAATATGTAAAAGTAAAAACACTTTATTTCACTTTTGTCTTGCCAGTACATTGAAAGTTGGCTATAGCACGATGTAGCAATGCCTTGTTGATATTATGTTGCTCGGTGCTTGTAGTCAAAGAATATTTGTCGTGTGACAACTTGAACTGTTGTTGTTTGTGTCCAGCACTTAGAATAATCATATTATTATTTTCTACGTAGCCAAGATTCTGGTATGTCGCTGCAAATGCACGTTGATGATACAACGGTGATAGGACATTCTGACCAAAGAAATGAGAAGCATAGTTGAAATGTAAAATACCAAATACAGTTGGCATCAAGTCAATTTGTGAGATAAGTTTCTCATTTACAGATGGAGCTATCATTCCCGGTGCATATATGAGTCCTGGAATATGGTATTCGTTGAGAGGAATATCCATACTTCCTGCACTAGACGCGCAGTGATCGGCTGTAATAATGAAAATAGTATTATTAAACCACGGTTGCTTTTTTGCCATTTCGAAGAACTTGCCAATTGCGTAATCTGTGTATTTGACACCACCTTCACGACATTTTTTTGATGAAGGAATATCAATCTTTCCGTCAGGATACAGGTATGGACGGTGGTTGCTTACGGTCATGATGTGGGTAAAGAATGGCTTGCCCGTTTTTGCGTCGTTATTTAATACTTTTATAGACTTGTTGAATAAGTCTTCATCGCACACACCCCAGATTGTACCAAATGTCTTTTCGTAATCCTTGAAATTAGACTGGTCGATAACATTAAATCCGTTTCCGCTGAAAAATTCCTTCATATTGTCGAAATAGCTGTCACCACCATATATGAAGTTTACATTATATCCCTTTGAGTGCAATATATGGGCAGTAGAAAAAAGCTTACCGTTGTTTTTCTGCTTGATAATACTTTCACCAGGACTAGGCGGTACACATAGTGTAACGGCTTCGAGCCCACGTACAGTGCGGTTGCCCACAGCGTAGAGATTGTCGAAACACATACCCTGTTTCATCAGTTTGTCAAGATTTGGTGTGAGATTTTCAGTGTTACCATATCTCTCAAGGAAATCACCGCTCATACTCTCAATGGTGATAAGTACGATATTTTTATGAACTTCAGGAAGCCTAGAGTGTATATGCTGAACATGGTCAGCCCTTCTCCAATACATAGAGTCAATGATTTTGTTAGCTTCCTTGTTTGGAATCTTTGTGTAAAAGTCCTTATACGATAAGTCATTGTTTAAAAATGCCTGACAGAATTTTACGCATCCATTGGCCTGCAACTCATTGACAAAACTGTTTGTGTTGTGCTGGAATGAAAAATTGAAAGAAAGAAGTGCGTATGACGCAATGCATAGTATGCCATAGACAAACGTTATGATTATCTTATTGCGAATAGTAATCGTATTCTTGAAGTAATTTTTCTTTATGTCGTGAAGCAGGAATATAGACGCAACAACAGCTAGTAATACGACTATTGATATAAGCGGAATCATTGGATATGATTCAAAGAAATTTCCGATTACCTCATTTGTATATACCAAATAATCTACTGCTATGAAATTATAGCGTAGTCCAAATTCACTCCAGAAGAAGTATTCTGCAAAAGCGTTGAGGACAATTAATAATACGTAGATGAAGAATAGAATATAATAGGTGTATTGTCTCCATGTATTTCTTATGGAAGGAACTAGCAGACGTATAGAATAACTTATTATTCTGTATAATATAATGTAACTGATAACTCTAGTAAGTGCGGCATTGAACTCCTTTAATGGTGTGTTAAAAAATTGCAATACTATAAATGTGACACCAAGCAATCCATAGATAATGAATGTCCAAGGCTTATTATATTTGTCTTTTGAGAAGAACAATAGAAATACCCAGAAAAAAGAAAAACTGAGTGTGGCAAAAAATAGGTCGTTGAAAGTACCTAGAATGAATATTTGTATCCATTCGGTAAACGAATAGTCAACAACTGTAGTCGGATTAAACAGCAGAACTATTCTTAATAATAATCCTAGTACGATAATCAGACCTGAAATCCTTAGAAATGCAGATCCTGTAAGTTTTAGATTTTTCATGTCACAATTATAATATATTTTAGTTGAATACGTAGTATAACAACTAGTTCTTCATTCTATTTTTTTATAGATTATGCAAAGATAAGTCTTTTATTTCAAAGATTAAAATATTTTTTCATTAATTGAGTGTTTCCTTTCATAAATTGCATAAGACTGCGTTTAAAAATGTTAATTCTTAAGTAGCGAAGCCTAGTTTGCATTTAATGAAGTGACTAGAGGCAATACAAAAACTAAGATAAATATCTTGTAAATAACAGCAATTTAGGTTGCTAATTATGTACGATGTTTCCCATTTTTTTGATAATTCAGCTTATTGCATTAAAAATAAAAACTTCGTTATTTATTTTGTTCTTATCTCTTCTTACTGTATCTTTGCATAATAATCTTGTCTTCAGGCAAGTTTTCGCCATAGAATTCATTTTGACTAAAAAACGGAAAAATATGAAAAAGACATTTTTGATAATTGTATTAATAATACTAATACCTTTAGCAATGATAGCTGAAAGCTATACATCTTTGTGGAAAAAATATCAACATAATATAGACATAAGTCATCCGCAGACAGCCATTTCTGTGCTTGATAAAATTATAGTAAAGGCTACCGCTGAGAAAAAATACGGTGAAATAATTGAAGCTGAACTTGAAAAGTATAGAAACAAGATAGACATTTCTAATGATTCTTTGAATGTTGTTATTGCTAGTCTTAAACAGAAAGCAATAAAGGCTGAAAAAAATAATAAGGCTGTGTCTGCAATATACTATAGCGTACTTGGAACGGTATATCAAAATCAATTCGATGGAAACAAGGATTCTCTGGCAGTAGGAAAAGAATATTTTCATCAATCGTTAGCACATCCAGAAGTTTTGGCAAATGAGCAGGCAAAGAACTATGAGCCTCTGATGATTGAGGGAAGTGATAGCCGTATATTTTATAATGATCTTCTGCATGTTATTGGAATTGCTGCTAAAGACTATAAAACTCTCTATGATTGGTATCTTTATCATAACAACAGAAGTGCTACATGTCTTTGTGCATATTATATGAACAAAAGGGATGCTGACGATGATTGCACAGAAATGAGTAAGTCAGCATGTCTTCAAAAGATAGACTCATTGATAAATGTTTATCAAGATTTAGAAGTTGCTGGTGAATTAGCAATAGAGCATTTCAACT
>OBMA010001434.1_pt1 | contig 14570 bp, 8 predicted proteins | sample 1539141 | NCBI WGS metagenome assembly OBMA01 (sample SAMEA3991484, study PRJEB22521) | metagenome | biome: anthropogenic terrestrial biome; feature: sewage plant; material: raw primary sludge | place: Sweden | collected 2012-09-26 | reverse complement strand
TGTAAAAGATAATGCCGAAACACCTATTATTATTGATTTATATATTGATTTCATAGTAATGCAATATTTAGAATTCTACTTTAAGCCCTACGACAAATGATCTACTCATTGGATAGGTTCCCCAATCTATTCCCTGTACAGAACCGCTGTCTCCATATTGATTTACTTCAGGGTCATTACCTGAATAATTTGTCAAAGTAATCAAATTTGTTGCAGAGATATAAGGTTGCAGACGAGAGATACCAAACTTTGATATGATATACTTTGGCACATCATATGACAATGACACATCCTTTACGCGCAGATAACTGCCGTCTTCAAGAAAATATGTGGAATTGAACATCTGGAATTTTGCTTTAGGCACACTTGTAATCTGTCCTGGCACGCGCCATCTTTCAAGCACCTTTGTTGTTTGATTCTTACCATCATACATTCCTTCTGTTTCCATTCTTGACACATTGTAAATATCATTTCCATAACTTCCCTGTATCAGAACACTTAGGTTAAATCCTTTATATGAGAATGTATTTGTCATACCAAAAGTAAAGTCTGGATTTGGATCACCTATATCGGTACGGTCGCTTGCAGAAATCACTCCGTCGTGATTTACATCACGATATCTAAGTTCACCGGTTTCTGGATTTACTCCGTCTGATATATATCCCCAGAATGTGCCGAGAGGCTTACCTGGCATATTACGTACTACTGGCTGATTAACATAATCAGTGGTGTTTGCAGAATAATAAACCTGTGTAAGCATGAGTTTCTTCAACTTATTCCTATTGAATGATATATTGAAATCTGTATTCCATTTTAAGTTACCTACTAGATTCTTTGAACTTACGCTGAACTCAAAGCCCTTGTTTTCTATTTCTCCACCATTATATTGCAGATTACGTGCAGCTGCACTTCCTGCCGGCAAAGTAATTGTCATGAGCATATCTTTCGTAAGTTTATAATAGTAGTCTGCATAGAATGTAAGACGACCACCAAGCACTGTAAGGTCTAGACCTATATCTGTCTGATTTGTTGTTTCCCATGTCAACTCAGGATTAGATAGGGTTGTCTGTAAACGTGTAGGGAGAGAATTTTCATTATGTCCTTCACCAAACCATTGAATACGATTTATACTATATTCGGCAAGATAGCTATAATCTCCTAGTCCACTCTGATTACCTGTCTGTCCCCAGCCACCACGAAGTTTCAAATCATCTATCCATCTGATGTTCTTCATAAACTTCTCATTAGAAATTCTCCATGCTCCAGAGAAAGAAGGGAAAACACCCCATCTGTGTCCTGGTGCAAGTTTTGAACTTCCGTCAGCACGCATATTGGCTGTAAACATATAAGTATCGTTCCAGTTATACTGCAAACGTGCGAAATAAGATAGTATAGCCCATTCTGAAGCACTTGTTCCTGTTCCAGTCCAAGATATCTTATTTGCTGCGTTAAGAGTTTTTATGTCAGAGTCAGCATAGTTGCTTCCATTTATGTAACTGTGGCTATATTTACTTTGAGTGAAAGAACTACCAGCCATAGCATCAAAATGATGTTTGCCAATCTGTTTGTTCCAATCCATTACATTATCCCAGACAAATACAGTTGTAGAATATCTTTCATCGTATCCTGTTCCATAAGTGTCGCGTCCATACTGTATTTCATGAGGGTCAAGGAAATTAAAAGTATTACCATTCTCACGATCAAATGTGAGTGTACTTGTGAAGTTTAATTCCTTTATAGGGGTAACAGTTATTTTTCCTGTAGCGAGCATTTTGTCATAGCGACTCTTGTTGTCTTTTGAACGTGCAAGGTTCTCAGAAGGACTTGTTATGTTTACTCCATAGAAATTATTATAATACTGTCCTGGATGCTCAGGATCCCAAACAGGAGCATAAGTTGGAGTGTTTACGATTGCAGGAATCACACCGCCACGATTTGCACCTGCACCTGTTGTTATACCTGTTCCTAAATATGTATAATCAGAATAAGTAAGATTTCCGTTGAATTTCAACCAACTCTTGATTTCATTTTCAATAGAAGCCCTGAAATTATAACGTTTGAAATTAGACATTTTCAACACGCCGTTCTCTCCTACGTAACCACCAGAAACATAATATCTCAACTTATCATTACCATTTGTTACAGATAACTGATAATCTTGAACATTACCAGTGCGATATACCTCATCAGCCCAATCTGTATGATCAGTTAATCCATCAGGGAGTTTTACCGTTTTGATGTCATTCATAAGGTCTTTATATTCCCATGTATTCAGCACTTTGTCATGATTACGCACTTTATTCCAAGCGTAGTGAGCATTAAATGATATCTTTGCAACACCATTCTTACCCTGTTTGGTATTAATAATGATTACACCGTTAGCGGCACGACTTCCATATATTGCCGCACTTGATGCGTCTTTCAAGATCTGCATATCAGCGATATCATCGGCAGATAGGAAATCTATACTTGTCAATGGCACTCCGTCAACTACATATAAAGGAGAGTTTGAACCGTTTAATGAAGTTGTTCCACGAACACGCACCGTAGGACTTGCTCCTGGTTGACCGCTAGCCTGACTTATCTGAAGCCCGGCAGCCTTACCCTGCATTCCTGCTGCGGCAGAAACAATTGGACGTGTGTCCAAATCTTCTGTTGAAACGCTTGAAACGGCTGTTGTCACATCTTTACGTTTCACTGATCCATAGCCAATAGAGACAACTTCTTCAAGAAGATTTGTCTCTTCTTCAAGAACAATCTTCATTCCTTGAGTTGCCCTAACGCTTTTTGTCTTGTATCCAACATACGAAATATCGAACACAGCATTCTTTCCTGCTTGGATAGAAAACTTGCCATCAATATCAGTAACAACACCATTTGTTGTACCATGTTCCTTTACTGTGGCACCAATGACAGGCTCATTCTGTTTGTCGATAACTTCGCCCGAAAAACTGACTTTCTGTGAAAAAGCCGATATGGACAAAAGTAACACGAAGAACAGAATTGATAATCTTTTCATCGATAATAAATTGTTGTTTGCTTTCATTGCATAAACTACGTTAATAATAATTGTTTAGATTCAAGGCAAGTTTTTCACTTGTCGTTGGCAAAGTTAGCATCTTTTCAAACATGTGTGCATGGTGCAAAGCATAAAATGTGGACTTTTGTATTATACTTTAAAATTTATATTATTGATATTCAAAGACTTAACTAAATTGTCAAGTGTATTTTGATATAGATTTCCGTCTTGATTATATAGAGGTTATTACATGAAATATCGCATATTTATTTTTATTTTATCATTATTATATATATCTTTGCCATTGAATATTAAATCAAAAGTCATGAAACACAGATTGATACAAACACTTATCTTGTTATCTATTTCTTTATGCACACAAGCGCAAAGAATGAACCTTGATTCATTATACAATTGTCTTGACAATGAAATAACGAAATCTGAGAAGTATATACAGCAGAGGGAGCTACGTATTAACAATACTAAAGCTAAACTTGCAACAACTTCCGCTATGTTGGATCGTCATCGTCTTTCATGGAATCTGTTTAAGGAATATCAGGCATATATGAATGACTCCGCTATTCATTATCTTAACTGCTGTATAGATATTGCTTCTAAAACCAAACAATCAAAATTGCTTGTCAGCGACTATATTGCACTTATTCATCAATATGCAGCATCAGGCTTCTACAACGAGGCTTTGGAATATCTTAAATATATAAATGGGAACAAGCTAAAAGGTCAACAACTTATTGACTACTATGCTTGCTGCAACCATTTATACGGTGAAATGGGATGCTATTCCAAAGACTTAAAACTTAAAAGCCGCTGTTTCAGACTATCGGGAATATTCCGTGATTCACTATACAAGACAGCATCACCAAATTCCAATATTTATCTGTGGCGCAAAGTATCAGAACTAACCACCGAAAATAAATACAGTGAGGCGATGAAAGAGTGCGACAAGTGGATGCGACAACTAAAGTCTAACACTCACGACTATGCTAATATGGCCTTCTTCAGATCTGAGATTTACAAAGGCATGCACAATATCGAACTTTGCAAATATTGGTTGGCTATATCTGCAATTTGCGACATACGCAATGCTGTTATGGATCAAGCTTCATTATGGAGCCTTGCCAACATGTTAAGCAGAGAGGGTAACTTGGAACGTTCTAATAGATATGTTGAATATTCATGGAACTGCACACAGAGATATAATACACATTTACGAAGTTGGCTCATTTCTCCTGTATTGGGAGTCATAAGCGACACATACAAAACGAATCTCAGAAAAGCTAACTATCAGCTTAAAACCCTTATTGGAGCTGTAAGTCTCCTTTCCGTATTTCTATTGGCTTCATATATATATGTATGTCACAAGAAAAGACAACTCTCAAGAGCCCGAAATGACCTCAAGACAATAAACGGGAAACTAGAGAGCCTTAACTCAAAACTAAGCGGAAAGAATGACGAACTTTCATCATTAAATACAAAACTCAGCGAGACCAACCGGCTTAAAGATGAATACATCGGTAAGTTTCTCAGTACATGTTCTGAATATATCGATAAAATCGACAATTATAGAATAAAGATAAACCGTAAAATAAGGGCTAACCAGATGTCTGATTTGATGAAGATGACTAGTTCTGACCAATTGAAACAAGATGAGATAAAAGAGCTTTTCGACAATTTCGACTCTGTGTTTCTTAACATTTTTCCAAACTTCGTTGCCGACTTCAATCTTCTTCTTCAGCCACAGAATCGCATAACTCCGCCATCCAAGACACAGCTTACAACAGACTTGCGCATATTTGCTTTAATAAGGTTGGGTATAGAAGAAAGCTCACGAATAGCCGAATTCCTACGCTATTCGCCCAACTCAATATATAACTACAGAGCAAGAATAAAGAACAAGGCACTGTGCAACAGAGATGAGTTTGAACAGAAAGTAAAAGAAATTGGAATGGATATGTAGCAGTATCTTATTTTACATTATAATGCTTGTTTTTCAATTATTTATACTACCTTCGCAATAGAGTATTATTAGCATTACAACATTAATTTATAAAAAAACGCAAAGTGAACAAAAGTATTAAGACCGTAATTCTTGATTTCGACGGAACTCTTGGCGACTCATATAACATCATAACAAGTACTATGATGCAGACAATCGCTGAGTTGGGACTTGAAAATCACACACGCGAGGAATGTGCAAAAACGATTGGGCTCCCTTTAGTTGAATGTTTCACAAGCATTATTCCTATGACCGATGAAATGGGCAAAAAATGCGCCGAGACATATAGTCGCATCTTTAACGAGAACAACAAACCGGGAGCAGTAACACCTTTCCCAGGAGTTATAGAAACAATTAAAGAATTACACGAAAAGGGGCTTACTATTACTATTGCCAGTAGCAGAAGCCACCATTCTTTGGCAAATTTCGTGAACGAACTCAAGCTGGAAGAATATATAACATACATACTGGGAGCAGACGACACTAATAAGGCTAAACCTGATGCAGAACCGGTGATAAAGACCCTAAAGCATCTTGGCGAAGAAACTACCAATACCATTGTTGTTGGCGACACAAAATTTGATATATTAATGGGTAGAAATGCCGGAACAATTACTTGCGGCGTAACCTACGGTAATGGAAGTAGAAAGGAACTCGTAGATGCCGGAGCCGACTATATTATTGATGATTTCAGGGAACTTACAGAATATATTTAAATAAAACAATAAGTAATATGAACATTAAGGCAAAATTAGTAATCAGTATCTGCACATTCATACTTAGTGCAAGCGGATACGCAGCCAACACAGTTATGGCTGACTCAACAAAGCAGGATGTCCATAGTCAGGCACAAGACGACAACAAGGACCTGAAGAAAAAGAAAAAGGACGATAGCAAGAAGCTTGAAAAGAAAAATGAATATGACGAACTCATAAAAAAGGGTGGAACCATTAAGAAAGGTCTGTTCACGGTCAGACATATTGAGGACAAATGGTATTTTGAAGTCCCCGACTCTATTATTGGAAGATATCTGCTTGCTGTGACTAGACTTACTGCTGTTCCTCAGGGATTAGGCAAGTTTAGCGGTGAGGAAGTCAACGAGAACACTCTTTATTTTGAAAAGCGTGATGACAACACATTGCTTCTCAGAGCTTACGTACTTAGTCAGATAGCTGGAGATGACACTAATATATCAAAGACTCTTAAGGCATCAACAACCGATCCTATTGTGGCGTCGTTTAAGATTATCGGCAAGAATAAGGATAAGCACATGAATCTTGTAGAGGTAACAAATCTATTTCTTAAAGACAATGATATCGTAAGCATTCCAAAAAGTAATTCACGCACTTACGGTGTAAGCGGATTGCAGAGTGACCGTACATTTATTGACACAATGAAGGTGTTCCCAATAAATGTTGAAATTGCATCTACACGCACCTACTCGGCTGCAACTTCTGGAGGAGTTGACTCTAGCAGTGACGTCGCTTCTCTACGCAAGGTATTTCCTCCAGCTTCTTTCACAGGAAGTGTGACGATAGGACTAAACACCAGCATCGTACTTTTACCTAGTGAGCCGATGCGCAAACGTCTATGGGATGAAAGAGTTGGATATTTCACTACACGTATCACTTATTTTGATGACGACCAGCACAAGACAGACCGTGAACAGATTGTTGCTCGCTACAACCTTGTGCCAAAAGACAAGAAAGCCTATGCTAAAGGGAAACTTGTTGAACCTGTTAAGCAGATTGTATATTATATTGACCCTGCAACGCCAAAGAAATGGGTGCCGTATCTCATACAAGGCATCGACGATTGGAATGTTGCATTCGAAGCTGCAGGCTTCAAGAATGCCATTGTAGCAAAAGAATGGCCCAACGACAAAGATATGAGTGTTGATGACGCTCGTTTCTGTGTATTGAGATATCTTCCTGCAGAAATAGAGAACGCATACGGTCCGCATATCATCGACCCACGAAGCGGAGAAATCATCGAGAGCCACATCTGTTGGTATCACAACGTGATGAATCTTCTCACTAAGTGGTATATGACACAATGTGGTCCGCTCGACAAGCGCGCTCAGACTATGCACTTCGACGATGAACTGATGGGACAGCTCATACGCTTTGTATCAAGTCATGAAGTAGGACACACTCTCGGCTTGCGCCACAATATGGGAGCTAGTAATGCCACTCCTGTAGAGAACCTCCGCAATAAGGCTTGGGTTGAAGCTCATGGCCACACAGCATCTATCATGGACTATGCACGATTCAACTATGTAGCACAGCCAGAAGACAACATTTCTCCAAAGGGACTATTCCCACGTATCAACGACTACGACAAGTGGGCGATAAAATGGGGATATCAATACCGTCCTGATTTTAAGGATGAGATTGAGGAGAAAAAGGGATTAATGACGGAAACGACTGAAGTTCTTAAAAATAATCCTCGTCTATGGTTTGCCGGCGAAGGGCGTGACGAAGATCCTCGCTCACAATCTGAAGATCTTGGCGACGACAACGTGAAAGCCAGCGAATATGGTATCAAAAACCTTAAGCGAGTAATGGCAAACCTACCTAAATGGACTCATCAGGACAATTATCAGTATGAAGACCTTGGGGAAATGTATGAGAGCGTACGTGACCAATTCCGTCGCTATATGAACCATGTGATGAAGAATCTTGGAGGACATTATCTTAATAACCTTCCGGGAAAAGCTCCAGTAGAGATTGCTCCCGCATCAAAGGAATTGGAAGTCCTCGACTATCTTGACCGTCAGATTTTTAACGCTCCTATGTGGCTTTATCCAGAAAACATCGTTACCAAGACCGGCACGAACGTCGCGAAAGATATTAAGGACCGACAGGATAAGCTGATAACTATAGCGCTCTCTGCGAGAATACTAAATATTATATATGATGATTCATTCTCATCAAAGGATGCGCTACAACTGGATACATATCTTAACAAGTTGTTTTCTACGGTATGGAAACCTATCAACAACGAGAACGACATCAAGAACAATGCACGCCGTTCACTGCAACGAAGCTATATCGACTGTGTTAATTCATTGCTGAATCCTGATGAGAAGACTCGAAAGAGCGATAACGCCTACTACAACAGCGACGCTATCCTATATGCCTCTCAGAATCTTGACAAGGTTGATACTTATGTTAGGTTACAGGCTGCAAAAGCTATTGGCATAAACAAGATACACTACAATGATATTTTGAGACAGATAAAACTCATCAGAGAGCGACAAACAAATATAAAGTAATATGTGTTTTGTTGCCATTCATGTAATGGCAAACTATATGTTACGGCGTGATTTCAAAATATGAAATCACGCCGTAATCATTTGTTGCAGTAAAGCTGTTATTTATCATTTTTATTTCTTTTTATCAGTTTTTTATTACCTTTGCACTCGCCTTGCAACGAAGCAAGGTGAATAAGATACAATTAATGTACAAAACAATTTTCAACAAGCGCAGTAGCTTTAAGTTTACTCATTTCAGTAACAAAGGCTACTCACTCTTCTCTTGCTTGGGCAAGGAGGTTATTGTTGGCACACTTAGCGTGGCTTCGCTTACTAATGCGAGAGCTAACGGCATAAGTACTGATGTTGCCAAGATTGATACCTCTTTTTACAAGAACGGCAAGGAAGTTGTGCTCGACGAGGTGAATATCACCGGTTCGAGAGCTCCGCTGACAAGAAGTCAGCAGACGAGAATGGTAACTGTACTGAGCCGCGAAGACATTCAGGCGGCTCCTGTACAAAGTGTTAACGATTTGCTTAAATACGCTGTCGGCGTAGACGTAAGACAAAGGGGACCGATTGGCGCCCAGACTGATATCAGCTTACGTGGTGGCAACGACGAGCAAATCACAATCCTCCTTAACGGCATCAACATCTGCGATCCGCAGACTGGACACAATTCATTTGATTTCCCAGTTGACATAAGCGAAATCGAGCGTATTGAAATCCTTGAAGGTCCGGCAGCACGTGTCTACGGTACTTCATCTCTACTTGGTGCAATCAATATTGTTACAAATACTCCTTCTCAGAGCAGCCTTTCCGCACATGTGGAAGGTGGAAGCTATGGGTATTCTTCAGCAGGAGCTAGAGCTAACATTGCTAAGGGGAACTGGAACAATTCATTTTCTGCCAACTATACCCGCAGTGATGGCTACACCCGTAGTAAGAAAGGGAGTCTGAATACCGACTTTGATGGTTTGAAGGCTTTTTATCAGGGTAACTACAATGATAATGATATTGTGGTGAAATGGCATGCAGGAATGAGTACAAAGGGATTTGGATCAAACACTTTCTACAGCGCGTATTCTGATGAACAATACGAACGTATTTTAAAGACATATACAGCCATTCAGGCAGAAAACAGATACGGTAAAATTCACATGCGACCTTCAATTTATTGGAATCGCACAATGGATAAATGGGAACTATTTCGTGACAACGCAGATGCATACCCATTTAACTATCACCGCACAGATGTTTATGGGGTTAACCTTAACGGTTACTTTGACTGGACTGCCGGACGCACAGCCATTGGTGCAGAACTCAGAAACGAAGACATCGTTAGTACTAACCTTGGTGAACTCCTCGCCGAGCCTCTCCACATCCATGGCACTAATGTTGACTATACACATGGACTAAACAGAACTAACATTCAGTTTGTTATTGAACATAACATATTATTGAAACGCTTTACGCTTTCTGCCGGACTTGTAGCAGTGAAGAATTCATGGGCTGAAATGAACATGAAGGTATATCCTAGCATTGACGCAAGTTATAACGTCACCAACAATTGGAAGGTTTATGCCAGCTATAACACATCACTGCGCATGCCTTCATTCACAGACTTGTACTACAATTCAAAGGGTTACAATGCCAACAAGGAACTGAAACCAGAGGAACTTGCAGCCACAGAGATTGGCGTGAAATACCATTCTCAGAATGTAAACGCCAGTGTAAGCGGATACTATAACCACATGAAAAATCTTATCGACTGGATTGTAGATAAAAATTCCGAAACACAGACTCTCACTACAACGAATTTTGGAGTGATAAACTCTGTCGGAGTCGAAGCTAACATGGACTTCGATTTGCTTAATCTTATATCCGGACAGCGAATATTCAGAAAATTAAATATCGCTTATGCATACGCTCATCAGGACCAAAAGAAATACGAAGGTATTGTGAGCCAATATGTTTTGGAGTATTTAAGAAACAAATTTGTAGCAAACTTACAGATGAACATCTGGAAACAGTTGAATTTAGGTCTAAACTATCGTATTCAAAACCGTAATGGTTCGTATATGGTGAGTCAGGATCTAAAGACAAAGGAATACACTTATGCCAAATATTCCACTTATGGCATTATGGATGCACACTTGTCATGGGATATGCCTAAATACAGTATTTATATAAAGGCCAACAATCTTTTCAGCAAGGGCTACCGTGATTTCGGCAGACTAAAGCAACCGGGCTTCTGGATTATGGCAGGAGCTAGCATCAATATGAATATATAATGAGAAGAATTCTTATCATTTCCCTGCTCACCTTTATGGTGACGCAGGGATTTTCACAAATAACGTTACGCCACATCACCAACACTTCGCTGCTGAGAGATGGCGACTTGATGTTTTGTGTTAGCGGAAAACCTAGCGCCATTACAGATGTTACACATGGTATCGATGAAATGGGAATAAATCACGTGGCGATATTCCATAAAGATAAGAATGGTTCTTATGCTATCGAAGCCATCCACAAGGGTGTGTGCATTAATCCTATCGATAGTTTCATCAACGCCAACAAAGGTAACGATGGCAACCAAAAGATTATTATAGGCAGAATAAATCACGATTTCATCGACATTTCAAAAAGCATTCGAAATGCACTTAAATATGTCGGCAGGCCCTATGACTTCTATTTTGAACCTAGTGACAGTGCAATCTATTGCAGCGAACTTGTACAGATATCATTTGTTGACCGTAAAGGTAAACTAATATTCCACACAATACCAATGAGTTTCCATGATAAAAGCGGTGAAATCACAGCTTTTTGGAAAGAATACTATTCCAAGGCTGGTATGGCGGTACCTGAAAATACTCCAGGAACTAATCCAGGCGAACTGTCAAGAGAGAAGATAATAAAAATGCTCTATATCATAATGTAGAAATATGTTATGCATTATTTTCACATTTTATTTGCAACGATTGGAAAATTATTAGTATTTTTGCACCCATTATGGTATTGAATTATATTTGGATTGCATTCTTTGTAATCGCTTTCATCTTTGGAGCAATACAGTTGATGATGGGAGACACCACTATCTTCAAAGCTATGGTAGACTCGACCTTCGATTCCTCCAAGACAGCCTTTGAAACATCAATCGGTCTTACCGGTGTGCTTTCATTATGGTTGGGCATTATGAAGATTGGAGAGAAAGCCGGAATGGTTAATGTCTTGGCAAGAGCATTAAGTCCTGTGTTCACTAAGCTTTTCCCTGACATTCCTAAGAATCACCCTGTTATGGGAAGCATTTTTATGAATATTGCCTCTAACATGTTGGGACTTGACAACGCTGCCACCCCTACAGGTCTGAAGGCAATGAGTCAGATGCAGGAACTGAACACTAAGAAGGACACTGCTACCAATCCTATGATCATGTTCCTTGTGCTCAACACTAGCGGACTAACCATAATACCAACAACAATACTGGCTTTTCGAGCCACTTACGGTGCAGCTTCGCCAACAGATGTATTCATACCGATATTACTTGCAACAACCGTTGCCACTCTCACTGGTATCATCATCACGTCTTTATGGCAGAAGATTAACATTCTGCAACCGGTACTGCTCACCTTCATCATTGGCTTATGCGCCTTTGTTGGTTTGGTGATATGGGGATTCGGAAATATGGATAAGGACACCATGGCAACAGTTACCAGTTTAACAGGAAACCTTATTCTGTTCAGTGTAATTCTAACTTTCATCGTAGCAGGATTTATAAAGAGAATAAATGTCTATGACGCTTTTATCGAAGGTGCTAAAGAGGGCTTCACAACAGCAGTGCGCATTATTCCATATTTAGTGGCTATATTGGTAGGAGTCGGCGTATTCCGTGCATCAGGAGCTATGGACATGCTCATTCATGGCATTTCATGGTGTATGGAACAGTGTGGACTCAACACCGACTTTGTTGGTGCACTTCCTACTGCATTCATGAAGCCACTATCCGGAAGCGGAGCACGAGGGCTGATGCTTGAGTCCATGAAGAACTACGGCCCCGATTCCTTTGTAGGAAGACTAAGCTGTATTTTCCAAGGTTCTACCGACACCACATTCTATATACTTGCTGTTTACTTTGGCTCAGTGAGCGTAAAGTACACACGTCACGCAGTAGCCTGCGGTTTGCTTGCAGACTTAGCCGGAGTAATTGCAGCAATAGCCATTGCCTACACATTCTTCGGAAATTAAGAAAAAAATAAAATAATAATATGGCAAATTTAAAATCGCTGGCTAAAGATACTGCAATCTATGGAATGTCAAGTATCGTAGGACGTTTCTTTAGTTATCTTCTTGTGCCGATTTATACGGCAACACTTTCTGCAGCAAGTGGAGGATATGGTGTTATCACCAATCTTTACGCCTACACAGCACTACTGCTAGTGATTCTCACCTATGGTATGGAAACAACTTTCTTCCGCTATGCCAACAAGTCAAATGAGAACCCAGAAAAAGTTTACTCGACTATATTGATAGCGGTAGGATTCACGTCATTACTCTTCATTGCTCTCATATTCCTATTTCTGCCTCAGATTTCAGGCGCCATGGGATATTCAGACCACCCTTCATATATTTGGGTAATGGGCTTGACTGTAGCTCTAGACTCGTTCCAATGCATACCCTTTGCCTACTTGAGATACAAGAAGCGTCCGATAAAGTTTGCCACATTAAAGTTGCTTTTCATCGCAATGACTCTTGGGCTCAATCTTCTTTACTATATTGCTCTCCCTGCACTATACAAGGATCATCCTGATATTATCGGTAAAATTTATGATCCTACTGTCGGAGCTGGATATGCTTTCTACATCAACTTATTCTGTACAGGATCTATTTCATTCTGCTTCATCAAGGAATTAACTGGTTTCAAATATGTATTCGACAAAGCGCTAATGAAGCGTATGATGTCTTACAGTTGGCCTATCCTTATACTTGGTATAGCAGGCATATTAAACCAGACTGCCGACAGAATACTCTTTCCTTACATATACAAGGGTTCTGACATGAACATGCAGCTTGGTATTTATGGAGCGGCAAGTAAGATTGCCATGATAATGGCGCTAATAACTCAGGCGTTCAGATATGCCTACGAACCGTTTGTATTTGGCAAAGCTAAGGAAAACGACAATCGTGAGACCTATGCAAAGGTAATGAAGTATTTTGTTATCTTCACTCTTTTCGCATATCTCGTTGTAATTGGTTATTTAGACATTCTCAAGTTCATCATTGGTAGGGACTATTGGGAAGGACTTCGTGTTGTACCTATTGTGATGATAGGAACAATGATGTATGGTATATATTTCAATCTTTCATTCTGGTACAAACTCACCGATAAGACAATATGGGGAGCTTACTTCTCTGGAATAGGCTGTACCGTACTTGTCATCAGCAACATCATCTTCGTTCCACGCTACGGATACATGGCATGTGCATGGTCGGGAATAACAGGTTATGGTACTTCAATGCTTATATCATATTTTGTAGGACAGAAGGTGTACCGTATAAACTATCCTATAGGCGACATGGCGAAGTATTTAGTATTATCAATAATACTAAATGTAGGAATGTATTTCTCAAACAAGTATCTCCCTGATGGCGGTGCAGTAGCTGTCAACACTGTACTTATTTTAATATTCGGAGCATATCTTGTAAAGAAAGACTTTCCTCTATCAAGATTCCCGATCGTAGGAAAATACTTTAGACACGAATAAAAAGATAGCAGCCGACTTCCACACGGAAACCGGCTGCCCTGTTTTTACTTGACTTTTATTAATAACTCTATTTTTCCTTAAACCTAATACCTTTACCCTGTTCTTTTTACCTTATCAAAACTATCTACCGAGTCAATCTTTTGCTTTTGATATTTATATAATCGAAATCATTATGGCGACTTATATTGTTTTACATATTGCAAAGATAATGCCAAATACTTAAATGCCAATAGGAATTTCCATATTAGTAGGTAGGGATTTCCATATTAATATTAGGGTAATTAGAAATATTATATTTACCCACTATCGTATTTCGATAATGGCATTGTCGGTTAAACGGCGAGTGAGTTGCCATGTAATTGTATCTCGCTTGGCATCCTCACGAAACTTAAGGTGTACACCATGAATGTTTGAAGTCGGCTGGATTCACCACAGAGTCACTTGTAACTCCTACATGAAAACTACCAAGACCATCAATCGTGACTTCCTCACCATTAAGAAGATGGTCACGAATTA
>OBMA010001433.1_pt1 | contig 14580 bp, 14 predicted proteins | sample 1539141 | NCBI WGS metagenome assembly OBMA01 (sample SAMEA3991484, study PRJEB22521) | metagenome | biome: anthropogenic terrestrial biome; feature: sewage plant; material: raw primary sludge | place: Sweden | collected 2012-09-26 | reverse complement strand
CATATAGATATCCTCTACTCCAAGATGTTCATACCTGAGACGGACGCTATGGGTATTTCCACCTGTGATAATGGCAATATGCAGGCCCATTTTTACAGCCAACTGTATTGCATAGCCATCTTTGATATTGACCGTACGCATTGGTTCTCCACCGGGATGAAGAGTAACCGTATCCACGCTAAGAACACCATCAACATCAAAGGCAATAGCTTTTATCTTCTTTAAATCGTAATTAATCATTTTTCTTCACGGCTAACTGATGTATGCAAAGACTCATGCGTTCGTATAAATCTTTAATCAAAGGATTATCCTTTAGCATAGACGACTGATTACGAATCACGTTACGGTCGTAACGCACAGCGGGACCAGTCTGGGCATCTATTGGACTCATCGTATGAACCTTCTCCGCAGTCTCGTCAACAAGCGGAAGCATGACATCAAAAGGTATATTATGTTTGGCTAAAATATCTGACGAAATATGATAGCACAGGTTTGTAAAATTACATGCGAAAACAGCGGCTAGGTGGAGATGTTTACGACCTTCAGAATCCAATGGTCTTACATGATTACTAACACTTCCGGCTAGTGTATTCACATGATGAATGGAAACTTCATCATTAGCTTCAACAAAAACTGGAATATCACTGAAATTCACTTCTTTATCCTTTGAGAATGTCTGCATAGGATACAACACTCCATAATGTAAGGCCATACCTTGAAACACATCCATGGATATACTACCTGCCGTGTGTAAAAAGAGTTTACATTCTCTACCCTTGCAGACCTTCGGAATGAGTTCCACCAAGGCACTGTCTGTTACAGAGATAATATATACATCTGCATGACAATTAATACTGTCAATATCTGTTGTAGGTGCACCGCCAACAAGGGTAGCTAAAGCAGAAGCAGATTCCATGGTACGACTGTAAACCTGAACAAAATCATGTCTGGCTGCAAAGAGAGCCTTTCCCAGATTTGTAGCTAGATTACCAGCACCTATTAAAACAATTTTCATCTAAAATTTATTAATATGAACCTGTTCCCAAAGGAGTTTATCTTCATTCTGAGGTTTACGCTCATCTGCCTTATGACCTATTCCTATAACACAAAGCACCTCTTGGGATTCTGGAATATCTAAGATTCCACGTATCACTTCTGTGGCCGGTGTTCCGTCGCTGAGACCACGACCACGCATCTGTGCCCAACAGGATCCAAGTCCCAAGTCTTCAACCTGTAACTGTATCATCGTTGCAGCAATGGAACCATCTTCTATCCAGCAATCATTTTCTGTGGGATTACCCGTAATCACAATGGCAAGAGGGGCACCGACAAGAAATTCGGCACCATGGTTCTTGGAATCGGATAACTTTTCTATAGTCATTTTGTCATCTACTACGATAAAATGCCAACCGCGAATACTTTTCGCAGAAGGAGACATGAGTGCAGTGCGGAGTATCAGTTTTACATCCTCGGGGTTAACCTCTTCATCTGTAAATTTACGGTGGCTGCGACGCAGCTGAATCAATTCTTTAAAATCCTTCATTTCTCTATTTGTTTTGATATACTCTATGCAAAGTTAGCGAAATAATTTCATATAAATCTGACGTATATTGTTTTTTTAAAAAAGATTTATTATTTTTGCCGTATGAATAGTCTTAAAGTAAGTATTTACAACTGCAGTATGGACTTGCCAACGATGGAATACCATGATTTTTTCCATAGTAGGTCACTTTTCGAGGTTTATGAACAAACTCCCGGCCATTTCCCTTTTATGGTTGTTGTCAGTGATAGTTCAGACAAAGTTTTATGTCATTTACTTGCGATTATCCGACGCCGGGGATCGTGGATGCCACCTTATTTGTATAGTCAATGTAGAATCTACGGGGAAGGTGATTATAGTGAAGGGGAATACAAACGTGAAGAATTGTTTGTTAAGATGCTTACAAGATTGACCAGTAAATTACAGTTAAGATGCCTGTATATTGAGTTCAGCGACCTTAGCAACAAAATGTTTGGCTATAAATATTTTAGAAGATGTAACTACTTTCCCATACACTGGATGGAGATACACAACTCCCTGCATAGTCATACCCCAGAAGAACGTCTCGACAAGAAGACGCTTAAAAAAATTAAAAATGCTTACAAATGTGGTGTAACTACAACAGTAGTGGAGTCGGATGAAGATCGAGAAGCATGCATTCAGTTGTTAAGACGATTTTATAAGACAAAAATACGCCATTATTGTCCACCGGAGAAGTTTCTATATCTGATCAGCAAGAATGATAATGGAAATATGTTTGTCACGAAATACAAAGGAAAAGTGATTGGTACAGCTACGTGTACATATAGTAACGGTAATGCCTACCTTTGGTATTTAGCATATCGTAAGAAAAGCTATCCTCACCAGCATCCCGACATCATGTCTGTATGGAACGCCATAAAATATGCTTATGAAAAGGGGTACCCTCATATTTATTTCCTTGATGTCGGTCTGCCCTTCCGCAAAAACCATTATAGAGAATTCATACTCAAATTCGGAGGGAAGCCTGTAAGCACAAACCGATGGTTTAGATTCAGTATTGGATGGATGACCCGTTTATTATCTTGGTTTTACAGATAAAACGACTATAGCAACTGGTCAACAGCCTTTACTATATTTTTAATAGCAACATCTTTTTTCATTGCTTGAGATAGAGGCATACCGTTGGGAGTGATAGCGATAATCTTTTCGAAACCGGCATTAGACAGCTCAGAAAGATTTTCAACATTCCCAGCCATCAGGTAGACTGGCTTCTTTTGACGTTTCCCGACCTGTAAAATACCGAAAGGCAACTTACCCATAAGAGTTTGGCGATCTGCCCTACCCTCACCTGTAATTACGAGATCAGACTCAGACAACAGACGATCAAAATCCGTCAAATTGAGAAGGAGGTCAGTTCCTGAACATACTTTTGCATTCATAAAGCCAATGAGTGAAGCGCCCAAGCCTCCTGCTGCTCCTGCCGAGGCAACGTTTATATTCTTATGTAGAAAAAGTTGAACTATCTCTGAATAATTGCGTAACCCATTCTCCAAAGAATCTACCATCGCTGCTGTAGCGCCCTTCTGGGGAGCAAAGACTTTTGCAGCCCCCATATCTCCATAAAGAGGATTGAAGACATCTGCAGCTATTGTAAACGTACACTTTGACAATAAAAGATTGACGTGAGAAATATCCAACATTTTAATATCAGACAATATCGCTCCCCCATACATTAATTCATGATGGTCAGAATCGAAGAATCTAACACCTAATGCCTGCATCATACCGGTACCACCATCACATGTTGCACTTCCCCCTAAACCAATCATAAAATTCCGACATCCATGAACAATTGCATCTGCAATCAATTCACCTGTACCATAAGATGTTGTAACCATTGGATTCAATTCTGAATGATCAAGAAACATGAGCCCACTAGCTTTAGCCATCTCGATAATTGCTATTTTATGATCTGACGACACTCCATAAGAAGAAGATATCACACGCATCAGCGGATCATGAACCTTCACATTTCTTATTTCTCCATTTAAAGCATGACAGAACGCTTCAAGCATTCCTTCACCTCCGTCAGAAACAGGAATCTTCAAGATTTCGTACGACTCGTCTTTCATACGAATAGCCTCAGTCACAGCTTCTTCGACCTCGGATGAGGTCAAACAACCTTTAAAAGAATCTATTGCCAATAATATTTTTGTCATGCTTTAAATTTTGCAGCAAATGTACTCATAATATTCAGCATAGCCAAATCATACAAGATAATAGAGAGAAACATCGTTTTAAGAAAAATGGTAAAGCAATAATCTTACGAAAAAATCGTTATTAGATAGTATGAAAAAAATTCGTATTTTGGCGATTATCGCCATGATCCTAGGATTCAGCTCTCAGACATTTGCAGATTCATTTACCCTGCAAGGTTCTGTCGTTGACGAGAAACAAGCCCCAATAGAACTAGCTTCCGTATATGTAGAAAGCCAGAAAGTTGGAACTATGACGAATCTCAAAGGACACTTTAAGATTACATTAAAATCAGCAGACAGTGTTGTCGTCAGATTCTCCATGATAGGTTACCAGACCCGAAAAAGGGTTTTGAAGAACCCAAAAGGTACAATAACCCTGCAAGTAATGTTACCGAATTATGAATTAGGTGAAGTGGTAGTAACCGAGATAAAAAGACAGACCGACCAGACACAACATCTGGATATCAAAGATATCAAGACCATGCCATCTGCCAGCGGCAACGGAGTGGAAGACCTTATCACCATGCAGGCTGGTGTCTCGACTCATAGTGAACTTTCTTCTCAATATAATGTACGAGGAGGCAGCTTTGATGAAAACAGTGTTTACATCAATAATGTGGAAATATACCGCCCACTACTCATTCGCAGCGGACAACAGGAAGGTCTTAGCATCATCAATCCTGACATGGTGGAATCTATCGGATTTTCTGCAGGAGGATTCGAATCAAAATACGGAGATAAGATGTCATCTGCCCTAGACATCACCTACAAACGTCCCAAGAGCTTTGAGGCAACTGCCGCAGGAAGTCTTTTAGGAAGCAGTGCATACGTTGGATTCTCCAACAGTCATTTTTCGATGAGCAACGGTATCAGGTATAAAACAAACAAATATCTTTTGGGCTCTTTAGACACTAAAGGTGAATATAATCCCTCATTTCTTGATTACCAGACCTATATGAGTTGGAATCCTAATAAATTGTGGACAGTAGATTTCATCGGGAATATATCCGAAAACCATTATAACTTCAAGCCAGTAGATCGTGAAACGAAATTCGGAACACTTGAAGACATCAAAGAATTTACAGTATATTTTGATGGTCAGGAAAAGGATCTTTTCCGGACTTACTTTGGAACCCTTAATATCACTCGGCATCTAAACGAGAACACAGCCTTATCGTTTCTCACCTCTGCCTTTTACACAAAAGAACAGGAGACCTACGATATTCAAGGTGAGTACTGGCTTAACCAGACTGAGACAAGCGACAATCTCGGAGTGGGCACCTACATGGAGCATGCGCGCAACTATCTTACAAGCAATGTCACGAGCTTCAAACTCATGCTTAACCACAGAATGAAAGCTCACCATATACAAGCAGCTATCACCTATAAATTTGAACATATTAATGAGAAAAGCAAAGAATATGAGATGAGAGACTCCAGCGGATATTCACTTCCACACAGTTCTGATGCACTAAATCTTATTTATACGATGTCCTCAAACAACACGCTTGACTCAAAACGATTTGAGAGTTACATTCAGGACACCTATAAATTCAAAAACGGCGAGACTTTCTACACATTAAACTACGGTGTACGATTCTCTCATTGGGACTTTAATAAGGAGAATCTGTTCAGTCCGCGAATTTCTCTCGGTATCATACCGGCATTCAATCAGAATTTTACATTCAGATTTGCGACAGGTCTGTATTACCAGACCCCTTTTTATAAAGAATTGCGTGACACAACCACCATTAATGGTGTTACGTATGCCAGTCTAAACAAAAATATCAAGAGTCAACGGTCAATCCATTTCTTAGCAGCGATGGATTACAAATTCAAGGTGAATAACCGTCCTTATAAATTTACGGCTGAAGCATATTATAAGGCTTTGTCGGATATTATTCCATACAATGTAAGCAACGTGAAAATTGTATATTATGGAAAGAATCTATCAGACGGTTATGCTGCAGGACTTGATATGAAATTATACGGTGAGTTTGTTCCAGGCACGGACTCCTGGATTAGTCTTTCGCTGATGAGAACCCAAGAAAAGCTGAACGGCCAGTGGATACCGATGCCTACCGACCAACGTTATTCAATAAGTATGTTTTTTACCGACTATTTTCCGGGAACAGATCGATGGACAATGAATCTAAAACTAAGTTATTCCGATGGACTTCCCTTCGGTCCTCCTCATACAGGTATAGAGTATCAGACATTCAGAGCACCGGCATATCGACGTGCCGATATTGGTATGAGCTATCGTCTTCTGGACAATGAAGAGAGGATGAAAAACACACCATTTAAGAATATCTGGTTGGGACTGGATGTGCTCAATCTTTTCGGAATTGATAATGTAAACTCATACTACTGGATTACCGATGTCAGTAAAAATCAATATGCCGTACCCAACTATCTTACAGGCAGGCAGATTAATGCAAGAGTGAGATTTGAGTTCTGATACGGAGAATCCCATCAACGTACTCTATTTTTATCTACTTTTATTTCGTGAATCCAAAGAAAATAACTATCTTTGCAGACCTTTAAAATATCACAAATAAAAATGAAGATTTCACGCATTGAACATTTGGGAATAGCAGTACCAAGTATCGAAGAAGCACTCCCTTACTTTGAAAACGTATTGGGACTGAAGTGTTACAACATTGAAGAAGTAGCCGATCAGAAAGTCAAAACAGCCTTTTTGAAATGTGGCGAAGTAAAATTAGAATTATTAGAACCGACATCACCAGAAAGCACCATACAAAAGTGGCTTGACAAAGGTAATCATGGGGTTCACCATGTAGCCTTCTGTATCGAGGACGGAGTTGCTAATGCACTTGCCGAATGTGGAGAAAATGGAGTACGCGTTATAGATCAAGCGCCAAGAAAAGGTGCCGAGAATCTAAACATCGCATTCTTGCATCCAAAATCGACTCAGGGTATACTTACAGAGCTCTGTGAACACTAAAACCATAACAGTAAGGAGGTGTCAAAGCCTCCTTATTTGCTGTAACAAAAGACAGATAATCACATAATAAATAAAGATTATGAGTAAACAAATAGAAAAGATCAAAGAGCTTATCGCAAAACGCGAACAAGCCCGTTTAGGCGGTGGCGAGAAGGCCATCGAGAAACAGCACGAACGCGGAAAATACACAGCACGCGAACGTATCGACATGCTGCTCGACGAAGGTAGCTTTGAAGAGATGGATATGTTCAAGCTTCACCGTTGTACCAACTTCGGCATGGAGAAGAAACAGTATCTTGGCGATGGCGTTGTAACCGGTAGCGGAACAATCGACGGACGTCTTGTTTATGTTTTTGCCCAGGATTTCACAGTAAACGGTGGATCTCTATCAGAGACAATGGCTCAAAAGATATGTAAAGTAATGGATGAAGCTCTCAAGATGGGTGCTCCATGTATCGGTATCAATGATTCCGGTGGTGCACGTATTCAGGAAGGTATCTGCGCTCTCGCAGGCTTCGCTGAAATCTTCGAACGTAACATCCTCTCAAGTGGTGTTATCCCTCAAATTTCAGGAATCTTCGGTCCTTGTGCAGGCGGTGCAGTTTATTCACCAGCACTAACCGACTTCACTCTTATGATGGAAAATACCAGCTATATGTTCCTCACAGGTCCTAAGGTGGTTAAGACTGTTACCGGTGAAGATATTGACCAAGAAAACCTTGGTGGTGCAAGTGTTCACTCAACAAAGAGTGGTGTAACACACTTCACAGCATCAACAGAGGAAGAAGCTATGCAGATGATTAAGACTCTGTTAAGTTATATTCCTTCAAACAATATGGAAGAAGCTCCACGTAAGGAGTGCGATGACCCAATCAGCCGAATGGATGATTCTCTTAACGAAATCATTCCTGAAGATCCGAACAAAGCTTATGACATGTATAAGGTCATCAGTACTATTGTCGACAACGGAGAATTCTTCGAGGTTCAGCCTAAGTTTGCAAAGAACATCATTGTAGGTTTTGCACGTTTCAATGGCCAGAGCGTTGGTATCGTAGCCAACCAGCCTTCTTGTTATGCAGGTGTATTGGACTGCAACTCAAGTCGTAAGGCAGCACGTTTCGTTCGTTTCTGCGATGCATTTAACATTCCAATAGTTTCTCTTGTTGATGTTCCCGGATTCCTTCCTGGTACAGGTCAAGAGTACAATGCAGTTATCCTACACGGAGCAAAATTACTCTATGCTTACGGAGAAGCTACTGTACCTAAAGTTACAATCACCCTACGTAAGAGTTATGGTGGTAGCCATATCGTTATGGGTTGCAAGCAATTGCGTGCCGACCTTAACTACGCTTGGCCATCAGCAGAAATTGCAGTTATGGGTGCATCAGGCGCTGTTGCAGTTCTTTCTGCAAGAGAAGCTAAAGCACAGGAGAATCCGAAAGAGTTCCTTGCACAGAAGGAAGAGGAATACACAGAAATGTTTGCAAATCCTTATCAGGCAGCAAGATATGGTTATATCGACGATATAATCGAACCACGAAATACCCGTTTCCGTATTTGCCGTGCATTGGCTCAACTTGCTACTAAGAAACAGTCGCTACCTGCAAAGAAACATGGAAATATTCCACTTTAATTATTAAATAATGAATAAGGTAAATAACGAAGTATATGCAGCCATTGTAATGGCGTTGCACGAATACAAGGGTAATAATGTCCACGACAAAGAATCGAATATCATAACGATCAAACCGGTTCAGACCCAGTGGAACAGTCACATCCAGATGATGACAAAACGCCCATAATGAGAATTTATCAAATAAAACATTAAAATGAAAGATTACAAATATACCATTAATGGCAAAGAATACAAAGTTACGATAGGTGACATTGAAAACAACATTGCCAACATCACTGTTAACGGTGAAGATTACAAGGTTGAGATGGAGAAAGAACAAGAACCAGAGAAGAAGAAGGTTGTTGTCCGTCCTGTAGCAGCAGCACCAGCTGCAGCATCAGTGTCATCACCAGCTGCTGCTGGCAACGTTAATACTAAGAATGCAGTAAAAGCTCCATTACCAGGAGTTATTGTTAAGATATGCGTTGAAGTTGGCCAGGTAGTAAAGTCAGGCGAAACTGTAGTTGTATTAGAGGCTATGAAAATGGCTAACAACCTTACAGCCGAGAAAGACGGAACAGTAAGTGCAATCCTCGTAAAAGAAGGAGACAGTGTGATGGAAGGCACTGCTCTTGTTGCTTTTGAATAAATAAGAAAGGAACTAACAAATAAAAATCCCCGGTTGATGATTCAATCGGGGATTTTATTTTACTTCTCAATTTTATTATCTTTAGGAAAGACGACTAAAGGTTTATATGTCTTAGCCTCTTCAAAATCCATAAGGGCATAAGCAATAATGATTATTACATCATCAACCTGCACCTTACGTGCAGCAGCCCCATTAAGACATATGCAGCCAGAGCCTCTTTCACCTTTAATAATGTATGTTTCGAAACGTTCACCGTTATTATTATCTACAATTTGAACTTTCTCACCGGCAATCAAGTCGGCAGCATCCATTAAATCTTCGTCAATCGTAATACTACCCATGTAATTAAGGTTGGCTTCCGTCACCCTAACACAATGCAGTTTAGATTTTAATACCTCTATCATCATAGAAACTATCTATTTAATTCCTTATATTTAATGTTGTCTATCAATCGAATAGGAGTCTTTCCACAGAAAACAGTTATACAACCAACTATATAGCTATTGTCATCCCAGTTCTGAACAGGCTGCAGAGAGTTGCCGTCAACGATCTGATAATACTGTACTTCAAGCCCAACTATGGCGTTTATAGTGTCAACAACAAACTTCTGAGTCGCCTCCACCGAATTATTGGCTGCAAAGGTAAGACTTTTTTTCAAAGTCTTAGATATGTTTACTGCAATTTTTCTCTCTTCAGGTGAAAGAAGTTGATTCCTTGAACTAAGTGCAAGTCCATCTTCTTCTCTTACAATAGAACAATCTACGATCTGCACGCCTATTCCTAAATTCTTTACCATCGCTTTGATAACGGCAATTTGCTGGAAATCTTTTTCACCGAAATACGCACGTGTGGGTCGTACTATATAAAACAGACGACTAACCACCTGACACACTCCATTAAAGTGTCCCGGACGATGAGCACCTTCCATTACAGTATCTACTGGTGGAAATGAGAATTGACGATTATCCGCTACTGGATATACTTCATCCACAGCTGGAGCGAAGACATAATCAGCTCCGGCAGACTCAAGTAAATTACAGTCAGCTTCCAAGTCACGAGGATAGTTTTTTAAATCGTTTTTGTCGTTAAACTGAGTAGGATTCACAAAAACACTGACCACTGTCACGTTGTTCTCCTTAACACTACGTTTCACAAGGGATGCATGTCCCGCATGCAAAGCCCCCATTGTTGGTACTAAACCAATCTCTTTACCTCCTTTACGCGCTGCGAAAAGTTCGTTTTGCAGCTCGACAATCTTATGAAATACTTTCATTATTGTTGTTTGAACGTTTTTATACGTTTTCCTTACGGGGTGCAAAATAACAACTAATTTCTTAAATATGGAAGAAATATGCTAAAAATATAACATATAAGGTTGTTTTTTTTGTGAAATAAGCGAAAAACTGAATTTATCAAGATTATTTTTTGTACCTTTGCGTAATAAATAAAAACAATTAAGATGAAGGCTACAAAAATATTATTTATAAATCAGGAAATTGCGCCTTACGTACCAGACAGCGAAATGTCGCTTATGGGACGTAACCTTCCTCAGTCCATACAGGAAAAAGGACGCGAAATACGTACTTTTATGCCCAAATGGGGTAATATTAATGAACGCCGGAATCAATTACATGAGGTAATACGTCTTTCTGGTATTAACCTAATTATTGACGAGACAGACCATCCTCTAATCATTAAGGTTGCATCTATTCAAGCAGCCCGTATGCAGGTATATTTCATCGATAATGATGATTATTTTATGAAACGACAGATGGCTGCAAACGAGCTTGGAGAAGAATATCCTGACAATGGAGAACGAGCAATATTCTTTGCACGTGGTGTTCTCGAAACAGTTAAAAAGCTACGTTGGGTGCCAGATATTATCCACTGTCAAGGATGGATGGGTGCAGTCGTTCCTCTCTACATTAAAACTGCTTATCATGAAGAGCCATCTTTTGCAAATACTAAAGTAGTCACCTCACTCTTTGAGAATGAGTTAAAGAGCACTTTAGGAACGAACTTCAAAAAGTGTGTGGAATTCAGAGATGCAAAAAGGGAATTACTTGAGAATTACAAAGAAGACTTCGATTTCGTAGAACTTGGAAAACTTGCTATCGATTATTCTGACGGTGTAATTGAAGGAGGCAAAAATGTCAATTCGCTATTGATGGATTATGCTACTGAGAAAAACATTCCTACACTCAAATATCCTGGAGATGAAGGTTTTGCTGATGCGTATAATGCATTTTACGACCTTGTATCAGGTGAAAGCGAAAAATAACTGTCACAAACATTTTATATCATTAAGATAATACTTCAATGAAATCAAAATTTATGTTGATTATTGCCATTGCAGCATTGGCAATTACTTCATGTAATGACGACACTTCGTATTTAGGTTCTACGCTAACTGCTAAAGTAGACAGTCTGAAAATATCGGCAGATACATTTAATATCACCACTAGTTCAATAAAAGCAGACTCTGTACTCTCTAGAAATAGTATAGGTTATCTTGGAAAGGTGAAAGACCCTGAGACTGGTGCTTCGATAACAGGTAACTTCATGACACAGTTCCATACGATCGACAATTACGAATTGCCAAGCGCAGACAGCATCATCAGTAAAATGGGAGGAAAAGTTGTCGCTGACTCTGCCGAAATTCGTCTATATTACTCAAGTTACTATGGAGACTCTCTTAATGCCATGAAGATGACCGCATACGAATTGGCATCCCCTGTAGAGGAAGGTAACTGGTATTATTCAAATTACAGTCCTGAAGATAAGGGACTTATAAGAGAAGATGGAATCAAGAAACAGAAAGTCTATACGATTCATGACTTAAATGTCCGTGATAGTATCAGATCACTAAGTACATACAATAATAACATTCGTATTCTATTAAACGATCCCTACACTGATAAGGATGGTATTAGTTATAATAACTACGGTACTTATATCATGAGGAAATTTTATGAAAACAAGAATTACTTTAAGAATTCATATAATTTCATCCACAACATCTGTCCCGGATTCTATTTTAAGACCATAAACAGCTTAGGATCGATGGCTTATGTATATGTATCACAATTAAATGTTTACTTCAGGTACATCTCTGAAGATTCTATCTATAACGGAACATCTTCGTTCTCAGGAACAGAGGAAGTACTCCAGACAACAAATATAAGCAACGACACTAAGGTCATCAATAATCTTATTGCGGACAATACATGCACCTATATTAAGAGTCCTGCCGGCATATTTACAGAGATGACCCTTCCTGTAGAACAGATATTCACCGGTCATGAGAATGATACGCTTAACACAGCAAAGGTGGTGCTGACACGTGTGAACAATAAAGAGCAGAATCCCTACAATTTTGATATTCCCGGATCACTCTTGATGATACAGAAAGATAGTCTTAGATCATTCTTCGAGAACGCTAAGATAGCCGACAGTAAGACATCATTCATCACGACCTATTCAAGTACCTACAATACCTATACATTTTCGAATATATCAGGCCTTGTGACCTCTTTAAACAATATAAAGGCAAAAGGACTTGCCACCGATCCAAATTGGGTGAGTAAACATCCTGAATGGAACAAAGTGGTTATTGTTCCGGTAACGACTACTTACAATTCCTCAAATGAGTTGACAAAGGTAGTACACAACATGGCACTGACAAGTACGAAACTAGTGGGAGGAACTGAAAACAGTGGTGACCCCATTAAGATATCGGTAATATATAGTAAATTCGATTTAAAATAATCACATCATAAAATAAAAAAGAGGCGCTAACTTACCGGTTAGCGCCTCTTTTTTGTCATGAGAATTAAGATTGATTGAATCACGAAGAGAATCCTATTAACCTATTTCTTATCAGAATTAATCAGTTTGTCTATTTCATCAAACTGTTTACCCATATTCAGATTTAGATAAATCCTGTATAATCCAGGAGCCCATTTATCCTTATCATTTGGTGCTAACTTAGAATATTTCTCCATATAAGGACGAGCCTTGGAATAACAATCACGGATAAGAAATCTTTTTTCACGTGGACGTGATGACTTCTCCATGTCATAAGCTTGATTAAGATAAGCAGTACCGGCATTGTAATAAGCATCAGCCAGGCTATCGTTCTTTGTGATAAGCGAGTCTGACAATGCAATACACTCACTATATCTTCCTAAGTTAAGCAATGCTGTACTCTTAGCAAAACGAAATAGTACTAATGTGTCATTGACAGTCAGAGCACTATCAGCAGTAGCCAAAGCAATGTTCAGCTGATTGATAGAATTATAATAATCCATCAGACGAACAAAGAAATATGGGAAAAGAGGGAAACGTTTAAAACCGGTTTTCAAAGTCGATACATAGTTAGCCGTATCTTTGAGCAATTTATATGCTTCAGTCTGATACTGCAACACATTGTCTGCCATAGCAGAATCTTTTAGAGCCAGATCGACAAATTCAAGAATTAGATTTGCATCATTCATCTTATATCCGGAATAGACAGCCCAATAAGACACCACAGGCATATTTTTATCCTTTGTCGCATAGTTATAACCACTAAACAACGGCTGACTTGCACTGTTAATATAAGAATTGTAAAGCATATAAGCTGTCTTATAATCATGTTTGCGCACAAAGTAGTTACCACCGTAATACAGATTCATCCGATAAGAATCTAAGAAATCAGCATGTTTTTTCCTATATTTAGGCTTAATATTTCCCTTTTTATCCGGAGAAGCATCAACACTGTCGAAACGTTCAAGAACAGAGAACATGCGATAAGCAGCTTTAAACAATGCTGCGGTATCATAATTCTGTTTGAGGTACAGTTTCTCATTCTGCTCGTCGTACTGATGACGAATAGCCTCAAAATCAATTTGATACAGTTTTTTGTTCTGTCTGTTTTCTGGTTTCTTCAGTTGATCTTCCATCAACTGTTCAGCCTTGTCATAATTATTGCGTCCCTTAATATAGGACCGTGCCTGAGCGATCTCCTTTTTTTGGGCGTTCAGGCACGGGATTATTAATATTAAGATTAGCGCTATTAACGTTAATCGTCTCATTTAATAACTTATTTTGTTTTCAGTAATTTCTCCATTTCAGCCGTCTTTGCGGTATTCTTTAGAGCATAATATACTGTGTAAAGAGGATAAGCCCAAAGATCCTTACGGTCAGGAGCTATCTGGCGTGCCTTCTCCAGAAATGTGCAGCTCTCTTTAATCATAGGGATGATAGAATTGTATTGAGCCATTGTCAGGTTACCTCTCTTGTCTGCGAGTTTATCACGCATCTCACTTGCCTTAGAGTTAAGGCAAACACCAGCATTGAAATTAGCTTCCATATATTCAGGATCTATCTCTATAGCCTTTTTAAAAGATGCCACAGCCTCATCCCATTTCTTCTGGTTCATGAGAACGACACCATTTACATAAAGAGCAGACTTGTTATTTGGATCCTTTGCCATCTCTTCAGAAGCAAATTTCTTGGTTGCCTCCTGATCTCCTTTAGAGAGATAGTAGTTAACAAGGAAATCGAAATACTTCGTTTCTGTAGGAC
>OBMA010001430.1_pt1 | contig 14604 bp, 5 predicted proteins | sample 1539141 | NCBI WGS metagenome assembly OBMA01 (sample SAMEA3991484, study PRJEB22521) | metagenome | biome: anthropogenic terrestrial biome; feature: sewage plant; material: raw primary sludge | place: Sweden | collected 2012-09-26 | reverse complement strand
CCCTACACGACGCTCTTCCGATCTGAAGCCGTAAACGTTTCGCGATCGTAATCAATCCTCTTTTTTAGTGGAGTTGAATACATCACAATTGAAATCCGAGCTGTAGTTTTTGTGAAATGTTTCTCCTACAAACAGATTTTATTCTTAATTTCTTTCTATTGATTTATAAAGCCATTCAAAATTCAGATGGAAATTATTCATTAGAAATCTTTCCTCTCCAAAGTCGGGTAATACTTTCTATTTTGTGTCACTAATTTTATAATACTTTAATCAGCAAATACTATAATAATAGAATAATCTCCAGACGTTCATGGAAAGATCAACAATGGAAACGTAGGCCATATTTATTTACTAGCAAAAGCATTTTCAGAGAATTTTTTTGTTTCCTGAAAAAAAAATGAGGGAAAAAAGAACAATTTCAAATAAAGACACAAACTATCTCAAATTCCCAAATAAACTCCAAAGATATTCCCGATTCTTGAGCAGGAAGATATCCAATACCAGCCCAGAAAAGCAACCGAAGAAGAACATAAAAGAACACTGTTTATCGAGTTATCACAAAGAACACTCGGTAAAACCAAAGCAAAACTCCGGTAATGTTGCAGCAAAAGAAGACAAAGATACGCAGCATTTACAAAATAATGTCGCTAATAAAGAAGCAACGGAATGTCTAACAAGAAGTAATTTGAAAAAGTTACAAGAGAAAATTTTCGATAGAGAACTTAATGATATTGCCTGTGATCATTGTCTTTGTAGCACAGAAAATAGAAGAGATATCAAGTATTCACGACTTTGGTTCCTTTTTGAGTTGGAAATGAGTGAAAACTGGAATGAAAATCTCCGCCTTAGTTGCTATAATAAATATGTGTATTCCGCAATTGATGAGTCGTGGATAATGGAGAATATTTTACTTAAAGAACAAGAGAAGCATTATGAATATTTTCCAATAGGACAATTACTGATACCCAATAATATTGACTACACTAATAAACAGAAAAGGAAGGAAAACATTGAAGACTTAACAATTGAAATTGATAGTATTATAGAGACAAACCATCAAAAGAAAAGATTTTTGCCGCAAAGTGTCCTGATAAAAAGGGAGGATGAAATTGCATTTGACGACTTTCATTTGGATGCACGAAAGGTTCTAAACGATTTGAGCGCCACTTCTGAAAATCCATTCAGCTCTTCACCAAATACAAAAAAAATTAAATCAAAGGGAAAACCCTTGGAAGTGGTTCCCAAAAAGAAAAACAAAAAGATCATAGGTGCTTTGGAAAGAAAGCTACATATAGATGAAAATCAATGAAAGTATTGTCTGCACATTACCACCGGTTAAAACGGCGACTCAGTGTAACCTGTAAAACTTTTTATCAATTTTGAATAGGTATAGAGAGATTTTCCTATTCTCTCCAAAAGAACCTGTATCATTAAAAAATATATATCTTTTACATATTGCAAATATAAAAAAATACAAAAGTAATGTGCTTGCGCACGGAAGCTATCCGAAGAACGAATTTCACCTTTTCTTTTTCTCTTTAACCTCTTCATCAGTTGTGGCATGTAGCCTAATGACGTTTGGATAGTCGGGTCTGTTGCCCATATGGCCTTGATGCCAATCATAACTTAGAGCGTACGCAAATACGCTACCATTCCTATTGAAGCTGCATACAGGAATAGATGCTTGCAAAGTAGGATAGCCTTTCAATCTATGCCTTTGATTCTTATCCCAAAAATTGAAGGTACCATCACCACCAGCCGTAACAAAAGTACCATATAATGGATGAAATGCAATGCTATTTACAGGGTACACTAGAGATTGACCATTGGAGCCAGGTGCCCTATTAGGATTGGTTTGACGATGGCATTTAAATGAAAAGCCTGATTTTTTCTGCATGCCATCATCGATATACCTTATGGAGCATCTACCTTCCACTGAACCAATCGCATATCCATCGGCTTCATTATAACATGCCACGCATCGAGTTTGCCATTTTAAAGGTGACGTGGTTGCCTTAAAAATCGTTGTTGGGTTTGCTAGATTGATAATAGCGATATGTCTTTCGGCAGTAGCCACTACTAACAGAGACTGTTTATTATCCATCGAATATACTCTTTCAGGCATCATTACGGTGGATACGGGCTGGGGTTGTCTCATATCCCAATATTTTATGGTTTTATCCCAGGATCCGGTTACTATACACTCTGTGTTCGATGGTCCACATTGTACAAAACGTAATACTTTTATTGGCGCAGAATGCATTCCAATTTGCTGTGTTTGACCACTGGCAATATCGTACAATTTCAGGGCATTATCACACCCGCCTGAGGCTACTTTTGTACCATCATTCGACCATCTGGTACATAATACAGGGCTGGAGCTTTCATGCTGCGCTCTACCTTGAGGTACACCATTTTGGACATCCCAAATACGTACCTTACCGTCCCAGGAACTGGCACTAAACATGAAATCTTGTTGCGGTGAAAACGCAATATCCGATATTGAGTCCTCTGCTGGGCTATTAATGACAATATCATTGGCCAAATCCTTTTCATTCGCCATTGCAGTACTCGTTCCCAAAGCTGAGGTTGTATTTGATCGATTAAAAAAAGACATAGTTCCCCACTTTTCCACTTCTTACGTATTTCTTTATTTTATTGTAATATGCAGATTAAGGTTTATGATATTTGATCAAGGTGGATGTGCCGGAATGATTGGTATGGTAAGCTTGCCCAATTCTTATAAGTCAGTCTCTGTTCAAGTAAAATGGTTATATAGTGCTTAACCGGAACAAACCTTTAGCAATTGTGATCAACTAAGATATCTTATTGTAAACCCTACCGTCATCATATGAAATATCAATCTTAGAAATCTTAGAGAGCAATAAAAAAAAAGAGGACGGGACGGTCATCGTAAATCATGATCATAGTAATGTCAAAAGTTAATTTACCATCATGTCAAGCTACTTCAATGAGCGTACAGCAACCAGAAAAGTGCCTGTATTTAATGGTTCAAATGTTCTTTTTATAAGTACAATATCTTATCTAAAAATTAAACACTTCTATCTTATCATGGAAGAAAAAAAAAGCTATCACAAAACAAATATCCTAAAAAACCGTTTATAAAAAGTCGTTGCTGTGAAAATGGTTCAGTTCACAGGGCTTAAACCCATCCCCAAATTTAGCGAAATGTCAGATACGTAACTCCATTCTCCTAGCTTTTTATTATGTTTCCTGTCATTAAGAGTTTTTATTTTTTATTATAATACTCAACACGTGACTTCAGCCTTCCCAATTAATAAAATTGAAATCATTTTCATTTGTATCCAGTAAATTGAGATCGTAATCCGGTCCTTGGTCTTCAACCATACCAATATTCCCAAACTTCAAGTTCTGAGAGTGTACATTCTGATTTTCATTAGTACTGGTTTGCTGAGGACCCAAAGTTGTACCCACATTGGATGAGGGCTGAATTAATGTGTTATCATTATCGCCACTATTTGTAGATGCAGAGGTTTCATCAGCAACATTTGAATTCTCGTTTGGTGTTCTATTGTTAGAAGCATAAGCTTGATTAGGAAACAACAAAGAACTTGAATTTTTGAGGGCGTCAAAATCATATCCTTGATTATTACTACTCGGCTTTTTTTCCTCTGGAGTAGATAATGTGTTACGATTGCCTTTACTACTTCTTGAATCATTGCCTACTTGCGCCTCCAGTATGTTTCCCCCATTCGGCAATTCTTGGGATACTGTATTATTCTGTGAAGTGATTATTTTAGAGTTCTTTAAAGTAATATTCAAATTGGTGGTTGAAAACCCATGTGGCGGCTTTATAACCACGTTTCCTGGTACCTTAGAACTTCTTTGCTTCTGAGCGTCACCAGACGGAGGTGTTGCTATGCTTAATGGGGATGATGCCGAAACTTTTGAGTTTACTGCTCGCTTGGGTCCATTCTTTCCGGCAATCTTGCCACTTTCTGGATCGAAGCAACTCTCTGTCACTGAAGATAATGGACTGGATACAGCCGGCTTGTTGAAACTTCCCAAATTTATACCTGGAAAAGGTAGAGAATTCGCAGTTTTAGTGGGCGGAGCGGAATGAATATTCGGAGCAGTAGTATTCGAGAATGTTCTTAACATATCATTCTCATCCTTAGTGGCATCAGCATTCAGAATAACAGAAGGAGTGGATTTCCTCCTCGACACTCTAGTGTTAGGGGGACTGCGCTTTTTACCTGTCACCACGCTGTTGCCACCGAGTTTATTCGTAGACTCTACTGGAAAAGCTGAGGTGGATGCCTTTTTTGTATTTTTCCTTACCTTTGTGGGCTGTTTAGAAACTAAAGCGGAAGGTGATGCTCCATCCAACGATGGGCTAGATTTGGAATTAGAATAAATATCTTCCTCGCCAAATATTATTGCTTGATTGCGGAAGTTAGTAGCAATATCTGATCTTGGAGTCTTATTTACTCTTGAACCTACCATAGCGGGTTCACTTGTTGTTGAGCCTGGTGTGGTAATATTTGGCGAACCAGCGTTCGTCGATCCCGCGGAAACTGTAGCGGTATTATTTTTTCTTCGTCTCTTAGCCACTAGACCGGCTTTAACTTTACCCTTCGCTTTTGAGGTTGCAGATCTACTTCTTGTAGATTTTGACGTCGGGACATTATTTGGTTTATCTGTTGAATGCATAGTTTTTAAACTTTTAGGTTGGTTCACTGGAGATTTGTTATTAGTTGTATTATTTGTGGTATTATTGTTACACGGGTTTCCCACTGGATTTTCCGTAGTGGGTTGCATTGGATAATTATAGACTGGCCAGCCAGTAACGTTTTGACTCCGATTCTGGGTTGGCCCTACATTTGCAAAATCGCCGGAAGGCGGCGCTGTGGGAGCAACAGCAGTTGCACCAGTCGTGGGGTTTGCATTATTGTATGGTGGAATGGAAAAGTTATTAACGATAGGGTTACCAACCATAGGAATTGGTATAGGGTTCATATTAACATTGCGCATTTGAACCGCGGGTGCCATAGGATTTCCTAGCATCATAGCAGCCAAGTGCATGGGGTCTATGTCCTCGTTACTATATTCCCCTCTTCGTTCTGCATCGTGTTGTAGCCTTGCCGCATGAACAGCCAAGCTTCTATATATTTGTTCCTGCCTTTGCTCTTGAAGAACTAGTTGATAATATTGCTGAGCGAACTCTGAGCCACCTCTGGAAGAACTGGTATTAAAGATGTCCCAGAATATTTGCCACCATTCATACAAAAAGCCTTGAGGTGTATCTACTACCTTCGAGAACGTATTCTGGTTACCATTGTTTTCTTTAGATTTGGGTCCGTCGATTGGGTTTTGGCCTTTGTCTCTATCTAGGTGCGCATCTTGAGCAAAGGCTGCTGCAGTGTTTTTCAAAGACGACTTCGTAAGAAAGTCAAATATGTACTCATTGAGCGTATTCTTGCAGTTCATTTTTTCCTTCAAATCCGAATTTTCCGCCGTAGGTTGATTTATCCACTGCTGCTGCTGCTGCTGCTGCTGTTGCTGCTGTTGCTGCTGTTGTTGTCGCTGCTGTTCACTATTCGTTGCCATTGCAATATTACTCTGCAAATCTTGTTTATACTGGCTTGCCATGTACGGTTGTTCCGTGGGAGGAATTGAATCTGGATACGAACTATTCACTTTATAACTCATTCTACCACGGAATGCGTTTCCTCTTTATTTATGTCTATAAACGTCTTCGTGTTTATTTTTTATAGCCTCAGTGACTTACTAACGTCAACTCACCGTGTCTTCGGCAAACAAAATGGTATCAAAGCAAATGCGCTTGAACAGGAGTAAAAAATGGTCACTTTTTCAATCTGTATTCTATGAATTTTATCAGTACCGGTCTCAAACCAACCCTCTACAACTTCATCGTGATCCCATTCTTTCTTCGTTGTCTTCCCACGCTCTTCCGGACCCTCGTAAAAGAGTCCGAAGCCGAGAAGGCGCGATTTCATGCACTATACACTCGTTGGCAAACACAACAATGGACCCTGGCCAGTTGAACTGTGGTCCCTGTTGCGTCCACTATTGGTATGCATGCATGTGGACGCAAGCACACGCCTGCATACACGTTTAATCCCTCAGTATCCCACTCCCAGGGCTACTCTTTCGAGGCATTTTCTATTTTTGTTACTACTAGAGCCAGCATTAGAACTGGAAATACAGCAAAAAATTTTTCACATTCTTATCACAAGAATGTGCAGGAGAAGGTAAAACCTGCAGGTAACTTGCATATATTTCAGTAAATTACATGTACTATACATCGTCAAATAATTTACATTTGTACAAGACCAATACCCGAGGCCCGCTAATTAGTAACGTGCCGTGACTCTTTCATTAGAACAAGTACAAGATGACCTGAACTTGCGCGTATTCATATGGAAAATACGCAAGGCCCGGTTATTTCCGTTCTGGGATATTCGCCGACAGCTGCCTTCTGTTCGAATTGCGTCGTCAACATCCTTTTGAGCTTTCTTTAAGTTCTTTCCTTCGAGATGGACGATGCCAAGAGAATCATCGCTGAGTTGATCGGCGGCGTGTAGATGCGCCGATCAACTTTACAGGACGAAACTCACATAACCTTAATACAATAAAAAAGTATTGCATACAATAGGTCCTTCAGGACACATACATACAAGATTGGCAAAAGTGAAGGCAGGTGCCTAAGATTGGGTGGGAAAGTAAATTTACATATAGTTTTTTCTAGGAAAAAAATAAAAATAATGAAGGAAGGTATACTTATATAAGCGCTGTTTATCGAAACAGACGAGAATAAAAAATGGTTTTAAAAAAATCAAGCAATGACGGCAGCTAAAACCGGATTTTGAGCAACAATTCCGTTGTAAGTAGTGTTTAGATACTTCAATAATTCAATAACCTTATGCTTCATCTCTTCGGTTTGGAATTGCTTTAATCTTTCCATATTCTCTTCCCTACCTAGAGTAGACTCCTTTTCTAACTTAATTCTATCATTTTCTTTGGTAAACACAGCACTGAAAATCTCGATGATCCTTGGGGTTTCGTTTGTGATAACGGGACTATTTTCCTGGTATAGTTTCATGATCAATTCGAAAATTGGATTGTATTCTTCAAAACCGGTGTTTAGTGGTAAATGTGCCAATAACGCTGGAACAGTTTGTTCCAATGGAACTAGAGCACTGTTCTTCAAAGCCATTCTGGCCACACATCCACTAGCATTAGCGTATGCTCTATCAATAATCTCTCTGGTGGCTTCGTCATCTTCGGCTGCTAAGGCCTTTTGGTCAGCAGCACTTAGTAACTCATAAAGCGCCTTCAAAACAGGTTCATAAACGGCTGAGATGTCCATAGAAGCATATTCACACAACAAACCAACACCATAAGCAGCGTTACCTCTAACTTCTAAAGATTTATCGCTTGTTAATCTAATGACTAAGGCTTCTAGCATTTCATGAACGAAAGGATTTTGTTCTTTCATACCTAGAGCTAATTCAGAGGCGGCACCGACGGCGGATGATCTCTTATTCTTGGATTTAGATTGGAATAATCCGAAAACAACCGGTCTGAAGTTGTCAAAGACTTTGGCAAAATCACCAGCTAAAGCTTGAGATAAACTGACAAGAACTTCCAATGCAACATCTTGTAAAGTTGCTTCGGTTTCAGAAGCGTCTAATTCTTCATCTCTTGGAACGTCCTCCTCGATATCAATGGTTTGACAAGTATGGGTACCCTTCAAGACACTAAGAACTTGCATGCACAAAGCTTCTAGCATAGAAGAGTCGCCGTTGTCCATGATGATGATTGCGCCAAATTGCTTAATCATATTGGCAAAATCTTCCATAACGGTAATGACCATTGAGGTTTCGAATTCATCGCTTAAGTTACCCATGGAAGTTTCCCTGGCAGCTTGAATAACCGCCAAAACATCAGCACTAACGTAGGAAGAAGCTGGGATACCCTTAGGATAGCTTTCTGGTTCTACTTTGGAAGCCAACAGGACAGACTTAACAACATTCCAGATGGTGTTTAGAGCAGTTTCTCTTAAACCGTACGACTCATCGACTTGTTCATTCAAAACCTTTAAGGATTGTTCGACGTATGGCAAGAAATGCTCCTTTGTACCCAATGCTAATTCGGATAGAGCTGCAGAAGCAACTTCCTTTTCATAGGAAATACCAGTGTTAACGGTGAATTTGTTCTGTAGTTCTTCTTCATTGGCAGAATCAGCAAATGCGGCTAAATCCTCTGCATCACCATCGAAGTTGAATTGGTATTCATCTAATTCTAGTGTCTTGAAGATTTCTGGTAGGATAGTTTTCAAGAAAGGAGCAAAATTTTCGCCGTAAACTTTAGCCAAGTTTGCAATGAATGCATAACCAGATTCCCTTAATCTAGCAGAATCAGTTTTGATGGCCTCATAGGCGGAGTTAACCAAAGGTTCGGCAAATTCGGCAAATGCGTCTGATCTGACGGCTCTGGCCATAGTAGAAATATTTTCAAAAGTGTTGGCCCTTAGTTCTATATCATCTTCGCTCATACCTTCAATTTGAGAACAGTTTTGGATGAATTTTTCCAAATAGTGAACACTAGTCTTGAAATATGGAATGAACGCGGAACCTGCTGCAAAAGCAGCGGAACCAATTGCAGAAACAACAGCACATCTCAACTTGGATGATTCATTACTTTCCAACATATAGAATAGTTTGTTCATTAATGGATCCAAGTACTTAGCGATAGCATCATAAGCAATGAACTCAAGCAGACCATCTAAAGCAACAGTTGCATAGTTGTAAATGACAATGTTTTTCGCAGAATCAATGATATCGATGATCAATGGCAAGTATTCTTCATGAAATTTGGCAACTTCGTCTTGTAAGTCAGTGGTTAATTGGTGAATACACTTCAGAGCAGCTAATTTAACAATCGGTTCAGTATCCTTCAAACCGTTTATGGTGGCAGGGATAATTTTGTCGAATTGAGACAAAATGTAGTCTGGAGAACCAGTAACAGCAACGGAAATAGCTAAAAGAATAGCTCTTCTCTCAAAAACGTTTGCGGATTGCAACATAGCTGGAATGTGTTCAACAATAACGGAAGCAACCTGGGATGGTGGCAGTTCAGAGGAAGCGAAAGCTAACAGTCTAATAGCAGAAGAAGAGGGTGTATTTTCCTCATTTTCGCCTGTTTCGTCTTCGTTGTTTAATTCATCGTCAACATCGATCTCTTCACAAGCCACCTTCAAAGCTGCAACAGTAATTTCTGGGCCCAATTTGCTTTGAGAAACCTTCGATTTTCTGTAGGACAATGAAGATATGATGAATTGAAGAGCAAAAACTCGAACATCTTCGTCAATCTCACTGTTAACAGCAATTTGTAAAGACAGCTTAATCAAATCCACAATAAAGTTTCCTGTTAATTGGGAGTCCAATAGCAGGAAATCGTTTAAACAGTTAAAGATTAATTTAGCGTTCATGGTGTCGTCGGCCTTGATAACTGCGTCTAAAACGTTAACCACAGATGGAATTGAGGCGGCGAATTTTTGAGCTTGAACAGGGTTGATGGTTTCTTGTTCTTCAATCAAAGCAGAAACGTGGTTCAAAGCCTGGGCAGATAATGATCTGATCTCCAGAGAAGATGGATCATTAATTGTCTGAGAGAACAAAGCCAAAAAGTCATCGATGTGGCCAGATAGAGAAGAGGTGAAATCTTCCAACAGAGAAAACAAAATAAAAATGGCAGTTTGTCTTGTTTGAACGTCTTCACCAGAAGCAGCTTGGATTAGGTTAGGGACTAAATCTGGCCATTTGTTACCATCTAGCTCTTCAGTACCAATAGAAGCAATTACTCGAGCGTTGGAATGACGAACATTTTCTTTTGGCTCACTAAATGCTGTTTGTAAAAGAGAGGTTTTGATGGAGGCTCTAGTGGATTCATCAATGGCGTTCCAGTGCTTGGAAACCAACTTTCTAGCTTCAACACCAGCTAGTTGTTTCAACGAATCATCGGAGCCGTTCTGCAAAATATGAATCAATGCTGGCAAAGTTGTAGGCTGGGTATAAAATTGAGTTTGCAAAGTTTTTGTAGCCTCCTTCAAGCCTACACCAGAAGTGATAGCGTGCAAAGTTTGCTCAAGTTGACTTAGAAATTGTTGATCCATTATACTACTTGATACTAAAAAAGTGTTTTTCGTCCCTCAGTTTTTATGCTGCTAAGGCAGGATTTTGGTAATATACAGAAACGAGAAGAAGGATCCTTGCGGGGTCTTGCCTATTCTTTTTTGTTGACTAATAAAATCAATACCAAACCTGACAACAAATAAAATGAAGGATCTATGGATAAGTGGATGTTTCTATTTTTTTTTTTTTTTTTTTCAACCTCATCTCATCGCGCTTTCCATCCATCATATTGTACGAGAAGAAAGCACAATCGTAGTAAGAGACATCCTGATAATTAGCAAAGGGCTAACCATAATAGTCTAAGTTTAGTAGTTCAAATGTTTGTTGACATGCACTTGAAGTAACTCAAGCGCAATGAGAAAAGTGACTATACAATATGTAAAAAACTGCTACCAAAAAAAAAAAAAAAAATTTAAAAACTCTGATAATATAGTAAAAATTATTGGTACATTGTGAATTAAAATTTATGCGTTTGCCCTCAAATCCTTTTCTATATCGTCCAATTTTGAGTCAATGTTCTCAATTGTGATACCAATCAAGTTTCTGTATTTATCTAACTTCACCGATGAATTAATTTTGCTTTTAGCTTCGCTTATTTTCAATGTTGTCATCCTTCTTTTAAACTGTAGAATTGTTAGTTCCGTTGCTAGTCTCAACGTCTCATTTACATCATATGATTCTTGTACAGTATTAGAAAATTTGGCGTCCGCTTTGGTGTTTTTAGGAGAAGAAGTTTCCGACGTTGACTTTGGAATTGGCTCTTCATCTTCCTGTTTTTCTGGATGTGAACTTGAGTTAGTATTCATATCAACCTTTGATTCCTCATCCTGGACAATTGTAGCCAGTTTTAAAGCTTGAGATTTTTCCAAGCTTTGAATAAAATTTTGCTTTTCAGAATTCAACTTTGACGATGTTTCTTTAATCCTTGATTGTAAATCTGATATCGAATTTATGGGAGTTTTGTTTGATACGGAATCGAAAGCATCCTCTATTTGATGTGCTATTGTAATCAATCTCTTCTTATTGTTAGAAATAGAGGATTCGGTTTCTACTACTTCGTTGTCCAGATTTTTAATTTCTTCACCCATTATTCTTTGTAGAGAAGAAACTTTTGTATTTAATTTGTTGATCTGCTGCGAAAGCGGTTTTGAGTACTTTCCTAGTGGAGACATCTGTATCGGCAGAAGGGAAGAAGGCGATTCCAATGATGGCATGGCAGTTTTCACACTATTCAAGGGATCCTTTTTCTTTTCAACTTGATTCTCATTATCCTTTGCCTTTTCTTTTTCATCTGATATTGACTGTGATCTTCTTCTGTATAAAATGGGAGAGTTTTCAAGAATTTTGGATGGCGTAGACTTTATATCTTTAATGACAGACGACGTCACGAAAGAATTAATATTCGACAAGTCGTCCATAATAGTGTTCATATTTGTAGAATTTGGCTGGTTGGAATGCAGGTATTGACTTTCGTTGACTTCAGAATCTGTTTTAGCTATATTGACATCTGCAGTAGAATCTTCTTTATCAGGATGTTGAGTTTTTATAATTTTTGGAATTTTGACATTGTTTTGTGGTTGCTGTTGCTGTTGCTGTTGTTGGTAATAATTCTTTTGAGGAAGGTTTCGAGCTAACTTTCGATCCGCCTTGGTGTTGTTGTTTCTGCTGTTTGACCCGCCAGCCGGAGTATTAAACTTATTCATTATTGACGCAGGCGATTCGTTATCTAGATTCAATATATCTGTTGACGCACCAAGATATACCAGTCTGTTATAAACCTCGAAGTTCAAGTTTAAAGCAGATAAATGCAGTGGAGTGTTCCCTATATTATCTTGGTAGTTCAAACATATCTTCAGCAAATTGTAGTCCTGCTGACCCAAGCTCAATATTATCGAATCCATATAGGATTTTATTATCATTGGATTTTTGGACTTATTAACGCTCAATTCAATTAAATAATGAAATGGCAATCTTCCATTTACGTCGGGAGTTATAAGACATATTTTTAAGATGGATATTATTTCATCAAAAGCATTCTCCTTGTAGCAATTGTTGTAGAAAATTGATTTTGTGATGCAATTAAAACCGAGCTTATTACACTGTAATGCATTAGCATTTAAGGTAATTAGCATTTTTATCAAAGGAATATTCGCCATAGCTGTAGCCCAATGGAGTGGAGTGTGACCTTGATCATCAATTTCAAAATTTATGTTAAAATTTTTGGGCGCCGGATATAAAGTAGCCAACAACGCTTGATCTACATCAGAAGACCTTTCCGATGATAGTATTGTTAATATCGTCTGCTTGTATTCTTGATCTGTCATTTTGTTTTCCAACTTGTTTTGAGATGAAGTATTTCCTGCGCTGAACGGTGTCATAGATCGTGAAGACATATTCATACTGTTATCATTTTCATTTGATGAAAATACTTCAATGGAGGAGCCATTGGATGCTACAGTGTTGTTGTTATTGTTGCTGCCGTTACTGTCACAGTACTCATTATGGTGATCATTTGGATTTTGAAAGGATTGCCATAATAAGGGTTGCTTCATTAATTTGAAATGCCTTTGTATTTTTTCTTGCTGGTTGTAAAATTGTTGTTCATTAGATTGATTCAGCTTTTTCCTCCTTTTTTTACTATTGCCATTTGTAATGGAGTCCATCATGGAATGATTGAAGTTATTCGTCAAATATTCATGATGATGTTGTTGTTGTTGTTGGCTTTGCATAGGTCCGTCTGGAACTATGATCAAGTTATTATTATTGCCATTATTATTGTTATTACTGCTGTTAATGACATTGTCGATGTTATGGCTGTAACTATTACTGTCATTATTATTAGGGTTATTCAGAGCAACGTTCTTGTTTTGTAAATTTGTCGGAATTGGAAAAAATTGAAGAGGTTTCTGAGTTGCCGAATAATTATTATTGAAAGAGTTTTCATGAATGGATTTCTGTTGTTGAATAATAGTAGATTGATTGCTGTTGTTACTAATATTATTTATTAAATTGTGTCTTGTGTCATTGTTGAAATTCATCGTGGTGTGGTTATCATTATTGTTCATTATATTCATTGATGAATTTACTTGGAACTGTTGAGGAGTTTGGAAAACAAGGTTTTGTAAAGGACTTGGATTCGGCTGGTTGATCGATGCATTTTTCTTGCCTTTCTTATTCGCAGCTGTAGTTGTAGCTGATGTTGATGAACTACTGTTCTTTTTTCTTGGCGTTTTATTGTAGCTCGATGGAGAAGTTATCTTCGTTCCCGGCGAAGTCTTCCTCAATATACTATTTTTGCTTCTCTTTGGTGGAGGGTTATTTGGATCGAATTGAAAAGTTAAGATGGAGTTGACCACAGGGTCAATTATTTCGTACTTATTGACTAAAAACTTCGCTGAATCCAGTGGGATCCAAGTACCTTGAAACCTACCATACCCACCTTGAACTTTTTCATGTTGCATATCATTTGATTCCTTTTCCAGTATTTTAGTTCTTTTCGTCTTCGAAAATTGAGCTATTTTGAAAACCTGGGTAATATTAATCCAATCATCTTTAGTTCTTCTCATCACTATTTTAGTTTCAAACCCACGTATATAGCATTCGTATACATCGGTTTCTGAATACGTAGCTATTTCAATCACTGGATGGTTTGAATGAGGCGCCAAAAGAACTGATTTTGATATTGGCGTGATGTTCTGGTGATTGGTATTATCTTTTTGATTTGATATCAAAACATCAAATGGCATGATTTCTCGAATAAATCAACCTTTTAGAACTACGCAAGAGGGACAGAAGGGAAATGAGAAAGAAAGAAGAGTTAATTTTCGGCAAAGAGCAATTATTGTTGACAATATATCAAATAACGTGAAATAATGTACCTTTTTTTCAAAGGGTAAGTGGAGGAAGAATCGTTTGAAAAAGCGACGACCAATGCTAGATGTGATTCTGCTGTAACAACAATTAATAGTAAAAATAACACAATACACTAAAGAGTTTCTTTTTTTATTATCTCGAAAAAAAAAAAAGCTTCCAGTTGAATTTAGCAGCAAATATTAGTCAATTAGTTGATATGCTAAACCAATGCTAAAGGATGGCAATAGCTATAATATCTTTTGTGCGTTTTTCACGTTGACGTGCTTCTTAGTCCTTGTTCCTCTTTTTTTTTTGTTAGGGTTAACCATTTATTTCCTAAACGGGAAATAAGCAGGCGGGGAGCTGAATATAATAACTTTCGCGTCATGGTTAGTGACGCGTCACTTCAAACGCGGGTAACAAAACCAAGTTGTTTTTAGCCGCCGAAGGTAATTGTATCCATAATGAAGGCTAGATTAGACCAATAATTTGTAGTGACAAAACTTATAGTCAGATCGGAAGAGCGTCGTGTAGGGAAAGAGTGTTCAGA
>OBMA010001429.1_pt1 | contig 14604 bp, 10 predicted proteins | sample 1539141 | NCBI WGS metagenome assembly OBMA01 (sample SAMEA3991484, study PRJEB22521) | metagenome | biome: anthropogenic terrestrial biome; feature: sewage plant; material: raw primary sludge | place: Sweden | collected 2012-09-26 | reverse complement strand
AATATTAAGAGAGTATGTAAATAGAAAAAGGTTCCAGAGTCGACAGGACTTTGGAGCCTTTTTCAATATACCTTGTTATTGGGCGGTTACAGTGCAACCTTGACCTACCCTTGTCAAATCGCCCCTTCTCTCTCCTCACTATCAAAAACAGATTTTAGACATGTCTAAAATCTGTTATTTTCTTAACTGACCATCAGGAAGCTCATCTGATTGCAGGCCAGGCTTATGGTTTTTGAGGGACCTGGGTCTTGGCTGCAAAGTAGCGTTGCAGCAATTCTTCAATGGTCTGCTGGTTGGTTTCAGATAAGGGGCCAATCTGACCATAATCGGTACTGAGGATATAGGCATTGTCATGAAAGACGGTGTCAAAGGAATTGTTGTTTTCCTTGTAATAAAAGAGGGACTGTCCCAAGAAATAATTGGGTTCATCAATATCCAAGTAGTCTAGGAGGGTTGGGGCCATGCTGAGGCTATTTCTTCCCTCTGCATTGATAGTTTCCGCCTGGATTCCCTTATGGTAGATGAAGAAAGGCATGGTATCCACATCTGGATTGGCCCGAGGATAGTCAGGGTAAGAGAGCTTGAAATCACTATCTTCAAAAGTGGCATGATCAGCAGTGAAGACGAGGATGGTATTGTCAGCCAGGGAACTGTTTTCAAATTTCTGCAAAAATTCCTTGAAATAATAATCGAAATTATAAAAACGATTCAGCAAAAAGTGCTTGCCGGCTCCAAATTTCTGGTCTGGCGAATCAAAGCTCATATGGGTGCCGTAGGTGTAGATGCTGGTGAAGAACGGGTTTCCAGTTTTTGCTTGCTCCTCCATGGTTTCAAACAAGAGTTCGAAGGCTGTTTTGTCTGTCAAGCTCCCATTTATCCCATCCGCTCGCTTGGCATCCGTCACCACCTCTTGAAAGTTCATGCTCTCAAGATAACTGGTAAACTGCGTATTGGTCGGCTCGGTATTGACAAAGGAGGTGGAATAACCCTGACCGGCCAAGATATCTTGCAGGGAAATGAGGCTATTGGTATCGTAATTATTGAGCTGGTAGCCCGAATAGAGTTGCCCAATCAGGGCCCGATAGGTAGCAAAGGTATGGTTGTAATATTGCTTAAAATTGAGCGACTGGTCTTGCAGGGCCTGTACAGTTGGCATGACCTGCCTTGGGTCATCAATGATATTTTGTGACAACCCTTCTGTGAAAATCAGGACAATATTGGGTTGGTCCGGCAGGTTGGTCGGCTTGTCGCGGCTGGGCTTGTTATCATCCTTGTAGAAAAAGGCTGTTGTATTCGGCTGATTGGCAATGGCGGCCATCTGGGCCCGGTATTCCTTGGCGCTCAGTCCAAGTCGGTAGACTGCAAAGAGGGGGGAATAGGCATTCCCATAAAGAAAGGTAAAGGCTAACTGGCCTATCAAAAAGAGCGACAGGCCTGCTGTTGTCGAAATTTTGGGCAAGGAGAATACCGGAACTGGCAGGAGGCTAAAGAAAAGGAGGGCAAGGACCCCAATGGTGATGGGAATCATCCGTCCTCCAAGGGACTCAAGAGATTCCAGGTTGGTCACCATGACTAGGGTCGTATAGGAGCCACCAAAATACATGACCAACTGCTGGGCATGAAAGAGCAGGATCAAGGGAAAATGGACAAGATAGGCAGCTATCTTATTGGCCTGCATCATCCAGTTGGTCAGAAAGATGATAATCCCTAACTCCAGGACCGATACAATGAAGAAAAAGGGGTTTCGGATGGTCGTGAAAGCCAGGATAATCAAAAGCATGGAGAAGGCATACTTGCCCAGCAAAAGAATCAGGTTTTTTTTCTCCTGAAAGATACGTTTCATAATCAATCTCCTAAATTGAATGGTGATAATCTGGAAGTACAGAATGAAAAAGTACGACCTAGGCCGTCCTTATTCACTCTTTTCCTTGATGATATATACAGGTCTTTTCTTGGTTTCGAGGAAGATTTTGGCCAAGTATTTCCCAATAATCCCTAGAGCCAAAAGCTGAATGCCACCGAGAAAGAGGAGGATAGTCACCAGACTAGCCCAGCCTGCGATACTGCCTCCGATTGTTAATTTTCGAATGACCACAAAGGCAATCCCAAGGATGGACAGGAGGAAGGATCCAATACCAGCCCAAATGGATAGGTTCAAGGGGGCCTCAGAAAAATTGATAAAACCATCGATGGAATAGCGCAAGAGGCTCCAAAAACTCCAGGAAGTCTCCCCTGCAACCCGCTCCCGATTTTTATAAGGCAAATAGGTGACATTGTAGCCTACCCAGGAAAAGATTCCCTTGGAAAAACGATTGACTTCATTGAGCTGAAGGATACTGTCAACCACCTGGCGGGTCATCAATCGAAAATCCCTGGCCCCATCTACCATCTCTGTATCGGAAACAGCACTCATGATTTTATAAAACATCTTGGCAAAAAAGGAGCGGATAGCCGGCTCCCCCTTGCGGTCAGCTCTTCTGGTGCCGACCACATCATAGCCTTCCTGAATCTTCTGGTACATATCCACCAACATCTCTGGTGGATCCTGCAAGTCCGCATCCATGACCGTGACCAGGTCTCCGTCAGCTCTTTCAAGTCCAGCCAGAAGTCCTGCTTCCTTGCCGAAGTTTCTTGAAAAGGAAAGGTAATGAACATTGGCATGTTCTTTAGAGACCTCTCTTAGTACCTCCAAGGTGGCATCCTTTGAGCCATCATTGACAAAGATGTAATCAAAGGTCACTACTTCTGCCATCTGAGCCTCAACCACTTTTGTGGCCTCTAAAAAGGGGCGAATTGTCTCTTCCTCATTGTAGCAGGGAACAACTATTGATAATGTTTTCATAGGGTATCCTTTTTATTTTTTACAAATATAAACATAGAATAACAAAGTACACTAGTCCAAGAAATAAACTCGAACACAAAGCCAATCCACTGAATCGTAGTTTTTCTGTATCTAATGGTAACATGACCGCCCTTATTTATCGTAATAGTAGCCCGACCGTCATTTAAGGCTTTGGTGCTTACATCAGGTTTATGAGCTTCTTGATACTGGAGGAGTTCTTCCTCTGATAAAGGAGCATAGACAATTTCGGGCTGAGACCCATCAGCTCCACTTGAATAGTCTGCCACATATCCTTTATACCATATACGTGGAAGGACCAGCTCTGCTTCTGTCCCCTCACCTACTAAGGTCACATCGAAATCTAAGCGATTATATCCCTGCTTGATATTTGAGATTGTCACTTGACTCTGGTCATAGACAAATTGATTCACAATCCCCTCTTCCACATGTTTGTGGTTGATTGCCAAGTTAAAATATTCGTTTCCTGATGTCCAGTAGGTAGCAACTTGAGGGTTTGTATAGGCATTGGTTGCTTGAGCATTTTGCGCCCGCATCACCTCAATATTCGTAGCGACCAGACCGTACTTTTCTTTGTAGTTGCTGGCGCTTGGTAAAAAGTTCAGAGGACCTGTAATCACAAAATATCCAATCTGAACAAGGGTCAAAAATTTCGCCAAATGCTTTATTTCAGCCATAAAGAGGGCCATGAGGATAAAGGCCGGCAAAAAGTAGATCAAACGAGTTGTGTATTGGAACACCGTCAAAAATGTGAAACGGAGAACGGATTGCCAGGGCAGAATATTTGAAGAGGCTATGAGTAGGATAAGACTGGTAACCAGCAAGGCCCGGGACATCGGTTTGAGATAGTACATCAACAAAAAACCGAGAACCATAAAGACCAAGGCTAGCGGGAAAAAATAGGTTTCAATTATGTGTGATAAACTACCCGCAGCTAGAATGGTCGGACTCGGGAAAGGATAATCACGCAATCCCCAAGAAACAAAAAATGTCTGAGAGCGATTTTGCTCTATATATTGTAGTATGTAGCCAATTGAAAGAGCAAGTGCGATAAGAATTGACAAGATGAATGACAATAATTTTTTCCATCTCAGTCGATGGATATTGAATAAAACAATAATTCCTGATGAAATTCCTAAAACAAGAGTCGAAATCACATGTGTTTGTACTAGGAGACTTACGGTAACGCCCAGTAAAATTGGGTTGAGTCGCTCCATGTAGAGAACTTTATAGATGCAGTATATGAGAATAGGAATAAAGGGTGCTGCTGCAGTCATTCCAAACCCGAAGTAGGGGAATACGGTTGCCATTGTCATTCCGAATAGAATAGACTTGTTCCTGTCCTCGGTAATCTGGAAAAGACTAAAGTAGGAGGTCCAAGATGTGCTCAGGATGATGATGAAGGCATAACTGGAAAAAGCGAGGGTCCCAACCTTGGTCATAAGGTATACAAGAGCGGGCAGATAGAGAATAGCATTCCCATAAAACATAGGAACTGCATAGCCCGAACCATGGGTAAAAAGGTAGTTCAGATTTGGTAGCCAGTCCCCATGAGATATTGATTGAGCAAGGCCAACAATTCTAGCCATATGAAAAGGGTAATCATAGATTTGGCTATTGCTATTGATGGAAATATAGGAGATTCCTGTCAGCACAACCGAATAAATTGTTAACAGAATATAAGGTTGCCAGGTCCTATTTTTTTCTTTATTTCTAACTTTTCTTTTTGGGGCCACATTTTCCACAAATAATCTCCTCTACTTCATAATCTCAAAAAATTCACTGGTTTGCTTTAAATAACCACTTCCATCAATTAAATCATACTCAACAAGCAGCAAATCCTCACGAATTTCCTCTTGCTCTTTGGAAGAATCACTCTCATTTATACTAGCTTTTTCCAATACTTTTGTCAACAGGGCATAGTAGGGAGATACCTTAGAATTTGTATGAGCCAGCAGTGCGGCAGGAAAATCACTGGAGGACACAGATGGAAAATCTAGTTTTACTTGCTGATAGTTGCTCCAGATAAAATAATCCGTTTCATATTGTGAATTTGGCTTCTCTTCAAATTGACTGGCTGGGTAAAAGCCTGGCAGGTGATCTCCGTAAAAAACGACTGTCACTTTTTCCTTTAACTGACTGAGTTGATTTAAAAAATGTTGGGTTTCAATATCTGTCTGATAGATGAGTCGGGCAAAACTAGTCAAACTATTATTTTCATCCTCTGAAAATGCTTGTCCTGTCGCAACCAATTCGGATGGGTCTCCATGACTATATGGGATGTGATTTTGGTATGTGATGACTGAAAGAAATTGTTTCTCACCACTATTGATGGCCTTTAAGACATTTTCATAAGTGGTCTGGTCGCTTGGAAAAAAACCCAAACGATAGTAATCTTTCACATTAGTGGTCCCATTTTTTACAGCGATAAAACTGGAAAATCCAAGTTTGTCTAGATAGAACCTATTTCGCAGGTAAGTTGAAGCATCTCCCAAATGAATGGCTATTCTATTCTCAGGATCAAAGGAATCGCTGATAGATGGTATGAAAGGCATTTTGGGCACAACTTCTGTATTAATTGTCGAAATACTTTCGGACATGTTATACATGGGCAGTCCAACCAGACTTTGCCATTCCATATTGGCTGTTCCCCCACCATAACCATCTGATATCATCGTTCCACTAGTATGGTCTCCCATAATTTTCTTTATATTGGGAAGAATATCCTGTGAAATAGAAATTCCACTCAATCGGTTTGGATCAGCAAAACTTTCGCTCAGGACAAAAATGACCGTTTGTTCGTTCAAATTACCAGTTCTACTTTTATTGATCTCCTCAGCAATTTCTTTGTACTTCTGCTCGAGTTGCTCCATCCGTTCTCGACTATAATCAGAAGGTTTCTCAATAGCATTTGCGGTAAGCTGCTTGGTCCAGACAAAGAGAAGGGAACGATAGCGAGCATGATAGGAAAGATCTAACCAAAAGGCATTGTAATTATTATTCAATTGTGACAGAATCGGTATCCCATCTTGAATGACCCGATTCTTTTCTTTTTGAAAAACAGTAAAGCCACTCAACAGAAAGAGGTATAAGGCCAATAGACTTGTTAAACGAACACTCCATCTTGAAACAATTTTTCCAGGAAGGAGTCTCTTTCGCAGGGCTAAATAGGTCAATAAAATGACCACCGCGATGAGGGATATATTGATAATCCACGTGTTATCTACAAAATCCATCACTAATCCGATCTGCTTGATCCAGTTAAAATCTGTTAACAGCAGGGGTTCGTTTCGCATGTCCATTTTTATGCTATTGATACTGGAGATAATCGACCAAAAACCGATAATCAAACACGTTGCTGACAGATAACGGTTCACTAACAAATAGACTGTTAGGGAAAGAAGAAAGATCAATATTATCTGGTAGGCCGTCGCTGCAGGAAAAATATACATTTTCATCGAGGCTTCATTTTTTTGGAGGCCAAGTTGAAGCGTATAGTTAAAGATGAGCCCAAAGAAGAAACTTGAACTAACTGCAAGGGCAAGATTGGGCTGATTGGTCCGAATGGCTTCAAAACCCCTTATCAAGAAAAGGACAGCAGTCCATAGAGAATCAATAGCAGGGTGATATACAGAGCAAGCTGCAGGCATAATTCAACTAGATCTGAACGAAAGTATTCCCCATATAGGCGATCAATAACCTGAAGGCTCCAATCATCCGTTAAAAGCACAGCTGCCATTAAACCGTGGAGGGTAACACTCGACTTTCCAATGACTGGCGTAGGCTTATTCATTTTTTGCCTTAGCCACTTTGTATAATATTGTAGACCATATCCCAGGCTCAATATCAGGAGAAGGGGGAAGAAAAAATTAAACTGATAAAAACCATTTTGGGAATAATTTGAAAAACGAAAAGCGCCGTTGTTCAGATTAAGCGTCGTCGTCAGAAAATAAGAGCCCATCAGATAAAGCACATAAAGGGAGGTTATCTTATAGAGATAGGCTAGCCTTATTTCCTTGCTGACGAACCAGGCGCAGACCACAACCGACAGGGCCGTCACTGTGTAAAAGACAGCTTTGACGGGCTCAAAAAGCGCATGAGTTTTCTCTGAAAAGGGCAAAATGTGTAGCAAATACAGATGGAGTACAATGACGATAAGCGAAAGAGCAACTAGAAAAATAGAAAGTGACCCTAAGAAAAGTTTTTTAAAGTCTATACGCTCAATTATTTCTTTAAAGTTTATGGACTCAAATTGTTTTCTCAAATTGATACGCTCAAATTGTTTTTTAAAGTCTACCTTTTTAAAACGTTTCTTAAAGTTTAAATTCTCAAATAATTTCTTAAGCCTTAAGTTCTCAAATAGTTTTTTATCTAACATATTTCTCAAATTGATTTATCAGCAACTGTCTAAATTACAATAGCTTTCCCTTTCTAATCAACCGCTTGATGATGTACTTGATGGCACGAGCAGGCCCAATCAAGATATACTTAACAGCACCCTTGATGCCTCCGAGATGGTCAAAATTGACATAAGTATGAGGCAAGGCTTCTCCTCTCTCATTCAATAATTTATTATCAATAAAAGCTGTTAATTCTACAGGATTTTTTGAAATTCTAAAGTCATAATTTTTATCCCAGGCAATATAGATTAACATCCGTTCAATCGCATGTAGGATAGAATTTTGTGGTAATGGTTCTTTGGGAATATCTTCGTCTTTCAGCTCCAAATCAAAAAGTGGCTGTAAGGCATCGTATCTAAACCAAACATAAGTTCCATATGACATCACAAAGGTATGAAAAAGTTCAAAATTGATTTCTTTTGAAAGATTCATTTTCTTCCATAAATGATTCATTTCGGGTGCAATGAGATGCTCATTGTAGGCATCCACGATTTTATTAAATCGGAAAAATGTCGGAATGTCAGCAATGACAAGTCCCAAATCGTTTTGAGATTCAAAATTTGCAATTATTTGATTTGCAGGCTTTATTAGCATATCAATTAATTCTTTTCGCCAAGATTCTCCTGCCCAGAAATCAGCTTCTTTTGATTTTTTTGTATGAAAATGTCCAACATAGTCATATTCTTGCAATGTATCCTTTAATTTAAGCATCGGTAATACATCACGTCCAACATTACCTGTTACGATAATTTGTGCAGATTGTTTATTACAATGAAGAATGTTTTGAATGTCACCTACTTTTGCATCTGTATCTGTTGTAATGAATAAATCATACGAGAACAGAAATTGAGAAAATGAATCTAAAAATTCTTGCAGCAAATCAACATAAAAGACATGAAGATGAATTGCTATTTTTTTTGTCACATTATGTTGCTCAAGATTTGTTTTTAAATATTTACGAGCAAGCATGTATTTAAAATCAGGGTAATTGATTTTTGACATGTGCGAAACGATCAGATCCACTGGATAGTCAGAAATTGTTTCGATTTCATTCAAAATGTAGGGTGTAATGTGTTGATTAGCATCAATTGTTTTTACTTTTATAAATGGAACTCTATGATGTAGGATAGCGGTAGGATTGTAATACGAAAAATCTGGATGCAACATTCCTGTCGTATCCACATTAACCGTATTAAACACAGTCTGATATTTAAAACCTGCATCCAACAAATGAGTTGTTACCTGTGTCTCATAATTTTCAATGACCTCTTGAACATTAGTAAAATTCTGAACTGAGAACCAAAAATCCTGAAAAGCATTGGATTGGATAACAGGCTGCTTAAAGACGAGATAATAACTTTGAATATGTTCAGGAAATTGCTGATTTTTTCTGAAATTCGTCATTCCCCAAAAATCTACACTTCCATCGTTCTCAAACTTCCTGTAAATATCAGTTAAATCCCAGAGTGGACCAAAACAAGTATCATTCATCAAAGTAACAGAATCATAGGACTTTAATTCCTCAAAACCTATGAAGCTCATGCCATCTCGCCAAGCAGCAAAGTCAAAACCGGAATTCTCCCTTTGAATAAAATCCGTCATCAGGCCCCTCTCCAGCAGGCTAGCCCGTTTTTCATCTGGAAGTTGACTGTTTGAGATGAAGACCAGCTTAGAAAACAGGGGGCGCATCTGGGTCAGTTGGTATTCGACATGGGAACTAAGGTCATTGTATTTATTAAAATGAACATACAAAAGTAGTCGTTTCATTTTTTTCTCCTGAGGAAATTTATCATTTTCGTAGGTATGGTCCAGCGTCTGGAATGGATGATTGAATTGTAGCGGTGGGTCAATTCTTCCAGTTCCTTCTGCTGCTCTTCCACTTTGCGCAGGGCCTCTTCAAACCGCAGCTGATCCCGTTGCAAATCCCTAATTTTCGTCTTGGCATCCAGAAATTCCTGGGCCAAAATTTTTCCTATGTAATCATCAGACTGGATGTCATCGACTTCAAAGGTCCGATACTGGAGCTGCAAATCCCGGCCAAACAGGTGTCTCGGAATCGTGTAAATCAGTTGAGGGTCTGGGTTTGGAAAGATGTAGGCATTGCCCAAGACGATACCGTTTGTGAAATCTGGCAAAATATCTGTCTGTCCCTCCTTGGAAATCAAGCGAACTTCTTGGAAGAAATTGGGAATTTCAGACAAATCGACCCGAATCATGGAGCAGTCCTCCGGTAGTTGAAAGTCTATCAAATCGGACTGGGCCAGGGGAAACTGTACTATATCTTCCAGGTTGAAGCCCTTATTGCTTCGATTGAGATAGATGGTGACTTTCTCGACACCGACCCGGTTCAGGCCGCCTGCTCGCTTGGTCAACTCCAGTTCATAGCGGTTATTGCGGTCCAAGAGGATGCCAAGCATTTCCCGATAATTGCTCTTGGGGTACTTGTCCAAGTAGTGAATTTGGGTCTCTAATAATCTATTAAAGCGATTTTCTATCCTGTCAAAATCCTTGGGCCTTGAATCAGAACCCTGATTAATAACATAGGCCACTGTTGCTTCTGGCAGATAGGCCAACTCCGTGCGCTGGAAAAGATCCAGTTGCAGATTGAAGGTATCATCTGACGTTGTAAGGTCCAACTCGGCATTGACCTCTAACATCAAGTCTCGCTCGACCAACCAGGTCGAGGCCATGGTAAAACCGCGAGTGGCCAGCATTTTTTCAAAGGTATCCGCTAGGGGAATAAAGCCATTCTGGAAGCCAGCCCTGGAAACCAGTTTCCCTGACTCATTGTAGACATCGAAATCCGTATTGGACCAACGAGCTTGGGGATTGGCCTTCAGAAGGGCCAGTTGCTTTTGTAGTTTTTGCTTGTCCAGCCAAAAGTCATCCCCGTCACAGCGAGCGATATAGAAGCCACGCGCCTCTTGGCAGATGGCCACCCAGGTTTTGGCAATGCCTTGATTTTCTGAATTGTAAAAGGCTCTGATGAGGTCAGGATACTGGTCTTGGTAGCGGTCAATGATGGCCTTGGACCCATCTGTTGAAGCATCATCAATCAGCAAAATCTCCAGCGGAAAATCCCTCTCCTGGGCCAAAAAACTGTCGATGGTCTGGGCCAACCATGGCTCCTTATTATATACTGTACAGAGAATCGATACAAGAGGCTCTGTCATCGTAGCATCCTTTCACTAGTCTTCTATGGTCCAGCTTCCATTGCGTTGGATAAGGCCACTGGCCGAATCCAAGGCTGATTTGTCATCTGGAGCAATATCATTTCGGTTGACAAAAATGATGGGTGTCTGGGTCGCATCTGAAAAGGCCAGCATCTGTCCATCTTCATCCCGAACCGTAACCTCTAATTTCATCTTCAAGTCATTCACATTTGGCAAGGAGCAGGTATAATGGACCTTTTTATGGCCCCTTCCTTCCAACATTTGGTCCATCGAATTGTCATTGTAAATCCAAATATTGCGGTCAATATCTGTCAGGGACAAGGCAATGTAGGTTTTGATATCCTCTAAGACATCAAATTCGATTTGGAAATGAATCGCATCCGCAGGGCTGATACGGTTTGGTGTCAGAAGTTGCAGTTTAAAGTTTTCAACTTGAACAACTTCTTCTTCTTGGACATCCTCAACCAATTCCTGATGAAGGGGAACGGTGTTGTCAAAGCTATACTGGTTGGCCACATTTTCTGGATTCCCAATAGCCTTGACCAAACCATGCTCAATCAGAACTGCCTTGTTACAATATTTCTTGACGGCCCCCATATCATGGGTGACCAGAATGGTCGTCTTACCGCTTTTCTTGCGCTCCACGAAGTAATCGTTACACTTGCGCTGGAAGGCCTCGTCCCCAACTGCTAGGACCTCATCCAAAATCAAGACATCACCTTGTGCTTTAATCGCAACTGAGAAGGCTAGACGGACTTGCATCCCTGAAGAATAGTTTTTCAATTTCTGATTCATAAAGTCACGCAATTCTGCGAAATCAACAATATCATCGTACATAGCATCAATTTCATCACGTGAGAAACCAAGAAGTGCACCGTTTAGATAGACATTTTCACGACCAGTTAATTCTGGATTGAAACCAACTCCCAATTCAATAAAAGAAACTAGTTTGCCGTCAACTGTCACACTACCTTTTTCTGGATAATAAATTTGAGAAATAATTTTCAGAAGGGTTGACTTACCTGAACCATTTCGACCAAGAATACCAAAGAAATCTCCCTTTTTAACTTCAAAGGAAATGTCTTTAAGGACGTGTTGTTCCTTGTAGCCTTTAATCCCTCTAAATCGATTAACCATGGTGGTCCGTAAACTCTGAGTAGATTCTGTTGGTAGTTTAAAAAACTTACTTACATGCTCTACTTTTACTGCAATATTGTTTTCTGTCATTAGAGGATCTCCGCAAATTTTTTAGAATGTTTGTTAAAAACGTTGATACCTATTACAAATACAATAATCGGAATAAGGTAAGGTATCAATACTATAGCCTTATTGTTAATAACTTGCCAAACTGGAAGATTCGCTTTGTCAATAATAAAATAACGCATATCTTGAATAATCTGTGCCATGGGGTTTAGCATAATAATTTTCGCAGCCAACACGCTTTGATTCATTACAAATGTTAAGGAATAGATAATCGGTGTTGCATACATCCCTGCCTGCATAATAACTTCCCAAATTTGTGACAAATCACGAAATCTTACAAAGAGCGTTGACAACAGAAAAGCTATACCAGTTGCCAAGAGAAATAGCTCAATAAATAAAGGGAGTGCTACAATTACAGTCCAAGAAAATTGAACACCATTAAAAATTGAAAAGATTAATACAACTACAAGATTTATTGAAAAATTGATTGCTGCTCCACAGATTGAAGATAAAACGATGATTTCTTTAGGAAAATTTAATTTCCTTAACAAGTCTCCTCTGTTAACTATGGACACCATACCCATATTAGTCGCTTCAGAAAAAAAGGACCATATTACATTCCCCAATAATAGAGCCACTGGAAAATGTGGGACATCACCGCCCAATCGCAAAAAGTGAATGAATACAACATACATAATTGCAAATAACATCAGTGGTTTTAAAATTGACCAAAGATAACCAATCACAGATCCTTGGTATCGTAATTTAAAATCTGTTTTTATCAATTCTTTTAATAGAATTCTATTTTTAGAGGAAAATAAATCCATCTTTACTCCTTTTTATATCCAAATTTTGTCACAATCAGTGTTGTGAATACTAATGTATGGAAGGCTTTGTTTTTTCTCAATCCATATTTTCTCAAAATCCTGAATCGTTCAAGCATTGATTTGTCCATAATGGTTACAAATGCTTCAATTAACTCTCTATTTGACTGAGATAGAGGCATTTGTAGTAAATGACGGGCTTGTTTTTGACTATTTTTAATCAAGTCCCAATAAACCGCAAATAAAATGTGAGGACGAATCCATTTTTTAAAGCGTTTTGAGAGAGTACGAGCCCCTAAAACATTATCAGAATGCTGGCGGTACAGTTCACCTGGTTGATCAATAAACACCAAATTCCCAAAGGCTGAAGCAAGTAAGGCTAAGTACCAATCGTGCATGAGTATATCATCCGTCTCTTGCCACATTTCAGCGAGAGCATGATTGATCATGGCGACCCCACCTGTTACCGTGTTTTCGGTCAACTCTTGAACTAATTCAGTATTTGCATGGTGAGATTGAGATTTAACCATGCTTTCAGTCATAATCTCTAAATCTTGATTGACCACTTTTAAATCCATATAAACCATTAAGGGAAGATCAGCTAAATAGTTTTGAGCTTCCTTTAGACTAAGTTCCAATTTATTTGGCAACCAAACATCATCCTGATCACTAAAAAAATAATAGTCAGCCCTATCATGGTTCACGAGTTTGTGAAAACTTTTTATAACTCCAAGATTGTCACTCTTATCACTATCAATAAGATGAATTCGACTATCTTGATGCTCAAAATCCTTAAGGATTTCTTTTGTATTGTCACTGGAACCATCATCACGGATGAAGAGAGTCCAGTCTGTGTATGACTGTTCTTGAATAGAACGAATTTGCTCAGCCAAGAACTGTTGACCATTATAGGTCGACATCAAAATATTGACTTTCATCGTAAAAATAATTCCTCGTACTCACGTGCGATTTTTTCCCATGTATAGGCTTCTTGCATGTGTTTTTTTGCAGCTTTTCCAAGCTCAATGGATTCTGCTTGTCCATCTATTTGATCAATCAAATGAGCCAAATTTCCTCCATCTTTGCTCCAATAACGAGCACCTTGCAGGGCAACTTTTTTATTAAAATCAACACCTAAAACCAAATTTTCATTGGTTTGTGCCAAGGCCTCGAGTAGACCAGGATTTGTTCCACCAACTTCATGTCCATGGATATAGGCACGACACTCCTGTCGAAGATACTTTAGTAGTTCTTGATCGTACACTGTTCCAACAAATTTGATACGTGGATCAGATGCAAAATCTGTCTCCTCTTTGAGCTTTTGGAAATAAGCAGAGCCTTCATGATTGGCTACAATGACCAAATCACGTTTTGTCTTGCTGACCATAAATTCCTTGATAGCTGTTACATAATTATTTTCTGGAACAAAGCGACCAACTATAAGGAAATATTCTTTCTCTTTTATTTTCCATTTTTCAAAATAGTGACGAACCTTCTCTGATTCATTCGTCAGAGTTGTCGGTGTTAAATCTGTACCATATGCTATAAAAGTTGTATTTGTAGCTGAGTATTCAGACTGAAGGTAATCTTCGATACCTTCATTGTCAGCGACAATCAAATCCGCATAACGAACCATCATTTTCTCAGAAAATTTTAGATAACGTTGAACTGGTTTAGCCCATTTTGCACGTTTCCACTCCAAACCATCTGGATTGACAAACAAGGTACCTCCAACAGAGTGAATCATTTTTGCAAAAGGCACTATGAAGCCACCTATGGTATTTCCCAAGATATAGAAAATTGGTCGCTCTATCTGCTGTTTCTTGATGATTTTAAGGGCATAAGTAATCGCCATCATATCATAAGCAATCACACGAGCCGGTCCAAGTTTTGGTGGATTAATGGTAAAGCAATCTGCACCCAGGTAGGTTGAATGTTGATGATGACTTGTATCAGACAAGCACGCTACATGGTACTGAATCTCCTCAGATTCCTGATGGCTGACCAATTGTTGGACAAAGGTCTCAAAGCCACCATATTTTGCAGGCAGTCCACGACTACCGATAATAAAAACGTGTTTCATGAATCCTCTCCATCAAATAGCAGTTCTTTTTATTATACCATTTTTTGAAATAATTTCCTAA
>OBMA010001425.1_pt1 | contig 14626 bp, 13 predicted proteins | sample 1539141 | NCBI WGS metagenome assembly OBMA01 (sample SAMEA3991484, study PRJEB22521) | metagenome | biome: anthropogenic terrestrial biome; feature: sewage plant; material: raw primary sludge | place: Sweden | collected 2012-09-26 | reverse complement strand
CTATCCCAGACACGCACAAGGGTATTCCCACGTCTTAGTAGGATTTGCGGGCTCGTCTTTTGTTGGGTTCTGTTTTCCTTTACAAGGACTTATTGTGAATTATTTCACAAACTTAATATTCTGTTAATTTAATCTTAGAGTATTCTTATTATTCTAACAATTCAAATAATTCTGATAATTCAAGAATAGATATCTATAATAACGTGCAGATAAAATGATAACAAAAATCTTTTATATTTGTTTTTTTTTGTGCTAGAATTAAATAAGAAAAGTAAATTTATTTTTAAAAATAAGGAGAAAAATATGACATTATTTATATTAGACCCAACAGAAAATCTTAACAAACAATTTTCTGCACGTGATGCAGTTAGCCTGAATACTGTATTCTCACACAGCATTGTTCCTCTTATAAAACTGAATCTAATTCGTCCCCGTGATTTCATTTTGTTAGATACAAATGATTTTTCTTGGGCAAATGGTTTGGAAATTGATTTTAGAGATGCAATTCCAAAATACGTTAGAGTTTTAACTACAACTAATTTTAATTCAGACAGTATGGAATATGTTGGTGACCCAATTAACATTAATAAGCTTTTTGCAATTGTTCTTGGTGAAGTTAAAAACAACAGTGAATTCATTGACCCAGAGAATAGAGAATTAACTGATTTTGAACGAGTTCTTCAAAAGTATAATCCTTCACAAATTGGAGAGACAACAATCATTGAACCCGTTAAAAAGCTAAATACACGTATTGGGCTTGACGATGAAATTAAAAAAGAAATCTTAGACTCTGAACCAGAAACAAGCATTGACAGCAAAGACACTGATGTTAAACCAAAACCTAAGCCAAAACCTAAGCCAAAACCTAAAGCTAAGGCTAAGGCTAAACCAAAAACAGAAAGTGTTGAACCAAAACCTACGTCTAAACCAACAGAAGAAATTGATAAAAAACCTGAAGTTAAACCAGAAGTTGTCAAACCTGTAGTTAAACCAGAGGTTAAACCAGAAGTTAAAGATGAAATTGAAATCATTTCTCTTGATGATTTAGGCGCTGTACCTAAGAAAACTCAGAATAAACCTAAGACTCCAAATAAGAAAAAGCCAAAACCTGTTGCTAAAAAAGAAACAGAAAAGGAAGAATTCACAGTTCTCGAAATTGGTGAGGGATTCGCTGCTGATACTAATAAAGAACTTGGCGGAGCTAAACGTGCAGTTATGAATGATAGTGATTTACTTAAAAAGAAATCACCACGAGCTCCACGCGGTATACCAGTTACTGAAACAGATATCCCAAAACTGGAAACTATTAAAGATGTGGATAACTCTGTGGAAAACACAGGATTTACAAGTTTTGAACAATTAATTAACGATATGGAAATGGGGGAGTAATGTGAAAGATTTAACAAAACTTAGCTTGAGTACCATTGAGTCTCTATCTCAATTTGAGAAAATTGATGTTCTAGCTAATGGTATCCATACTTTTGATAGGAGTATTCCTAAAGTTTTACTAAAAGGCGAACGTTATCTATCCGTTCATACAGATGGTTCATTTATCGGTATGATTCCAGAAAGTGAATTTTCTGCTTATAGGAATAGATTTATCAAAACTAAAAAATACATCAACTATAAGACGACTGTACGTGTTAAAGACAAGGTTAGCACTAAATCTGGCGAGAGTATTGTTATCTTCTCTATTAAAGAACAAGAATTGGAAGCGCGCAAAGAAGAATTGGATAAATTAATGAATTCTGAATTTGTTTTAGGCAAGGTTGAAGTAATTTCAGACTTCCAGGCAATTCTAAGTTTCGGTAATGTTCGGAATTTGGTGTTAACAAGACCGTCATTTTCTAAAAACGGAGTTGTCGCGTTCAAGGACATCTTTTCTGTTGGTGATAGTGTTCCTATTTCATTTGATAGATTCAAGAAAAACGGAAAAGAGATACGTGTAAAGGCATATCTGCCTCTTCCTGATATTGACTTTATGAAACCCTATGATGCTAATAATTTCAAAGAGGGAGATAATATCATTGGTCAAGTTATAAATGTCCGTGCTGAATCAATTCTAGTTGCAATTGCCAAAGATGACTCAGGGAACAGAAAATACAAATCAGCATATTCACGACATCATCCATCCCCAGGTATTGACGACTTTCTAATTGTAGGTATGCCTGTTGATATTACAATTCGTAATATTTCATATGATAACCTTAAAGACGACTTTTCATATTTCGTTTCAATTAACGGAGTTCTCCCTGAGATGAAAGAGTGGATTAGAACTGAATATCTAAAAGGTGTTGCTAATTTAATAAATAATAACTAGGAGATAATATAATATGGCAAAAACAGAAACAGCTATTCCAAAGACAATTGGGAGACGATACAACGAAATTCCAGATAATTCAAGACAAGTTTGGGCAAATCCAACATTTTCATTACTTCAGTTTTCACAGGCTGAGGTAGCACGTATGTGGAATGACGGGCGTATCAATGATGACTATGTTTTAATCATTAAATTCCTCCGTCTTGCTAAATTTGCAACAGCAGACCAAATCAGCCGAGCATTAAACAAAAATGTCTCTGATGAATATCTAAGTAAAATGGTAAAAGAGATGTTCTTGAACTCATTCATCTTGTCTGAATTTGGATTTGAAGATGACTTGAAGAGCCCGACGGTATTACATTTTTATACTTTAGATTTTGGAGGTCAGTATCTCAATTCTATTATTGGAGAAGATATGACAAATTGGCGTTATACAGACCTTATGGTTGGTACAAGCTTGATTAAGAAAAATCTAATCCAGACTGAATTATTAATTTCCTTTAATAACTCTAAGACTTTAGCATTACGTGATTATAAACAGTTTAAAGAGTTACGTATTGGGAATAAAGTAGTTAAGACAGACTTCCAAGCCTCATTTAAAAACAGAAAAAACACAAGCACAATAATTGATTTTGTTGGTTTTGTTGTTAATGCAGGAACAGAGGATGTCTCATTCAAGGAGTCTGTTGAGGGACTTCAAACTATATTTAATGCAACAAATGCCTGGAAACGGTATTACCCACTAGGTACAAAACCTCATTTCCTTATTGTAATTGAAGACTCAACACAGCCAGCTCAAATTATCAGAGTTGCGGAAATCCTTGGTCAATTAAGTGATTTCTCTACACGTGACATTTTCATTGTTGGAGCAAATGAGATTACTGACAAAGGACTAGGAGACACTGGTGTTTATACTTATAGTGTTTCAGAAGTTGATGATGAACGAAAAGTAAATGTTGGTAAAATTAAAACTGAATTGTTTAAATAATAAAAAAGCATCTCTATTTATTAGAGTGCTTTTTGTTTTATATTAAATTTATATTAGATTTTATGTAAATCTTTAGAAGCAAAAGATTTTAAAATCACTTGTGCCTTAGAATCCATTGGAGCATCTCCCTCTGCAACTTTCATAGCATCTTCTTTTGCAACCCAGATTAGGTCAATAGATTCAGTCTCTTCTAGTTTAGGTTTAGATACACCAGAGTCATCTACAATGACGTGAACGTATTGAATTTTCTCATTGGTAAGACCAGAGCTTGTGTATGAAGGTTTAGATACGTGTACTACTTTAAGTACAGAATACCCTGTTTCTTCTTTCAATTCACGAATAGCGGCTTCCTCTGCAGTTTCACCAGCATCAATCAATCCTGCTGGGAACTCAATTACTGTTTCATTTACAGGAAGTCGGAATTCTTTAATCATTAGAACACGTTTGTAATCTTCTGAAAATGGTAAGATTACGACAGCATCTGTTTTTCTTCCAGACATTGTTTGTTCTGAAATATTACCTTGACGTGAAACAAATTCATATTCCAATTCTTTACCATTTTCAGTTTTATATATTGCTTTGTATGTTTTAAGAAAAGACAAAGCACTTTCTTTTACTTGTTTTAATTTAAGTTTCATATATTATCTCCAACTTTCTGTTGTATTTTTTTTTACATATTAATTATAACATATAAAATGATTTTTTTGGCAAATAATGCAATTTGTGCTATAATCTATATAGAAGTTAAAATGGAGGATATTATTATATGTCAAACGTAAAAACAAAACCAAATGATTTATTCTTAGCTAAAACAAATTCAGCAAAGAACTTTAAAATACTGGTATCGAATGGATATATTCGTGAAATTAACAATATACTGTTTGTATACGACCAAGAATTAAAAATGTGGGTTTTATCAAATGCAGACAACACCTGGGTTGCTATACCAAACTTTGTGGCAGAGAATAATGTCCGCATTTGGACACTATTGAAAACAAAGAAAACTTTAACTGGCAAAATTAAGCCAACCCACAAGGCAATGCCAAATACTATTGAAATAGCAGTAGAAGATATAGATGACGTTATGTATGAAATCTCTAATAGAAATCTTTCATTTAAAGATACCTATGAGGTTTTTAGAGAACGTTATCAACTTCCAGAATACACATTGGGGGACTAGAATGAAACGTTTTAAACTTTCTAAAAAGAAGATAATCATATTATCTTCCGTATCTTTTCTTGCTATTTCTGGTGCAGGCTGCTTTATGTTCTATAAACATTATGAGAATACCAAACCTGTTGCTCAATCAGAAAAAGTAAAAGTTGTATCTGATAAAGATAACAATGTTAATAATATTGATGCTTGGGATTGGAAGAGTGTAATTACCAAAACCAGTAAAAATGATGTTGAGACAAAGGGGTTTGATAATCTCTTCCTACTTAATGTACCTCAAATTACAACTAAAGGTAATAAAGAATTTGTTGACGGTAATGGCAATGTTTTTCAACGAAATCTAATTGCATTATTACAATCAGGTCAATATTCTGACATTAATCAAGCAGCAGCATTGTGGACACGGAACAAGACAAATTACAACTTCACATCTAATCCTAATTTAATAACAGCATCAATTGGTCTAGACCTACAGAAGTATGAGAAATACTTAGATTTAATTAAGCAAATTCCAATAGATAACGTAAAGGCTATTTCAGTTTCATTTGCAAAGGAATTTAAGAATAACATTTCTAATCCAACATCAGGAGCACTCATTGTCTCACAAATGACATCAGATGCTCAATCACAAATATATATTGATAACAACAGTTCAATTTCTAGAAATGGTCAAGGAGGAACTCAGTTTATTGAGACACGTCAATATTCTAAATCCGAATTATTAAATTCTAAAGAAAAGGTTTCTGTATTCAACACGTCTAAAAAAGAATTTGAAGAGTCCGATAAACTATCTGAAGCCTTTTATTCAAATAGCAAGACAAATTCTGTCTATTCCGTACACATTAAATCTGAATTAGATGGAGAACAAATTATGTACGTAATTGAAGATTCATCAGGGAACTTATCTGTTTATGGTCTATATTCAGTTAAGAAAAATGACAAGTTAGAGTCTAAAACGTCACACTTATCCAATTCTTCTAAAACAACAGCAGATGGGTCAGATTTGAACTGGGATACACTTTTCGACTCTTTAAAATAAAAAGAAAAGTTAATTATATTATTGACATAAAATAAAAACTGTGCTATACTATATATATAAAGCGATTGAAAAGATGTCGCAAAGAGACTGATATTGTCTCAAAATAAAATAATTAAACGAGGTGCTATAATGGCAGATTTTAAAACACTAACACGATTCACAGAAGCATATAATACTAAACGTGGAAAAGAATTCCAAGCTGATTTGCAGGGCTTTATTGGGAAAGACGCTGAAGTTGCAACGGCAGGACAATCTTGGGTTGTTCGTACATTTGCAAATGTAAGTGGCGTTACTGATGAGATTAACAAACGCTTAGATGTAGAAATTGTTGAAAGTGAACAATATCATAATTTTGCGGCAAACCTTTCTGTATTCACACGTACTGAAGCAGAAGCTCTTGCCCTTCAAAAGCTATGGACAAAAGGTAAACGAATTAGTGCTCCTGTCCGTGTTTCAAGCCACGAATATGATGGAAAAGCCTTCATTGACTTGGTAGTGGCAACAGCTTCAGTATTTGAAAGTGCAACAGCTTCAACTGAATCAGAAGATAGCAACTTGCCTATCTAATTTAACAAAAACACATATTGATTTAATATGTGTTTTTTATAATTATCTACTATAATTAAAGTGTAAAATAAATAAATAAAAGAAAGAAGAATAAACTATGTTAAAAACAGAAACTAATTCTAAAAATTCTATTAGGGATATGCAATCATATCTATCAACAGAAAATGGGCTTGCCCAATTAAAAGCTGTATACAAAAAAAACTCAACGTATGTATACTGGGATTATATTGATAATAAATTCTCAGATGTTGCAATTATAGGAAGATGTGCCTTTAGAACATCTTCAGATTGTCAATTTGAAACACTTGTTTTAAGATTTGAACGTAAATCCACAGAAAACCTTAACGATGTACTGAAAACTTCAGGAGACCGTGCAATGTATAATAGATTTGTTAATTGTGATTGGGAAATCTCGTCCTTTTCTGATGATACTATATCTGAATATATTTTTAAATTTATACTTTCAAAAATGAACGGCTTTTGCTCAGGTAGAAATAGATACCAATCATTTTACAATGTTAATAATTTTATTGAAACAGCTATTTCAAAAAAATACATTAATAATGATTCTCTTAAAAAGTTTAAGGTTTTTCAAACAGATGTTTTAAGTAAAATATACATTATTGCTTTCTTAGATGAAGATAAATTCTTAGATGAGTTAAATGATACCATATTCGGTATTAAAAATGTTGATAAATTTTCACTTTCTACTATTAATGGTACTCGTACTCTTAGAAATAAAGAAAAACAACAGTATATGTTCAAATCCCTGTTATTTTTGGGGCTCCAGATTTCATATAAGAAGAATAACTTTAAAATCATTTCTTCTATAGCAAAAACCATTGCCAATGAGAATGTCTCTTCATATTACAGATACGCTGCGTCAGACATATTAACAAGTAGCGCATTTAAGAATCTATATAATAAGGCAAATGAACTTATTTCTTTTGAAAATGAAGGTTTAGTTGTTGTTAATAATAACAATATCAGTGATTTTAATTTTAAAAATAGTGTCTTATTTGATAAAGACGTTACTAAATTAGTAAAATTGTCTATTGTTAAATATAACATTGAAATATCACAAGCATTTTACATTTTCTTAGTTGACAAAATGTCAATTTTCCGTTTACATCAAAATGTTTCATTTTTTATCTCAAAAGATAATAAAGAGACAATTTCTACTTTAGAAAACTATAAAAATGAGGTCATTAAGATGGGAGCTTTATATAAAAAAGAATTTGATAAACTAACTGATTATGAAACTTCCTCTGAAATTGGCAAAGAAATCCAAAACCTGATTGATAAAAATGCCCTAACTCTTAAATCTTTAAATAGAATAGTTATAAAATAAAAAAAAGAGCAATTAAGCTCTTTTTAATTTTCCTAAATTGCTTGTAAGGGGCAATTCCTGGAAACGCCAACCAGGGGAATTAAGTTTTTATAACAATTACGTGTTATGCGATAATTTTTCAATTACAGGTGATTACGTCTTTTAGGAGAACTCTGCTGTCCTTTGAATAAAAATATATCCAACATTACAACTGAAAGAAGATAATTTGTAAAATTATAATTGTTGTAATACCTCTTGTTTAACTATATATATAGTATAACATTTAAAGTGAATGTTGTCAACGTATAATTTATATTTTTTACTGAATTTAAAATTAGATAAAAAGGAATATCTATTTACAAAAATTATTTTTTGTGCTAAAATAAACATAGAACGAAAAATATATAAATGAGAGGTCATAGGATGTCAATTGAAAATAACAGCGAAAAAGTTCAAGTAAATCCAGAAGAACTGGAATTGGTCGCTAGACTACGCAATTCACTTCAGGACACGTCACTTCTTTTGAAACAACAAAAAGAAGAAAATGAAAATATGAAAGAAGACCTTGCAAAATATCAAACTGCAATGTCAAGCGCTACTGAAACTATTAATTTAAAAGATGGGCAAATTTCTGGACTAGAATTAGAATTAAATTCTGCTATTTCTGAAAAAGAAGAGCTGTCAAAACAAGTATCTGAACTTGAATATGATTCTACTAAAATTAAAGAAGAATTAGAAAAAGAAATCGTATCTGATGCTATTATCAGTGCTGTTTCAACAAAAGAAGAGATTATCTCTAATGCAAAATCAGAAGCTGAAAGTATTGTAAAAACTGCTACATCAGAATCTGATACAATTATTTCTAAAGCTACTTCAGAAGCGTCACGTACATATTTAGAATCAATTGAGAAAGCTACTGCTGATTCAGAAAAGATTGTCTCTGATGCCACAGCCAAAGCTGAGAAAATTCTATTAGAAGCTAATTTAAAATTAGAAGTTATTAATGCTGAGATTAAAGAAGCTAACACACTACGTGAAGTATCTGTTGAAAAATTAAATGATATTGCATTGTCTGTAAATTCATTCTTTGAGAAAACAAAGACGACTACTGCAACTAAACCACAACCAGCTAAGGACGAGCCTAAGAAAGTTCATAATATTAAGGATGAAACTGTAGAAGTTGTAGAGGTAGAAGACCTTGCTGCAACACACCAAGATTCTGTTATTATTAAGAGCCTTTTATCTGAATCTACTTGTCAAAATCTAGGAAAATCTGAATTTAGTGAATTGGAAAAGCTTATCAATTCACAAAATAATGGGGGTATATGATGACACAGATTAAACAAAAAAGTCCTTATGATATTAAACTTGAGCGTATCTTTGGTACTCCAATTACTAGAGGTGATATTATTACTCAAACTGGAATTATTGTACTTGATGAATATGACAACAGTCTTATTGATGATTTAGTCATTGGTAAAGGATTGTTCGATAAAGGATTTGTTCCTAAAACAAGTGCAGAGATTAAAAATATCGAGATTCCAGTTGAGTATTGTGGGCGTGTTATTTCAACATTTCTATTTTCTTTAAAACAGATTAAGAATGACGTGCTTATGTCTAAGTTCAATGAACACGATGGATATATCGAATATAACCTTAGTTCAAACGAGTATGTTAATAGCGTACGTTTATCATTACCTAAATATCACACTTTAGATACATCAGATATTTCAGTATATGGTATTGATAGTGACGTTGATATTTCTGAAGTTGATGGAGATATTTTAATAACTCCAATTACCGATAAATATTTCATTCCTGAAGATGTATCAGTACGTGTGCCAATTATAATTGAGGAAACTTACCCAGAACCAGAAATCACAACTTCTGAAAACAGTGATACAAAACCAACACCATCTGTAATTGATGAAGAAGAAAGTAATAAAACTGATTTTGATTTAGAAACAGAAACAGGGAAAGTTGTAGATTTAGACTTCTTTGGGTCTGTTGATGATGAAGCTGGAACTGCAGAAGGTGATGAGTTTGATGATATTGGTGAAGAGCCAAGTCTTACTAAAACTAAGAAAAATAAACGGGTTAAAAAAGAGAAGAAACCTAAGAAACCTAAAACACCTAAAGTTAAAAATGGTGAGAAAAAGGGTGGTGGTATTATTAAAAATATCTTGCTTTACCTTAGTGTCCTTTTAGCCCTTGGTGGTGTTCTAGGCGGTGGATTATATGGATATAAACTCCACGGTGAAAACTCAATTAAAACTACAACAACCGTTGTTGATAAGCAACAAGATGAAGTTGCATCTATTCTTAAAAAAGAAAAACTTACAGCGTCTGATGTTGAAAAACTAAGTCAATTAGTGAATACGTCACAATCTAAGTTGTCCAAGATTAAGAGCACAAATCCATTTGCACTTCAAAAACGTAATTCTTATATTAAGAAAAACAATGATTTAGTGAAAAAAGTGCTTGATAGAACAAATTCAGATAAATGATTTACTTTACACAAATAAAAATTTGTGTTATAATATATTATATAAACATATAAAGCGAGGAAATAGACTTGATTTTTAAATTAAAAGACATTCAAACAGAAAATGACGCGAAGGTTTTACTTGATAATGCTAAAGAATTATATTACGGTGCACTTACAGAAGATAAGTCTCCTGATAACATTAAACTTGTTAATGAATCTTTAGTAATTGAAGCTATTAAATACAAAGACCCAACAATCACTGAGACTGAGTTAATTGCTCAAATGAAAGACTTCACCGCAGATGAAATTGGTGATAATGTAAGACTTGCGTTGGATAATAAATTTAATGCACCTTATATTATTTCAGTTCCAAAAGATGACGGAAGTATGAAACCTATGATTGTCCTTGGATATGATGAGAGTTCACAGAATTTAGACCCAGTTAAAGAGTTCTTTAACAAGGCTGAAAAAATCAAGAAGTTGACTTTGCAAGAAATCACTGTTCCTATCGAAGAATTAGAAGTAGTGTTGGCATTTGGAAGTGAATCTGAAGGATTTAACTTTAAACCATTTGTTTTTAGCGAAGTCTAAGTTTATAAGAGTGGATGATTGATTTTCATCTCCTCTTTTTTTGGAGGAATTAAATGAAAAGATTTTCTAAAGTCTTTATGGCATTAATAGCTTTTCTCTCTTTTATTATTGCAGGGTGCTCTGCATATTGGATATACTTTAATCCAGTTGCAACGTTCTCTTCATTAGATACAGGATTGAAAGGTGCAAAAATACACAAAGGCTCAAAGACAGGTGCAGAGTACGGACCGTCTACAAGCCTCTCATCTGCCTCTCAGATTAAGAAAGCACAGTCTAATACAAAACAACCACTATACCTAAATGGGTGGCTTACAATCCCTGTCATAGGCTTAGAAAGACAGATATTTGAGGGAACATCAGACCGAGTTCTAAGTTATGGTGCTGGCACAATAAATCCAAATCAGTCTCCAGATAAAATAGGAAACTACGGTTTGGCGGCACACAATTATGGTGATTGGAATTATGGACAAGGGTTTAGTAAATTACAATCGACTGGTAGTGCAATTATAGGCAATTATGCATACATAATAGATGATACTAAACTTTACACATATAAACTTACAAACTATGACGTAGTTTATCGTGATGATAGTATGCCGTATACCGAAACAGACTGGAATAGTAGAAATATGTCTGATACAATTAAGAAATATGGTAATATAACTGAAAAAGTTTCAGGCGATGTGTCGTTAGTGCCAACTGATACGTATGCTAATAATAATAAAGATAAAACAAAAACATTCACTTATGGCAGAACTTTAACATTATATACGTGTTATGAGTTGCCACCTGATTATCTGCATTCTTGGAATAGAATAATTATCCGTGGTGTTCAAGTAAAAGAAGAACCAATCCCAACTAAGACCGTGACCACAGATAGCACTACATCAAATGGAGTAGAAACACCAACGTTATCTGTTGAAAATGGAAAAGTTGTGTCTTATTCTAAATCAGGAAGTATTTCTAGTGATAATAAAGGCATTAAAGGTTTATTTTACGAAATGCTATCACAAGATAAGCAATTGGTGAACAAAGTGTTTATAGCTAGTATCAGTATTTTCGTTGTTTCTTTGATTTCACTTGTTTTAATGAAGAGATATTTCTAATAATAAAAAAAATAAATATTTTATTGTAATTTAATATTTATTTTTTATTATTTTGTGCTACAATTAAAGAAGAATGATTATTATAAATAATAATACAAAACAGAATTTAATCTGTTAAAGTTAAGGAGAATTTAATAATGAAGACAAAAATTAAACAAACACTCGCTATTGCTATGCTTGCGGGAACTGTTGGACCTGCCGCACTTCCAGTTGTCAATGTAATCACAGCACACGCTGACGATACAACTTCAGTAAAAGAAGGCGATACTAAAGCAGATTCTTTAATTGATGCAAAGACACAAATGACCACTGTCGTTGCTGTTAACGGCAACAAATTGGTAAAAGATAAAACAGTAAACCCTGGTGATACAGTAACATTTGATATTGTTTATACTCCAGGTAATAAAGGATTAATGACAGACTTTACGGATACACTTCCTGTAGGATTGAAATTTAACCCTAACTCTAAATTTGCTGTTACTGTTTTCGCTGTAAATAACGACGGTACTGTTGGAGATGAGATTACTGATAAAGGTAAAGGCTCAATTTCAGGTAAAACTTATAAATGGGTTCCAACTAATCCAAAAGATTACTTCTTCCTTGGTAAAACAGGAACACAAAACCGCGTCTTATTCCATATTACTACTGTTGTAGAAAATGGAGCTAAAGATGGACAAGTAATGAAAAACGTTGCAAATGGTACAACTGACAATCCAAAACAGCCTGGTAAACCAGAAGTTGTAACGGATGAAGCAACTGTTAAAATTCCAGACAGTCCTAAAGACCCTTCAATTCATAAATCTGTATATTTACAAGATGAAAAAGGTGGAATTGATTTACCACTTCCAGGTGCTGTTAAATCTGAAGATACAACAGCTGCAACAACTGACACAACTGACACAACTGCAACAGATACAACTGCCACTAAAACAGATACAACTGCCACTACTGATACTACAAGTAAAGGTGTAGATATTACTATTTCAAGTGAAGCTTCAGTTGCAGATATGAAAGCGTCTATGGCTAAATTGGTTGCACTTGCAAAAGAAAATAAAGTTGATTCTTCTGCACAAGAAGCAGCGTCTGATAGTTTGAAAGATGACGCAACTGATGAAGATAAAGTTAAATTTGTTGCCTCATTCAAAACTTTAAAAGAAGCTGTTTTGAAAGTTGTTGATGCTAGTTCTACAACAGATGGAACTGATACTGATACTACTACAGACAACAAAAACGACAATATTGACTTGAAAACACACGACGACTTATACACATATGTTGTTGACGTGAATATTCCATCACAAAGTGTTCAAAAGAAATTAACTATTCAAGACCCAATTGAGCACGTTCAGACTGTAGATGCAAAAGATGTTCACATTTATAACTACAAAGGTGAAGAAATCACTTCACAAGGTGAAGTAAGTATCACTGAAACTAAAGGTGCCAAAACAGTAAACTGGAAAGCAAGTGATGAGTTTGTTGCTAATATTGCAAAAGACAACAAAAATGTTAATCTTCAAATGCGAATTCAAAATGTTACTCTTAAAGGAGACAACAAAGATGATGAAGCTAAATATGAAACAGGTGGAATTGTATCAATTCCTAACGTTGCCAACTTAATCTGGGATAAAAACACAACACCTTCTAACGAAACAATTGTACGTGTACCTGAAGACCCAGAAAAACCAAATACAACTATTAGAAAATCAGTTGCATTACAAGATGGTAAGATTGACAAAATCACTAACCCTTATCAAAAAGAAACTGCTACTTCTGATACAGCGTCAACAACTGACACAAGTGCTACAACTGCTACAACTGTAACACCTAAAGAAGAATTGACTGCTTTAATTAAAGAAGCTACTGAACTTGTAAAACAAGACGGTCTTGATGCAGATACAGTTGCATTGCTTAAATCACATACACAAGTTGCTCAAGGTGTAGTTGACGATAAAGCTGCCAAAGATGAAACTATTGTTGAAAACATCAAACTCGTTAAAGCTGCAATGACAAAACTTGGTTGGAAAGAAGCTGCAACAACAACTGATACTTCTGTTAAACAAGGAGACAAGGTTGCTGCTGAGATTGACTTTGAACGTGGAAATTCTACAATTAACTTGCCTAAGTATGACAGCTACTACAAATATATGGTAGAAACATCAATCAACCCTGATGATGCTAAGAAAAATATTACTTTAGGTGATAATATTGAAAACATCCAAGCTGATTCAATTGAAGCTTCAGACATCAAAATCTATGACGCCACAGGTGCAGACGTAACTGAATCATTTAAAGTTTCTGTAGATAAGAAATTCAGTGATACACAAATTGCTGTCAATGCTACTGCAAACAAAGATTTAGTTAAGAAAGTTCATAGTGCCAACACAAACAGTAAATTCCAAATGGTAATTTACAATGTTAAATTGTCTACTGCAACTAAAGAGCAAACTTCACGTTATACTCACGATGGACAACTTAAAGTTCCAAATATTGCGTATATCTCAACAGATGGAAAACACATTAACTCTAACGAGACAATTGTAACTCCACCAAAAGATAAAACTCCAGACCCAGCTAAACCAACAAATCCTAAAGCGGATATTAAAACAGGTCTAGAAAACGTAGCTAAGAGTCCATTATTTATCATTACTCTATTAGCAGCAGCAATTGGTGGTACATTCGCGCTTGTTAAAACTAAGAAAAAACATCAATAATATAAAAAAAGGGTGAATGTTAATTCATTCTTTTTTTTTTTATGCTAAAATTAAGTTAGGGTATTTTTAATATAAAAATTAAATAACTTATATTCAATTAAGGAGAACAATAATGGTAATTAATAAGAAAACTATTGCAACTACAGCATTGACATTGGGGGTTCTGGCAGGAATCACAATGTCTGATAAAGTTTTAGATATTGTATCTGGAAACTTTTCTAATTCACATACAGCATCTGCTATAGGTATTTCAGATAAAGATATTACATATGTACCTGACATTAGTAGTGGAGTTGATTTTGAGATTGATTC
>OBMA010001423.1_pt1 | contig 14634 bp, 13 predicted proteins | sample 1539141 | NCBI WGS metagenome assembly OBMA01 (sample SAMEA3991484, study PRJEB22521) | metagenome | biome: anthropogenic terrestrial biome; feature: sewage plant; material: raw primary sludge | place: Sweden | collected 2012-09-26 | reverse complement strand
TTAAGGACTATATATAATGAAAGATAATAACGCATTTAATGAAATGATGGTACATTTACCATTGTGTACACACAAAGAAGCTTCTAATGTTCTGATTATTGGAACTACAAATGAAGATATGAGAAACCAAGCTGCTAAGCATAATAAAACTTCAAATATTGAATTTGGAGATTTATCACTACTTACTTCTAAAAATGAAAAAGATATTGATGTAATAATTTTAACTGATGTTAAAATTGATGAATTACTATTGGCAAATATTGAAAGAATTTTAAAAATTGATGGTTTAATCGCTTTTGCTTCAAAAGCATTTTCAAGAGATGAAGATAAATTATTCGCTGATTTAAAACTTGTTGGAACAAAATTCTGGATTGCTATGCCATTTAAATTTGGTCATAATACTTCAATTATTGCTTCAAAAAGATACCATCCAACAGCTGATATAAATCTTCAAAGAGCCGATTTATTAGATGGATTGGATTATTATTCAGCTGAAATCCACAACGCATCTTTTGTATTTCCAGCAGCAGAGTTTAGAGCTCTAACTGGAATTGCTAAAAGATAAAAAACTGCTATTAAATATAAATAAATCATTATTATTGTAGAATATTTCTTATGAGTAATGATTTATTTAAAAACGCAATCGCACTAACAGGCGGAATATCAACAGGCAAAAGCACTGTTTGTAACTTATTTAAACTTCATGGTTTTTTAACTATTGATGCTGATGTAATAGCCCACAAATTACTAGATGAAAATTCTAGTAAAATAGCTTCTATGTTTGGTAATCAATATGTTCAAGACAATAAAGTCTTACGAAAAGAGCTAGGGAAAATTATATTTTCAAATGAAGAAAATAAACTAAAACTAGAAGCCCTTCTTCACCCACTAATCAAAGAAGAAATCATAAAAGAATCAAGAATATTTGAAGAACAAAATAAACCATATTTTGTAGATATTCCACTTTTCTTTGAAAAAATGAACTATCCAATTTCAAAATCTTTAGTAATTTATACTCCAAAAGAGTTGCAAATACAAAGACTTATGAAAAGAGATAATATCGATGAAAATGAAGCAAAACTAAAAATTTCAAATCAAATGGATATAGAAGAAAAAAGAAAATTAGCCAATATGGTAATTGATAATTCAAAAGATTTAAAACATTTACAAGCTGAAGTTGAAAGAATTATCGGAGAAATTTTATGACATATACAAAATATAGTGCAAGTGGAAACGACTTTGTTATTTTTCATACATTTATAGAAAAAGATTATTCAAATGATGCTATAAAATTATGTGATAGAACTGAGGGAATTGGAGCTGATGGACTTGTAGTTTTAGTTCCAAGTAATGATGCTGATTTTAAATGGTTATTTTATAATAGCGATGGAAGTTATGCAGCAATGTGTGGAAATGCCACAAGAGCTTGTAGTCATTATGCATTTTTTAATAATCTTGTAGATTCTAATGAAATGCAATTTTTAACAGGTGCTGGACTTATAAAATCAAGTGTACAAAATGATGTTGTTGAAACACAACTAACTATTCCAAAAGTAATAAAAGAAGAGTTCACCCAAGATGGATTTACTTGGTACTTAGTTGATACAGGGGTTCCTCATCTTGTAACTATTGTTGATGATTTAGAATCTTATAATCATGATTTATGTAAAAAAATGAGATATGAGCATAATGCAAATGTGAATTTTGCAAAAATAGAAAATGGAATTATCAAAGTAAGAACCTATGAAAGAGGAGTTGAAGGCGAAACTCTTGCTTGTGGAACAGGAATGGCTGCTTGCTTTTTAAGAGCACATGATTTAAAACTTGTTGCAGATAATACTTTTGTTTATCCAAAAAGTGGTGAGCAGTTAAGCTTATCAAAAAGAAATGGTACTATTTATTTTAAAGGTGCCGTAAAAAAAGTTTTTGTAACAACTTTTTAGGCTTAAATGTACTTATTCAAATTTATAATCAAACACTCGAAAAGATTTTTCTTTAGTCTTTGTTTGATTAGTTCTATTCAAAGTCAAAGCCTTGCAAAAGGTTTTCCTAACGAATACTATGAAATCAATGATTTAAATGAATCAAAAAACTATTTTTTCAATCATATGTATAGAATAATAGAAAATGAAAACAATCTTATAAAAAAAGAAAGAGAATTTACAAAAAATATACTTACTTCAAACATTTTAAATATAAACTTTGACTCTGAATCCTTTTTAAAACTTCTTGAAATAAAACAAAAATACAAAATCAAAAATATTTATACCCTAGAAGAGTATTTAAAGAAAATTGATATTATCCCTCCTTCTTTAGCAATAGCACAAGCAGCAGCAGAAAGTGCTTGGGGAAAAAGTAGGTTTGTTAAAGATGCTAATAATATCTTTGGGCATTGGACTTATGATTCAGAAATTGGATTATTACCTAAAAAAAGAAGCCTTGGTTCATCTCATTTTATTAGAATATTTAAAAATATTAAAGAATCAACTTACTCTTATATGTTAAATTTAAATAGAAATCTTGCCTATAAATCATTTCAAGAAAAAAGACATGAACAAAGAAAAAAAGGTTTAAAACCAGATGGATTAACACTATCTCAAACTATGTTAAATTACTCAGGAATCGCACAAGATTATCTGGTATTATTAGAAAATCTAATATTATCAAATAATCTTCAAGAGTATGATTTAAGATATTTTACGCAAAACAAATAAAAAAGGAAACAAATGAAATTCACAGCACCATTAAAATCTGATTCTATTAAAATAATGCTTCTAGGAAGTGGAGAACTTGGTAAAGAAGTAATAATCGAAGCACAAAGACTAGGAATTGAAACAATTGCAGTTGATAGCTACAATAACGCTCCTGCACAACTTGTTGCAAACAGATCATATACAATAAATATGAAAAATGAAAATGAAATATTAGATGTAATAAGAAGAGAAAACCCTACTTATATCTTGCCTGAAGTTGAAGCTATAAATATAAAAGCATTATTTACAGCAGAAAATGAAGGTTACCATGTAATTCCAAACGCAGATGCTGTTAATAAAACAATGAATAGAAAAAATATTAGAGAATTTGCAGCAGTTGAATTAAAACTTCCTACAAGTAAATATGAATTTGTAACTACCTTTGAAGCCTTAGAAAAAGCTGCATTAAATATAGGTTTTCCTTGTGTTATTAAGCCTGTTATGAGTTCATCTGGACATGGTCAAAGTATTGCAAGAACTGCTGCTGATCTGCCAAAATCTTGGGAACTAGCAAAAGAAGCTAGAGGAGATGCTAGTGAATTAATAGTTGAAGAGTTTATTACTTTTGATTATGAAATTACAATGTTAACTGTGCGAAATGGCAAAGATACAGTATTTTGTGAACCTATTGGGCATATTCAACAAGATGGTGATTATATTTTCTCATGGCAACCTATGAATATGAGCGAACTTGCAAAACAAAAATCTGAAGAAATAGCAAAGAAAATCACAGATGGTTTAGGTGGACGTGGAATTTTTGGAGTTGAATTATTTGTAAAAGGTGATGATGTATATTTTTCTGAAGTAAGCCCAAGACCACACGATACTGGAATGGTTACTATGATTACTCAAAGTGCTAGTGAATTTGCACTTCATGTGCGTGCAGTTTTAGGTTTACCAATTGAGTATATTACTTATGGAGCTGGAGCAAGTGCTGCATATAAAGCTATAAATGATAGCTTTAATCCAGTTCTTGATATATATGATTCATCATTTACAAAAGATTCACTTATTAGAGTATTTGGAAAGCCACAAAGCCATCTAGGAAGACGAATGGCAGTTGCATTGACATTTGATAAGAATAGTAGTGATAAGGCTTTACAAAAAGCAAAAGAGATTATCGGAAATTTTACGGATAAGTAGATTTTAGTGTTTTAAAGCTAGTTAAAATATTTTTTAACTGGCTTTAATTTAATTATAAATTAAACTAACTTGATTGCAATGGTGTATTGCATTCCTTCGCCATTTCCACCTAGACCAATTTCAAGAGTACCATTTAAAGTATTTACAAAATTTTTTGCTTCTAAAATATATTTATTATCCAAATCAGAAACAAATAAACTATGAATATTTCTAACTTCATAACCATTATTTCTCACTTCTATTTTTAGTATTCCTTTATTATAAATAATACTTACTTCTATTTGTTTTTGTATTTTCCCTTTTTTTAGCTCTTTTTTTATAACATCCATTGATGATTGTTCAATTAGTCTAGAAATTATATTTTCAACATATGACATATTTATTTTTTTTAGCTTTGAAGAATCAATAATTATTTCATAATCAAGCACTATTTTATATCTAACATCTGCATAAAAGTATCCATCAACTCTTCTTTTATAAAGTTCGAGTAAAGATTCCATTCTATTTATAGATAATATTTCTTCACTTTTATTTCTAAAAGTTTCCACTTCTATTTCAAATTTTTTCAACTCTTCATATTGTAAAGCATATGAATCAATTATCTCAAAAATCAGTGAACTATTAATTAAATCTTCAACGGTTAATTTATTTAAATTTTTATCAAAAATCGAAGTATCAACCATATCTATAAAATATTTTAAGTTCGTTAGTTTATTTTTATATTTTATGATTCTTTTTATATCTAAAATATATTTAGATTTAGTATCATGACTTAATACAAGCTTTCCTGAATCAAAGTTTGCTAACTCTAGGAAATTTTTATCATCAAATAAGAAATCTAATAAATAAGAATTTTCAGACTGGTTATTTTTTGATAAAAGAATTTTGAATTCTTCCCTTAAAATTCCCAAAGACTCTTCAACATAAAGATTTATTTCTAAAATACTAGCTTGCACATCTTCATGATTTTCACTATATAACTGTCTATTTAGTCTTGTTTTCCCACCATTTTCATTTGAAAATATATCATATATACCAAAGAATTTTGTATATTTCTTTTTTAATATCAAAATCTCATTTGAGAGTTTTCCTATATTTTCATAAATCTTTGATGTGTAATCGTTTGAATTTTCCAAATCTTTTCCTATTTGCAACTAACTTCTCTTAAGCTACCATCTGTTTTTTGAACCCAGTTATTTTGAGCACTTACATCCATTATATCACCAGATACTTTTTTATAAATAGTATTTATATTTAACCATTCACCAGCCGTCTTTTGAACAGAAAAAATATCATCTTGTCTTAGTACTCTTAGTATTCTTGAACTATTATCTGTGTTTAATCTTACATTTAAATTATTTTTGTTTACGGCAAAACAGCTTTTATCAACATTTGTTTCTACTTTTTCAAAAACATTTTTTACGCTATTTTCTTCTTTATTAACACTTTTATAATCATCTTTAGACTTATCCGTAGATTTTTCTTTATTACTTTCCTTTGCAACTTTTTCTAAATTACTCACAGAAATTCCATAATTACTTAAGAAAATTGTATATCCATGTTCCTCATCAAGTTTTTTATATAATTCCATACTTTTTGTTCGAGTATTAATATCTACAATTTTATGCCCCAAAATATTATCACCTTCAATGTATCGTCCTTCTATGTTTCCACTAAGTTCACTTCCATTCAATGTTTTTTTCGAGCTATTTTCAGTATCATTAAACTCTAAAACTACATAATCTTTTCCATTAAAAGAGTACATACTTTTAATTCTTAAATCTTTTAATTTTTTCGTTCTTGTAAAATCTGTGGTAAGTCTTGCAATCTCATTTTGATGAGTAAAAACATTTTTTTCAAATTCATCTTCTGATAAAACAATTTGTTCAGTACCAATAGATGACTGTTGTATATTTGGTCCTATACCTTTTGTTTCAGATTCTTCTTTTTTATTTTTTATGCTTTGTATTTGCTCTTCTAAATAATTTTTTTCTAAGCCTGTAATTGCTTTAAAAAACTCTTTTGATTGCTGATCTAAAGCATCTAATTTATCGATGTTATTTATCTTCTCTTCTGCTTGTAAACTTATTATTAGTAAAAACCCTAATAATATTAATCCTGTTTTTTTCATACTTTCCCTCTTACTTAAATATAACATCATAATTAAATCCTCCGATAAACGTAGGATATTTTATAAAATATTTTGAACCTGAAACCCAATCTCCTGATGTCACACTCATGATTGAACTTCCATCTTTTTCTAGAAAAATAAAATCTTTATTCTCATCTTGAAGATTACTTCCAAAAATTGGTATTACAAAACCATCATTATTTGCATTACTTAAATCCCCCCAGCAATACATCTGTTTGTTTATATCTATTCCACAAATTCCATTATTAGAACTAACGACTTTTATTTTTTCCCAAGAAATTTGATTAATAGTTTTGGTAAATAAGTCATCAGCCCCGGTAAAAGTACCTTTTAACTTATTATTACTATTTACCCAAATCACACCGTTATTATTATAATCAAAAGATAAAATAGATTTGTCTTCTTCTAATTTAGAGACAGATTTTATATCATCTTCTACTAAACTTTTTAAAGCTGTACCATCTGCATTAATTGTAATTTTATATGCTTTTTGATCAGAGTTTGCAAAGGCAATTATTGTATTTACCTTTTGTTCAATTGAACTAAATGTAAAATCTTGTCCTAAATCAAGAGCTATTGGCTCACAAAGGTTTTTACCATTTTTAATGCATTGTTCATTTTGTTTTAAACCACCCCAAGTAAAAATATTTCCACTTTTACTTATTGCTATTATTTTATTTGATTTATAGTCATGGAATATATCTGAAAATTCATATCCCGAAAGAAGTTGAGGAGTAAAATTATCTTTCTCATCATTTTTACCAGTACCTGCCCATCCCCAAATATTATTTTTTCCCCAATAATATAACTTGGAAACAGTACTACTATCATTTTTATCTCTTGCAAGTGCTAAATAGGTATTTTCTATAAATAATATATCATCAATATAATTATTCTTTCCATCAAAAAAAGCACTTTTGTATAAATACTCATTTTTTCTATTAGAAGCAGTTCTATCATAAGCAATGAAATCTATATAATTATTTTCTAATATATCTTCTCCACCACAATACAACTCGTTCTTCTGTGAAATTGCACAAATAGATTTACTATTATCAAGATACATATTTATAAATTTTACTCTAGAAGGCGCTGAATATAAGTTTTCTTTATTTAAATAATTATCTTCTATTGGAATATTTTCATCTTTATTATAATTTACTGCCCTTGCTCTAACCATAGTGTTTATAATAGGGACTCCACTTCCTTGAATACTATCATTTTTTGTGTAAGTATTCTTTCCAATAGAAACTGTTTTTTTATTATTATTTCCCCAAGTATAAATATCTCCATTTACGATAACGGCTGAACCATTTGGACTATTCTTTATAAGTATTACCGTTGGGGCTACCTCTTTTTCAAGCTTTATTATTTTTTTGCCCAAATTTAAAAACTCATCTAATTCATTTGGATTTTGTTTACTTTGCTGATATAACTTTTTACCTATATACATTAACTCATAAAATTTACTCTCAGAATTTTTATCAATTTTTATTTGATTATTTATATCTTCATTGATTATTTGGTCTTTTGATAATATATCTTTTGCTATTGTAAATTTATAATTTCCATTTTCATCAAACCAGTTTAATACACCATTTTGAATATAGTATTTTGCTTTTGCATCTACTTCATTATTTGTAATAATAGATTGATTCTTATATATAAAATCTTCTGTAAAGTTTAAATTTATATTTATATTTTGCTTCGCTTTTTGTGATGATTTCGTATTGTTTCTATAAATATCTGTATAATAATATTGATTGAGAGCTGAAGTTAAAGCCAAATTATCGCTTGTAAATTCTTCAATTTTATTTTTTGTACTTATAAGTTTAATCTCTTTACCAAAAGGGTTAATTACACTAAATCCCTTTGGTAAAAAAGCATTATCTATTAAGTCTTTAACATCAGTAGGAGTTTTACCATTTTTTAATAAATATTCTTTATAAGCAAGAGAGATATCCTCTTCTTTTTGAATAAGCTTTTTAATTTTAATAATACTTAAACTATCAACTTTTTCATTTGCATATAAAAATCCAACTGACATACTAATAGCAATTAAAACACTAAAAAAGATTTTCATTTTATCTCCTTGGGCTGTGCTATATAATCAACAAAATAAAGTTTATCATTACCTTCACTTTGAACTGTTTCACCAATAAAATTCAAAATTCCTTCAACGGCTTGCTTACCATTTTCACTTTCATAGTTTACTTTTGTAATTAAAACATACCTATCAATACATATTTTCTTCGAATCCATATAATCTATTTGATAATCAAGCAAAGACACTCTTTTAAATATTTCTGTTACTTTATTTGCTAATTCATCTTGTTTTAAATAGCTATTTTCTACTTTTTGTATATCCTCTTTTGTTTTATTTATTTTTTCTTTTACGGCTAAGGTTTCATCTTTTCTAACTTGAAGTTCAATAGTAAGTCTTTCTTTCTCTTTGTATGTTTCATAATATTCTTTCAGTGTTGATGCAAGATAAAGAAGTGAATAAGTAAATACGCCTATTACAACTATTTTTGTAATATTCTTTAAAGATTTAGCACTTACACTTATCATTTTAAAGCCTCTTTATGGGTTATGCAATCTGTTAGTTCATTATATTGTGTTTTTAAAGTATTTAATGTATTTTCTTGCCTTGTTATAAACTGCGATTCAAATTTTACTTCATTTCTTAATCCATCAAGTGGTTCAATATAAAAAACATTATCAGTTGCTATTTTTAAACCAACAGTTAATATCCAAAAACTTCCAGCTAATAAAAATGTTATTAAAGAAAGTTTCAGTACATGTGTTTTTTGAGAATCTAGCTCCGTTAATGGTTTTACTAGCTCATTTATATCACCCAATGATCTTGAAATTATCTCTTTTTTATCATTTTTTATATTTAATTGTAAAATATTTTCAAGTGCTGCTTTATACTTAGCATTTATTATATAGTAGATATTTTGTAAAGTTCCACCGCTTGAAAGCATTGCTATATGTTTTGTAATAAGTATAGATTTAATCATATCATCTGTAATAAAATTTGCATTTATTTTTGCAGAGTAAATAGTCTTATGATTAAAAAGTATAATATATTCTCCATCGGCAATATGTATTAAAAACTGATCTTTCTCTAAATACTTTCTAGATAAAAGATTTAATGAATATACTTTATCATTTGAATATTTAGGAAGGTATGTACTATATTTCTTAAAAGATTTATATGTAAACATATTTTGTGATACATCAAATTCTTCATTTATATAGAAATTTTCACTATCTTCTTTAGTTGCGAAATCAGTAATTACTAGTCGTACCATACCTCTTCCCCTTTCATAATAGCTTGTGCATCTTCTTTTGTAAGAAATCCAGCATGGTATTGAGCCATTGAGGCTTTTTCAACTGTCATATATTCAGCCGGATTTTCAAAATCTCCACCATGTCCGATTTTAAATCTTACAACCTCAGCAATAGGAACCCTATCTTTAAATCCAGATTCATTACACTCAGGACATCCGACTTTTTTAAATCCACCTTCTCCATCTGGTTCTTTACAAAATTTACAAAGTTTTCGCACTAACCTTTGAGAAACTATTCCTCTTAAGTTATCTATAATATCCCCTTCATTAATACCAAGTGAACTAGTCATCCTTGATACTGTTGCAGGTGCTGAGTTCGTATGCATAGTTGAGAATACCAGCTGTCCTAAGTTAGATGCATTTACAAGTTGTGCAGCTGTTTGAGGTTCCCTTGTTTCTCCAATAAGTATGATATTTGAATCCTGTCTTAAAATATCAACAACCGCTTCAGGGTAACCATATTTAAACTCTTCACTAGCACTTGCAAACTCTGATAAGTCAATTTGGAAAAATGATTCATCCACATACTCAACAGGATCTTCAATAGTAATAACATATTGTTGCTGTTTAGCAAGCTGTTGTAAAAGTGCATACATCAAGTGTGTTTTTCCAGACCCAACCTGCCCTGTGATTAATATCATTCCATTGGCATATTTTGTAAGATTTGATAAAATATCTACAGTTTCTTGTGGATAATTTAGTCCTCTAAGATTATGTGATACAACTCCACGCCCACCAATCATCCTCATAACAAGGGAAAAGTTTAGTTTTGAATTTATAAGCCCAAGTCTAAATTTGATATTTTTCTTAGCATAATCATAATTTATAACACCATTAATAGATTCATAATCAGAATCCTCTTGGTCAGCCATGGTTACCAATCTTCTTTTTATAGTCTTTGCAATTGCAATTGGCATTGTTCCCATATCTACTTTTATACCATCAATTCTAAACCATAAAGATGCGTATCTACTTGTTTTTTGAATATGTATATCTGATGCTCCAAGTAAGATAGCTTGTCCCATCATCTTATCAAAGTATTTATCTATTTCTTCATCATTTTCAGTGTCAGTATTTGATCCAAAAATAATCTCTCTATCTTCTCCAAAAACAGAAGATAAAACACCCTCGCCTAAAACTACAATTTTTGTAAAATAAAACTTACTTAAAACATCAAAGTCTAGATTTACAACATCTCTAATTCCAAGAACTTTATTTTTACTCTTTTTATCTTCAAGGGTTATAATATACATAGTTGTACAAAACTCTAATTTTTTTTCATCTAACTGAAAAGAAGTATCTTCATAATATTTTGATAGTTCACTATAACTTTCGTAGTATTCATATCCAAGACTTTTTACAAAATCTTCATACTTTGCTTCATTTGCGATTAAATCTCCAAATCCACCTTTTAGATTGTATTTAGTTTTTATCATCTCTTCAATCATATTTGATAAATGATTTCCAGTATCTTGTTCTATTCCTATAAATTCATTAAAAACTTTCTTTTGTTTTTCAAAAAAAGCTTTATAATCAAATTTTGGAGATGATTTCCTTTTCAGGCTTTTTGAAAAGATTTTTAAATTTGGTTTTTTAAAATTACTTATTATTTTTTTTATCATTTTTTCTCTAATTATATAAAGTTTTAAAAGTAAATGTACTAATTACTAAATTTATAATATCTGATCCTATTATAACCGTCACAAGCATTGCAATCATCCAAAATAAAAAACGCCACTGTATTACCATATAGTTTATATTCTTTTCATACATCGTATCACAAGTTTGATATAGGGCTTTTGTAACTTCTGCAAAACTTGTTTTACTTAGTTCTGAAAGTTTTATATCAGCTGTTATTAAAGGTGGAAAATTATATTTCTCAAACATTACATAAAGTTTTTTATTTTTATTTATCATTTCTGCTAAATCTCTAAAAAATGGTCGTAAGCCTTCTTTAAAATAATCTTTTGATAATATTAATGCACTTTTATGAAATGATATTCCAGCACTTAGCATTCCATTTAAGATTCTAAACATAAATCTTCCATCTGAATAAGCTTGTGTTTTAAATACGTTATAAAGCCATCCTGGCTTGTATTTTTCAGTATATACATATCCAAAAAATATGAATGCTGTAACAAAGATAGAAATTCCAAGTCCAATATATGCAAAATCATATGTAAAATATTTTGGAACACCTAAAAACTGCTCTACATCTGGATTTAATTTTTTTAATAGTTTTAAATCTGCATCCAAAAGACCAAGATATAAAATCAATCCATAAAATGTTCCAATTATAATAGTTAAAGGAACAAATATCGGATTTATCATCTTTAAAAGAAGATTTGAGTTTGCTTTTTTAAAAGATAGTACAAGCTTAAGTCCATCAATAGTACTTGTACTATTTACAACTAAACTAAACTGGAAACTATTTAAAAACTTATGCTTATGTAAAATCGCTTCAAGATTTTGTTTACCAATCTCCATATCTTTTATTGCACCCATAAGTCTTTTTTTAAAATTAGTTTCTCTTGATATTTGTTCTGCATACAAAATTAAAGCTCTTCTTGTATTAGAACCATTTTCTAATTTTGTAACAAGATAGTCTAATAAAAACTGCTCATATGGATCTTCAAATAAAGTCATTAAAAGCCTTTGATATCTTTAAGAGTTACAACATAAACTATCTCTCTTCTTACATAAGATTTAGAATCAGTTCCTCCTATTGCAAAACTTTCAATTGGAATAATCCCTTTATAGTCCTTCGCATCATCATGTACAATTATAGAACCAACTATTGTAGTTTCTCCTAGTCTTACTTCTTTTGAAATATTATAACTTTGGTCATTGTATTGAGGAAGTTGAATTGTTGTTCCATCAATAGTAAATGGTTCAAATTTTTTCAATTTTTTAACCGTTGGAGCTATATTTAAAAATATACTATCTCTTAATACTTTTGCCATTGCAGTTATTGAAGTTCCCTCTTTTAAAGTATTAACAGTAATATCAGAAGTTCTCTCTTTTGTATCCGCATCTCTTGTTGTTTCAATCTTTTCTACATAATCTGTATTATCAGTGATAGCTTGAACAGCTGGGATGTTATTTTTTAAAACTATCATATTTTTACTATAATTTAACATCTTTCCTATTTCATTATTTGCTGTACCTAAAATTTGTAAAGTTCTTTTTGTACTTTCACTCGTAAATCCAATAGCACCACCCAGTCCAACATCTCTTATAACTCCAGCACCTGTTGGATTTTGTCTATTATCAGAAATACTTCCTATTCCATATTCTCTACTTTTATTTAATAAAAGTTCTATTCTTTCAAATTCAATTACAGCTTCCCTTGCAAAAGTTGATTCATAGGCTTTTGATAAAGTTCTTACTGCACTTTCAATAGATTTTGTTGATTTTAGAAATATTAATCCACTTGCTTTATCTATATGATATGTTGAATTTTTATCATTAGAAATGATACTTTTTAACATTTTATCTAACTCATCATATAGAACAATTTGAGATTTGTTTTCTACTTTACTCTCTCCTGCTGTTTCTTGATTTGATGTTTGGCTAGTTGAACTCATATCTAAAATAGGAATATTTATCTCAATAACTGTATCTTTATATCTAGCTATATTTATAGCTTCTTTTTCATAATCGATATCTACATATACATCTTTTGTCTGTGCAAGAGAGTTTAGAGCATCTTTTAAATCTTTTGAACTAATTGTAATAATACTATTTTGAAAGTCATCTCTATTTTCTATGAAACTTCCAATATCCACTTCATAACCAGATTCAACAGTAATAAGCTTAATTAATTCTTCAACCGTAATTTGTCCATTTAGATTAAAAGGAATATTAGTAATTGATTGTTTTTTTCTCTCACTTGCATTTAAAAGTTTTACTAAAAATAAATTATTACTTTTTTTAATAACTAATTCTTTATCTAAAACAGCATTCAAATAGTTATTTAGATCTTCAATATTTGATATTTTAATTCTACTTTTTGGAACTAAAACATCACTACTTTTTAGATAATAAAAATTCCCATCCAAAATCTCTAACTCTTTTAAAATATCCCCAAGTGACTTATCTTCAAGTATCGAAATATACTTTTTCTCTTTTTCAATTTCTTCCACCAAAGATTCAGCATATGATTTTTTCATCACTTTGTAGTCTTGCTTGTTTAAAGATTTTTTTGTATCTTCTACAACATCATCATGGAAGCTTTTTGGGCTACAAGCTGTAAAAAGTAAAATTGCACTACTTAGAAAAATAATATTTTTATAATTTCTCAAAACTTTATTCCTTATTTAAAATAGAATGGATAATCAAATCCGCTAATATATGTTGGATATTTTAAAAATAACATCCCATTTTTATTTGTATCATAGGTATCAAATGACATCTGTTTATTTATATCTTGATTTTGCGAAAAAAATAATTTATTTAAACTCTCTATTTTATCCATATCATATAAAGAAGTATTTAAAATAGGTAAACTTCTAGCAACATTTCCCCAACAATACATCTGTGAAGATTGTTCCAATCCAGTCATTGCACAAACAAATTTTTTATTTGGTTCTTTGATTTTTATTCTAACATTATCAATTCCCCAAGATTCATTGTCTATTCCTTCATCAAACTTTGACCAATAATTACCATATATTGGCTTTCCTTGATCATCAAATCGTCCTGCTGCATTTGTTACATCACCATTAAATTCTAAATTTGTTTTAAACTCTAGTTTTAATTCCCCAATATCATTTATTCTTGATTTTAATTTGTATCTATATGTTTGTGGATTTTCATTTTGATTAGTTCCTATATTTTTTTGCAAAGAAACTCCTGAGATATTACTATCAAGTAAATATTGATGATTATCTTTTACAAAGTGGTCTTCTGCTAACTTCACTCCATTTGCCAAAAACTCAAATCTCTCACCATCCCAACTATCTATTTCATAAAAGTCAAACTCAATTTCTACTTCATAGTTTTTATATTCAGAGAAAGTATAGGTTTTTCTTACAACAACATCCTTAACATCTTTTGAACAAGGATTGCCACTACAAGGATGATTAGTTGGAAATTTTCCTAAATATGTTGTTGCAGGTACTCTATTTTTATCTCCATTATCAGCTAAAGTAGTTAAATTTTCAGCAATTAAAGGAGTATACGTATTATCTTTGTCATTCTTTTCCCAACCTTTGTAATAATTATTACC
>OBMA010001421.1_pt1 | contig 14640 bp, 16 predicted proteins | sample 1539141 | NCBI WGS metagenome assembly OBMA01 (sample SAMEA3991484, study PRJEB22521) | metagenome | biome: anthropogenic terrestrial biome; feature: sewage plant; material: raw primary sludge | place: Sweden | collected 2012-09-26 | reverse complement strand
AAGTTTCAAAAACTAATTTTGATTTAAAAGATTTATTAGAACAGATAGTTCAATTGTATGCTGTAAATACTAAAGAAAAAAATATTAGATTTTTATATACTTTGGACGAGAGTATTCCAAATTTTGTATTTAGCGATGAAACAAAATTAAAACAAGTGCTTTCAAATATAATAAGTAATGCTATTAAATTTACGCCTAATAATGGAAAAGTTTCATTTGATGTAAAACTTTTAACTTTAAATGAAAATACAGCAAGTGTTAGATTTTCTGTAAAAGATGAAGGAATAGGAATCTCACCTGAAAATCAAAAAAGTATATTTGAACCTTTTTCACAAGCAGATGGAACAATTTCCAGAAAATATGGTGGTACAGGTTTAGGATTGGCTATTAGTTTAAATATTATTAAAATGTTAGGTTCTGAAATAAAACTGATTAGTAAAGAAAATGAGGGAAGTTTATTCTATTTTGATTTAGATTTAGTTGTTCAAGATGTAAGTAATTTTGATAGTAGTAAATTAAAATATGATTTTGCTATTTGTAATATTATTGAAGATACAGAAAATATAAAAAATCATTTAGCAAGTGTCGTAAAATATTTTGGAAGAATTCACCAAGGTGATGAAGATATTGAAAGTTGTGAAAAAATTGATTTGATATTTTGTTTTGGTGACCCTCAATTTTATGAAAAATTATCAAGAAGAAAAGAGCGTTTTAAATGTCCAGTTGTTTATGTTGGAAATATGGACAAAATCAATAACAACAATATAATGAAACCTTTAATGGATTATTTTTTAGATGTACCAATTTATGGTTCTAAAATATTTAATATTATTGCTGAATCAAAATTAATTGAAAAAGATGTTCAAAAAAGTGAAAATAAAATTGAAACAAAAGAAAACTTTAGTGGACAAATCTTAGTTGCAGAAGATAATCCAAATAATCAGTTACTAATAAAAATCGTTTTACAAAAATTAGGTCTTGATGTAACAATAGTAGAAAACGGTCAATTAGCTGTTGAAAAATATCAAAATGAAAAGTATGATTTAATATTTTTAGATATAAACATGCCAGTTATGGATGGATTAACAGCGTTAAAGCTTATTAGAGAATATGAAAAAGAGATTCAAAGATACACGCCTATTGTTGCGTTAACGGCAAATACAATCAATGGTGATAGGGAAAAGTATATAGATGAAGGAATGGATAATTATTTGAGTAAACCATTAGAGAGAAATCAGTTAATATCTATTTTAAACTTATATTTAAAATAAAAAATCACACTAAAAATTCAAAGAGGAATCTCTTTGAATTTTATCTACTTACTGCATATAAGTTATGCTTTTCTAGGAATTTTAAATCTTCATCTTCTTTTACGTTTTCAGCAAATACTTTTATATTTAATAAAACTGCTAAGTCACTAATTGATTCAATAAAGCTTTCTTTTGAATAATCTTTAGAAATGTCACAAGTATAATCTCTTGCAAGTCTTATATAATCAAGATTAAAATCTTTTAAATTTCCAAGTGGAATGAATTTTGTTTCAAATCTTTTTATGATTATTTTAGCTCCACATTTGTGAATTTCATCTGCAAAAAATTTAAATTTATCTTCATTTTTTGCAACAGCATAAGCAGTTGCTGAAAATACAAGTTGAGAAGCAATATTTCTATGTTCTAAAATTTTGTTTTTAATCCAAGCAATAAATGCTGTATTATTAATTGATTCTAGTGATAAATTTATTGAAATATCATGTTTTATGCTATTTATTAAAATATGACCGATTACTTTTTCAATTACTTTTTTATCAAACTCAACTATCTTTTCATATTTTTCAGCAATAGAAACAAATGTTCCAATAGGAATGTTATTTTCATCTTTATCTTTTATATTTGTAAATGATTCTTGCATAACAATTTTTAAATCATTTGTATTTAACGTCTGGCAATTACCAATATAATTAACATCAAATTTAGAGTTATTTATAATATCAAAAACTAAATCTCTCCATGATTCCATATCTCTTGAAAGTTCATTTGTATCTGTTATGAAAAATTCATTTGTTCCAATTAAAGTTGCTTTTTCATAAGCTTGTGTTGCACTTTGTAAAATTTCAGGTGTAGTTCCTATTGGATTAAATGGAGTTCCACCAATATGAACAATCTCTTTTTTATTAAACTCTTTTGATAATTCTTCAAAGTTTTTTTGTAAAAGTTTTGATAAATTAATTGCATCTTCATAATTTGCATTTTTAGCAATTAATGCAAATTCAGAACCAAAGAATCTATAAGCATTGGTTTTTATATTTTCATTTAATTTAGTATGTTTCAAAATCTGTGCAAACTTTTTAATGAAATTATTTACTTCATTTGTTGTATGAGATTTAGCAAAAGATGCTAAATCAGTTATTTTTATTACAAAAACATAACCTGTTGATTTATTTATAAACATTTTTTTCATATCTGTTTCAAAATTTTGTTTTAAACAAAGCCCTGTTAAATCATCATTAGATAGTTTTTGACTTAAATTTTCAAGTGTGTTATTTAATCTATTTATAATGGCTTCAATTTTTGTTGACATATCATTAAATGCAATAGCAACTGCTTTTATTTCTGTTGTCCAAGGAAGCTCTTTTATAATTCCAAATTTTCCACTTGCAATATTAATTGCTAATTTTTCAAGTTTTTTAAGAGGTTTTAAAATATATTGAACAAAAATAAATAAAATTACAATAGAGATTATAAAAGCAATTAGGGCATAAATCATTGCACTTTTTGCTTGGTCATAAAGTTTTGCATAAGCATCACCTGCATTTGCACTTACAAAAATAATTGCACTAGTTTTCCAACCATCACTTATCTCACTTGATTTTTCTTCAAGTTCTATTGGAATCATATCTATAAACCAATTTGGAACAGAATCAAATTTTACTTCTCTTGTTACTTGAACTAAAGTTTTATCTAATGGAATAGTAGCTTTTGTGTCAATTTTTTGACCTTTTATATTTACTGCTGAAAATGAGATAATGATATGTTTGTCATTTAGTTTTTCTTTTGGAGTAAAAATATAACTATTTTCTATTTCACTATTTTCTACTTGTTTTAGATTATTTTCAGGACTCAAATTTTCAAGAATATTTAGTTCATTTTCCATACTCAAAAGTGAAGTTAACTCTTCAATCTGTCCAATATTTTCATCAACTTTTAAATTTGAGAGTTGCCATTTTCCTTCTTTTAGTTCAGAATTTTTGATTAAGTCACTATCTTTTAAAGAAAAATAGTAATCTTCTAATCTAATTTCTCTATAAAAACCTCTGTTTGCGATGGCATTTATTATTGATTCAATTTCAGGATTACTTTTATCTTTTAAAAGATTTTTTAAACTCATTCCCAATAAAGTTGCAGTATCTTGAGCTTTTGTTACTGATTCTATTTCTAAATATTCTTTAGTATTTTTTACGCTAATAATAAAATTACCTGTAAAAATCATAAAAAATATTATCGATATGATTAAATATAACTGTTTAGATAAAGACATTTTGTATTCCTTTTTTAAAATCTACTCATTAAATCTTTCCAAGATTTAAGTTCATTATTTCCAACCCTTGCTTCACCTTTTGTTTTTGCTTGCCATAATCCAGATGCATTAAAACTATAAACAGGTTTTAAATCAGGTCTTTTTGATGCTATTTGTAAAGTTTTGTTTATGTTGTCTAAAACTACGGGTTCAACTCCAACCTTATGATAATAAGTTAAAACCATGTGAGCCTCTTCAAATTTACTATTTGCTTTTTGATAAGAAACATAAGTGATTCTTAGTTTTTCATCAGGAACACCTAATTTAATTAAAGAGAAATATTTAGCAATAGCATAATCTTCACAATCTCCCGCACCACTTCCCATAAACTCTAAAGGTGTCGCCCAATAATCTTTTGCATTCCAATGATTTTGGTCTGTTTTATATGTTATTTCATTGAAAAAATCATTTACATTTTTGATTTTATTCAAAATAGTTTCATCTTTTGAAGATTCTATCATTGAATCCCATGATTCAACTCTTTGTTTTGCTTGATAACCATACTTTTTTTCTATGGAATTTAGCTGATTTTGGTCAATATTAAAGGTTTTTGAGGCGGTAGAAAAAAGAGAAGAAAAAGAGATAATTACAAAAGATATTAAAAATATTTTTTGCATTTTACCTCCTTTTTTTGTTACTATCATAGCTAATCTTCTATTAAAAGAAAAATATTATTTTAAAAGATTTTTCACTTCATCTTCAGATATTTTTTCACTATCGTATTTGATAGCAATTATATTTTCTGTGTTATTTATATACCATTCATCAATAGCATCATGTGTTAATTTTCCACTATGTTCTAAGTGGTATTCATCTAAACTTAAATAAACAAATTTTTTCTTAGCAGGATTTGGCATCGTAACAATCAAAATAGCCCATAAAATACAAACTACAGCAATTACAACCACTAAAGTTTCCATTGAAGCACTTTCATAAAATGCACCACCAAGAAGTCCACCTAAGAAAGTTCCCACATAACCAGCAGAAGTGAAAATTCCTAAAACTAAACCTCTTTGGTGAACTTTTGCAAATTTTGACGCAAGTGATTGCATAATTGGTTCATGCATATTAAATCCAATAAAGAATATAACAACACCAATTACAAAAACAGTTGCGTTTGAGCTAAATCCAATTACTAAATAAGAAATTGCAAAAAGAATAATTCCAACAATAAGAATCTCTTTAAATTTTCCCTTTTTCTCTGCTAACACAGCAGCAGGTCCCATAGCAAGAATTCCAAAAATCATAGCAGGAAGATAAACTTTCCATAACTCAGCCATTTGCCAATCAAAGTTTTTTATTAAAGTCATAGGAATAATCATAAAAGCAAAAGTCATTAAACCTTTTTGTAAAAAGTTTGTGATGTTCATTTTTATTAGATTTGCATTTCCTAAAATCTCACCTAAATTTGCTTTTTCTTTATAAGTATGAGTTATTTTTGGAGGATTTGGAACAAATTTAACTAAAACAACAATTGAAGCTAATGCTAAAAATAAAGTTATATAAAATAAAGATTCAACACCAAAAGCAGCTCCAATAGTAGGACCTGCAATCATAGAAATAGCAAAAGCAAAAGCAATAGAAGAACCCATAACAGCCATAGCTTTTGGTCTTTGTTCTTCTTTTACTAAGTCACTAATCATTGCAGTTACAACAGCACCTATAGAACCAGCACCTTGTAAAAGTCTTCCAAAAATTAAAGTATAAATATCAGTTGAAAACGCACAAATTAATGAACCTATTGCAAAAATCAATAGACCAAAAATAATAGTACCTTTTCTACTAAATTTATCACTAATTACTCCAAATGGAATTTGAAATAACATTTGAGTTAAAGCATAACCACCAATTACAATTCCAACTAAAGTTGTTGTTGCACCTTCTAAATTTATAGCATATACTGATATTACGGGTAAAACTAAAAATAGACCGAAAAATCTTAGCGCAATAATAGCACTAAGAGGTAAAACTGATTTAATCATATATAATCCTAAACATATTATAATTTGCGGGATTATAGTTAAATATAGTTAATAATAGGTTGAAAATCATTTAAAGGATAATAGTGAAAATAGTATTAGCTTCAGCAAACAAAGGAAAAATAGCAGAATTTGAAAAACTTATGCCAAATGATGACGTTGTTGCGTTTAGTGAGATTTTAGGAAAAATAGAAGTAGATGAAGATCAAGATAGTTTCAAAGGAAATGCTATAAAAAAAGCTAGAACTATTTATGATTTATTAATGGAAAAAGGTTTAAACGATGTTATTGTAATTTCAGATGATTCGGGAATTACAGTTCCAGCACTTAATAACGAACCTGGAATTTATAGTGCTAGATATGCAGGACTTAATGCAAGTGATAAAGATAATAATAAAAAATTAATTGAAAATTTAAATAAACAAAATTTAGAAAAAACACCAGCAGTTTACACTGCTTGTATTGCAATAATTTATAATAATGAAACTTACACAGTTCATGGTTGGATGCATGGAAATGTTATAAATAAAGAGATAGGTGAGGGTGGTTTTGGATATGATCCTATGTTTATTCCAAACGGTTTTGATAAAACGTTAGGAGAATTGGGTTATGAAGTAAAAAAAGAGTTTTCACATAGAACTAAGGCTTTGAATTTAGCTATGAAAGTTTTGGATGTTATTCTTTAACAACTCTTTCATAAAGTGAAATATCATAATCTTTTGCTTTTACAAAAATATCTATAACAAAAGTAGAATTTTTAGGTTCTACTTTTGCATAAATATCAAATAAATCATCGTTTATTTCAAAATGATTTATATTTGTTAAATCAATACTCTTTAGGTAATCTTTCAAGAAATTCTTATGATTTTTGGCTTGAATATACAAATATTGATTTGTTAAGTTTTCACTTCTTAGTGATTTTGTCTCCAAAATAAAAATTCCCAAAACTGAAAAAAGTGTTATTAATGTAATTGTTATTAACAAAGAATAAGCTTTTTTCATAAACTAAACTGCCAATTTTGAACTATTTTATGATCTAAATTTATAAAAATATCCACTTTATTACTTGATTTATTTAGCGTAAACTCTTTTACATTTTCCAAAAGTAGGGAGTTTTTAAAATATAAATTATTATTTGAAAAACTAAACTCATTTAGTTCATTTAGATGTTTTTCAAAAAATATTTTTGTTGATATTAAATCTATTTTTTGGATTTCTAGTTGTTGGTTTATTCTATTTTCAAAAAATAGTTCTTTTGCAAAAAGTGTTGAATAAATTATTACAATTGATGAGATTATTAAAGTTAGGATTACTTCAAGAAGTGAAAAACTATTTTTCATATTTAAAGATTTTTATATTTTCATTTTCAAATTGATATTTTGAAACAACTATATTTTCAGTAGTTCCTTGATTTTTTACAATTTGAAGATTTTGATTAGTTTTTGAAAAGTTAGTATAACTTTTTGTATCAAATCTATTTTCCAAATCATTTAAAATCATAAAATTTTCTTGATTTGTTTTTTCGTGATAAGAGGAGTATAAAAATCCACTTATCACGATAGATAAAAAAGTGATGCTAATTAGAGTTTCAAGTAGGGTAAAACTATTTTTGACCAAGTTCATGTGCTTTTTTGTGTGCAGCTTCTATTGCATTTATCATCGCACTTCTAACACCTGATTCTTCCAGTTTTGCATAACCAGCAGCTGTTGTTCCTCCTGGACTCATAACAGAATCTTTGATAATTGCAGGATGTGAATGTTTTAAAAGTGAAGCAGTTCCAGAAAATAAACCTTGAACTAATTGAGTACTTAAATGTCTTTCCAGTCCAGCTTTAACAGCACCATCTGTTAATGCTTCAGCAATTAAAGCTAAAAATGCAGGTCCACTTCCAGCAACTGCTGTTGCTATATCAAGTTGGTCTTCAGTATTTACCCAAATAGCTTGACCAATACTAGAAAAAATTTCCATTGCAATTATTTTTGCTTCGTTATCACCTGTAATTGTAGTCATTGAGTTTTGAACAGAAGCCGCAACATTTGGCATAGTTCTTATATAGTGTTTAGCTTTTATATGTTTTTTTAAAAATTCAACTTTTATTCCAGCCAAAATTGATAACAGAACTTCTGCATTTCCTACAAATCTTGCTGAAACACTTTCTAAGACATAAGGTTTTACGCAAATAATTACGATTTTATCTGTTATATTTTCATTTTCTTCTAATACTTTTATTGTGATTTGTGGAATTTTTTCTTTAATAGCTTTTAGTTTTTCAACATCTCTTCCGATGATTTCAACTTCATGATTTTTTATTAAACCTCTGGCTAATGATTGAGCCATAATACCATTACCAATTAATGTAAGTTTCATTATATTGCCTTTTTTAATTATTTGGGTCAATTATAGCAGATAATTCCTAAGCAAGTATTGGATAGAATGATGCTTTTATTAGAAAGGATATTTTAAAATGAACAAAAGCTTTAAATTGAAAAATTTATTACTAATAGCTTGTGCTGCCTTTGTATTTACTGCTTGTTCGAGCAAAAATGAAGAAGAGTATAATAAACCAGCTATTTACTGGTATAACAAGATGTTAAAACAAATCGCTTCTAATGATTTAGATTTAGCAGATGATACATATACATCACTAGAGAGTGAACATAGAAATACACCATTTGTTCCAACAGCGATGTTGATATTAGTTAATGCCCATATTGATGAAGAAGAGTATGCGTTGGCAAACTTTTATTTAGATGAATATATTAAAAGATTTGGTTTAAGTAAAGATATAGATTATGCAAGATACTTAAAAATTAAAGCAAACTTTTTAGGATTTAAATACCAATTTAGAGATCAACAACTAATTGAAGATACATTAAATCAAATTGAAGATTTTAAAGTTAAATATAAAAATTCTCCATATATGCCTTTAGTTGATACAATTAATTCAAGATTATTTATGGCAAAAGCTTCTATGGATAAAGAAATCGCTGACCTTTATATAAGAAGAGATAAAGCAGCAGCAGCAGCTTTTTATGAACAAAAAGTAGGAAATTCTTGGGTTGCACCACAAGAAATCGAACCTGTAAAAGTACCTTGGTACAGAGCAATATTTGAATAATATAATTTTAGGAGTTTAAGTTTATGGAATTAGAAAATTACGATGATTTTCCACAAACAATACCTTTAATAATTGAAGATGATATATTTTTATATCCTTTTATGATTGCTCCTTTATTTTTAAGCAATGAACAAAATATTAAAGCTGTTGAATATGCAATTGAACATAACAAACTTGTAATTGTTACTGTTTCAAAACATGGGAAAGAGGGTAAAAGAGAAGTAGATTCTTTTTATGATGTTGGAGTTGTTGGAAATATTATGAGAAAAGTAGCTTTGCCAGATGGTAAAATAAAAGTACTTTTCCAAGGTTTAGTAAAAGGTCATATTTCGGAATTTACGAAAGAAGAATCTTTATTTGCTAAAGTTGATATTTTAAAAAGTGAAGCAACAAATGAAGAAAATATTAAATCAGTAATTGAAGTATTGATTGATAATGTAAAAAAACTTTCAAGATTAAATATCAAGTTTCCAGCTGATTTAGTAAAAACAATTGAAGAAAATGATGATGCAACAAGAATTGCAGATTTAATTTCATCAGTTTTAAAAGTAAAAAAAGATGAAGCTTACAAATTATTTGCTCAAACAAATGTTGAACAAAGACTTTTTGATATTATTGAAGTGATTAAAAAAGAGATTGAATCTTTTAAAATTCAAAAAGAGATTACTCAAAAAGTAAACTCTAAAATTGAAAAAACTCATAAAGATTATTTCTTAAAAGAACAAATCAAAGCTATTCAAAAAGAACTAGGAAGTGATAATCAAAAAGATGTTGAGGTTAAATCTTATAAGAAAAAATTAAAAGCAAAAAAAGAGTTTATGCCTAAAGAGGGTTATAAAGAGACTAAAAAACAAATAGAAAAATTAGGTCGAATGAATCCTGATTCTCCTGATGCCTCGTTACTTCAAACTTATGTTGAACAAGTTTTAGATATTCCTTTTGGTGAATATGCAGATGAAAAAATATCTGTAAAAAATGTTGAAGAACAATTAAATAAAGACCATTACTCTTTAGTAAAACCAAAAGAGAGAATTTCTGAATATTTTGCTGTTAAACAACTACTTGAGCAAAGAAATATTGAAGATTTAAAATCAAAAGGTACAGTTTTATGTTTTGTAGGACCTCCAGGTGTTGGTAAAACTTCACTTGCAAACTCTATTGCAAAAGCATTAAAAAGACCATTAATAAGAGTTGCTCTTGGTGGAATGGAAGATGTAAATGAGCTTAGAGGTCATAGAAGAACTTATGTTGGAGCAATGCCAGGACGACTTGTAAAAGGTCTTATTGATGCAAAAAAAATGAATCCAGTAATGGTTTTAGATGAAATTGATAAATTAGGAGCAAATCATAGGGGTGATCCAACTGCTGTTATGTTAGAGATTTTAGACCCAGAACAAAACCATGAATTTAGAGATTTATATCTAAATTTCCCACTTGATTTATCTCAAGTTATTTTTGTATCAACTGCAAATGATGCTAGAAAAATTCCAGCACCATTAAGAGATAGAATGGAATTTATTGAAATTTCATCTTATACTCCAAATGAAAAATATCATATTGCAAAAGATTATTTGATTCCTCAAGAGTTAGAAAAACATGGGCTTAAAAAAACAGAAGTAAATCTAAATAAAGCAACTGTAGAGATGATTATAGGTAAATACACAAGGGAAGCGGGAGTTAGAAATCTAAGACGAGTTTTCTCAAAACTATTTAGAAAAGTTGTAAAACAGATTTTAAATGATGAAACATTAGAAAAAGTAACTATTGGAACAAAAGATTTAAAAGCATATTTAGATAATCCAATTTTTGAAATAGACCCAGCTGATAAGAAAAATTCAGTTGGAATTGCAAATGGACTTGCTTGGACTTCTGTTGGTGGAGATGTTTTAAAAATTGAAGCGATTAAGTTAAAAGGAAAAGGTTCTTTATCAGTAACTGGAAACTTAGGTGAAGTTATGAAAGAGTCTTCAAGAATTTCATATTCAGTTGTAAAAGTTTTAATTGATAAAGGTGTTTTATTAATTGATAATGAAATTATTCCAAAAACTGCTCAAGAAAATACAGATAAATTAATCATTGATCCAAGTGAAGTTTACAAAAGATTTGATATTCATTTACATATCCCAGAGGGTGCAACGCCAAAAGATGGACCAAGTGCTGGTATTACAATGGCTTTAACGATAGCTTCGATTTTGGCAGAAAAAGCTATAAAATCTGATGTTGCAATGACAGGAGAGCTAACACTTTCAGGAAAAGTTTTACCTATTGGTGGACTAAAAGAGAAATTAATAGCAGCATACAAAGCAAAAATGAAAAAAGCTTTAATTCCTAGAAAAAATTTCGAGAGAGATTTAGATGAAATTCCTCAAGAAGTAAAAGACGCAATGGAAATAAAAGCTGTTGATGTAATAGAAGATGTTTTAAAAGAAGCATTAGTTTAACTACCCAAAATGAAGCTAGAATTTTTCTAGCTTCAACTCAATGATTACTCTCAAAGGTTCAAAATCATGTTAAAAAACTTTAGTAAAAAAGATTTTACAGCTACAAATATATTAATAATAATTACAGTTTTAATGTATGTTATACAAATAAATATACCAAAAGGTGGTCTATTATTTGGATTAAATTTATATTTCTTAGTTTATGATTTTTGGTGGCAACCATTAAGTTCTATGTTTGCCCACGGTGGAATTGCCCATCTTGGAATGAATATGTTTGTTTTATGGCAATTTGGAAATCTAATAGAGAGATTAAGAGGTGCTAAAGAGTTAGTAGCTTTATATTTAATAAGTGGATTATTAACTTCAATTTTATCATTTTCTTATATCTTTTATTTAGATAATCAAGTAAATTTAGTTGGAGCATCAGGAGCAATTTGTGCCTTACTGGGATATGTGGCATATTATGATAAAGCTCAAAGAAGCGGGATTATAACTTGGGTTTTACTAATTTCAGTTGCTCCACTTATAATTGGACTTCCAATAGCTTGGTATGCCCACTTTATTGGTTTTGGTGTTGGATTTTTATATGCAATTATTAGAAAAAGATAATTAGTTATTTATAAAATAAGTATATATACCCATGACAAATAAAACAAATGCTGTTCCTATAAATACATCTTTTAGTGTTACTGTTGGATTTAAAATTCCGCAGTAGGGGCATTGTCTTTTTTTTGGTTCGATTTCATTTTTGCAGTTTTTACAAGTTGCTATGATTTATCCTTTTGAAATTTTTGAAATAGTAACATATTAATTTGATGAACTAATAAAAAAGGATAAAAATGCAAAAGATACATATTCAATGTCCATATTGTTTAGAAGCAATTTCAATTCTTTTGGATTGTAGCTTTTACGGACATGAAACAGTAATAGATGATTGTGCAGTGTGTAAAAAAGAAATAGAAATATCTTATATCGTTGAGAATGGTGAGATAAAAACTTATTCTTATAATAGTATTGAAGCAGAGGAATTATAATGGAAATAAAGTCAATCTTATTTGTGTGTCTTGGAAATATTTGTAGGTCTCCACTTGCAGAAGGTATTGCAAAAGCATATATAAAAGAAAAAAATCTTGATTTGATAATCGATAGTGCAGGAACGGGACATTGGCATATTGGTGAAAAACCTTGTGAAAACTCTATAAAAGTAGCAAAGTTAAATGGTGTTGATATTTCAAATCAAAAAGCAAGACAAGTAAAAAAAGAAGATTTTAAAAAGTTTGATTTGATAGTTGGACTTGATGATAGTAACATACAAAACTTAAAAAATTTAGGTTGTAAAAATTCTGTAAAACTTGGTGAATTTGGTTTTAATGGAGAGTGTGTTCCTGATCCATATTTTTTTGATGGATTTGAAGGTTTTGATAAAGTTTTTGAAATGATTGATATTTGTGTTAAAAATTTAATCGATGAGAAAATAAAGAGGATTTAGTCCTCTTATATTTATTTCTCTTTTTTGTGAGCTAAAACCCATAGTTCAACTTTTTCAGTTTCTCTTGAATCAGTTCTTTGAGTTCTTCTTGATGAAGCTCTCACTTCTCGTCTTAAGTGTAAATCTTTTCTAAATCTATTATTATTTTGTAGTTCTTTAATTATCGGATGAGCTGTTTGATTATCTACTTCTTGTGCTAAATTTGAGAATATTAAAACTAATTTACCATCTTCTTTTAGATATTTTTTTGCTTCTTCAAAAAATCTTGGAAATAGGTCTTCTTCGTAATACATAGCTTTATCAATTCCCTCTTCTAAATTATGTTTTGCCAATAACCAAGGAGGATTAAAAACAATTACATCTACTTTTCTATCGAAATTTCCAAATAAATCAGTATGATTTAGTGTTATTTTCTTTTGTAACTCCAATCTTCTCCCTTCTTGATAAACACCAATAATTGCATTTTTATTTGAATCCGTTGCATAAACATTTTCAAAGCCATTTTGAATTAATTGATATGTTAAAATACCACTTCCCACACCAATATCAATTGCATTATCTTTTGGTCCATCATATTTTTTTAGCCACTTATCAAATAATTTTAAATGGTCAAACCTTGTTGGGAAATAAGTTCCATAATGCGGATGAATAGTTAAATTTAAAGTTTTAATCTCAATCCCTTTTTGATGCCACTGCCACGAGCTATTCATTCCTTGAACTTCAGGATAAGTGATATAAAACTCTGATACCTCTGGATACAATAATTTTAACCAACCAATATCTGGAGCTTTTTTTACAGCTAGTTTATTGTCTATTACTTTTATAAATAATCTGTGTGAAGCTTCTCTAAACGCAGCTCTATAAGCTCTTTGTCCTTGAAAACTTTTGTCACTATATCTAAGTGAAAGATTCTTTTTTAGTTCAGCAAGAACTTGTAAACCATTACTATAGTACTCTTCAACAATCACAGATTTTCCTGCAATCATTTGATTAACAACTGATTGGGTATCCATTTTACGGTAAAAACTTATACCGTTGATTTGTGAAGTTATAATATTAGGTCTATCTGGTTTGATAGATTGTAAGTTTGTAGTCATATAATTATTCCCTTTGTTCTTGTGTAGTAATTTTATCTATACAGTATATATGCTTAGTTTCAGGTTGGAAAATGATATTTACAACTATTTTAATGAAATAAATAAAATAAAAGAAGAAAGATAATTTGTATAATAAATGAAAATTAGTAAATAAAATTATTATTATTTACTAAAAATACTATTTTTTATAAGTATTTTATAAGCTAATTCCATATATTATAATTTAATCTATTATTAAAATGACTATTAAATTATAATAATGATAATTCTATTTTTTAAGGTGCAAAAATGAATAATGAAGTTAAATTACCAAAAGATATGATGATAGTGTCTGAAACTGATGAAAAAGGAATTATTGTTTATGCAAATGATGATTTTTGCAAAATAGCAGGATTTTCAAGGGAAGAATTAATTGGGAATGCTCATAATATGGTTAGGCATAATGATATGCCAAAAGCAGCTTTTGAAGATTTATGGAAAACTATAAAATCTGGCAATATTTGGCATGGAATAGTAAAAAACAATACAAAAGATGGGAATTATTATTGGGTTAATGCAACTGCATATCCTTCAAAAACAGTAGATGGAAAGGTAAGATATATTTCGGTTAGGGTGAAACCCACAGAACAAGAAATACTTAATGCTTTAAACCTCTACTCAAAATTAAATTAAGGATAATTAAATGTTTTTTAAAAGCACAAAAAATAGTGATATTCTTAAAATATTGGAAAATATTGAGTTGTATTTAAACAATGATATTAATTCGTTACCTACTATTGATTTTGAATGTAAAGGATACAATAGACAATTAAAGAATAAATTAGATTCTATTTGTAAAATCTTGAATCAAAAAAATGAAGAAGAATTACAGATTTATGGTGAAATTAGGCTTAATTAAAAAAAATTCAGGCTGAAAAGTTAAGTAATCTTCGATACTATGGT
>OBMA010001420.1_pt1 | contig 14641 bp, 16 predicted proteins | sample 1539141 | NCBI WGS metagenome assembly OBMA01 (sample SAMEA3991484, study PRJEB22521) | metagenome | biome: anthropogenic terrestrial biome; feature: sewage plant; material: raw primary sludge | place: Sweden | collected 2012-09-26 | reverse complement strand
ACTTGGAGTAATGTATTACAACATGGGAAATAAACAAGATGGAAAGAAATTAGTAGAAGAAGCACAGAAAGCAGGAGTAAAAGAAGCAGATAAAGTATTAGAAGATATAGCAAAATTAGAAGCTAAGAAATAAGTAGAAAAGGTCCCGTTCAAATGTGAATCGGACCTTTTTTGTTGCACCTTCTTCATCTGTTATTATCATAGAAGTAAAAAAGTATGTTATAATATTCAGAAAATAACCCAGAGAGGAGCAAAATATGAAAAATAAAGTGTTATTAGGAAATGTTTTAGCATTTCTAACAATAATAATGTGGGATTTCACATATATTGTTGGGAAAAGACTGTTTGAAATATTGGATCCTGTACAAGTTATATTTTTAAGATTTCTACTAGCAACAATTTTATTTGCTATTATTAGTGTGAAGGAATATCATAAAAAATCTATTAAGCAGGAAATGTTGTTTGTATTAATTGGATTCATACTATCATTTTATTTTATATTTGAAAATACTGGATTAAAAATAACATATGCATCAAATGTAGGATTTATTGTAGCATTATTACCAATTATATCAGCAATTATTGCACATTTTTTTACTCATGATGAAAAAATAACAAAGAATTTGATGGTTGGGTTTGGAATATCATTAATTGGAGTTGTAATCATAATATTCTCAGAAGGAATTAAGCCAAGAATAACAGGAGATTTACTCATATTAATTGCAATGATAAGTTGGGCAATATATTCACTCATACTAAAGAAAGCTGATTTCTCAAAGTATTCAATGTTTTATATTTCTAAAAAAAGTTTTATTTATACAACCATATTTTTAGGAATATTCATGCTCTTAGTTGGTAAACAAAATATACCATTTCAAAAAATTACTTTAAATGCATATATAGGCTTATTTTATTTGGTTGTATTTGCAACATGTTTAGGATTTATATTTTGGGAGAGAGCGATTAGTTACATAGGTATTGTTAAGACGTCAAACATTCTCTACCTATCTCCAATCAACACAATGATTATGGCAAGTGTATTTTTAGGTGAACATATAACATTTAGAAAAATAGTAGGTGGGATTATAACAATCTTGGGAATATACATAGCAAAAAAATATGCAGTAAATAGAAATAAGGAAGAGTAGTATTTTGGTTGTAATTTATCGAATTACACACATAGATTCTTCCTTATTTAATTATGAGATTTATATTGTTTTAACTAACTTTCAAGTTTATAAATCTGCTTCTTATATTTTTATTGAAAAATTCGACGTTAGTATTACTAGAAATGAAAGAAGTGGCTATTTGAGAAGGAACATCAAAATATCTGAATATTACACCGTTAATAAAACTCACTTCAAGTAATCTTGTCTCATTTTCATAATTTATACCTTTAATCATATCTACCTCACCTCCTTGTCTATATGATAAGACATTATAGCACAAGATTTTTTTGTTGTCAAATATTTACAACAAAAAATTTGATTAAATTTTTAGGTGGAATAGGAAGAAAAAATAAAGTAAAAAATATCATTGCTAATTATCTAAAAAATCGGTATAATTAGTTAATTAAATACAATAAAAAAATAGAGGTAGAAGAAAGGAAAACGATGAAAAAACCAATAGTATTAGCAATTTTAGATGGATGGGGAAGTAACCATCATGAGGAACAAGTAAATGCAATTAAAATGGCAAAACCAAAAAACTTTTTAAAGTATATTGCGGAGTACCCAAATACTGAATTAAGAGCGGATGGAGAATTCGTAGGATTACCAGAAGGACAAATGGGGAATTCAGAAGTTGGTCATTTGAATATAGGAGCAGGGAGAGTTGTTTATCAACTATTACCTTTAATATCTAAAGAAATAAGAGAAGGAAGCATTATTAACAACAAAGCATTATCAGGAATTATGGAAACAACAAAAGATGCAGGGAAAGCACTTCATATAATGGGGTTATTATCTGATGGAGGAGTTCACTCGCACATTCTACATATGATAGGTTTAGTTGAGATGGCTAAGAAAAAAGGATTAACAAATGTATATGTTCATGCAATTCTTGATGGAAGAGACACACCGCCTCAATCATCATATTTGTATCTTGAGCAAATGGAAAAAGCATTAAAAGAAATAGGAATTGGTAAAGTAGCATCTATCTCAGGAAGATATACAGCAATGGATAGAGATACTAACTGGACTAGAACAAAAGAAACATACGACATGATGACTAAAGGAATCGGAGAAAAAGCAAATTCAACAGATGAAGCAATAAAAGCATCTTATGCAGCAGGAATTAACGATGAATTTGTAAAACCTACAAATATAGTAGAAAATGGAAATCCAGTAGCATTAATTGAAGCTGGAGATGGAATAATATTTGCAAACTTTAGACCTGATAGAGCAAGACAATTAACTAGAGCGTTTGTAGATAAAGAATTTAATGGATTTGAAAGAGTTGAAGGACTTAAAGTAAACTTTGTTTGTTTAGGTCAATATGATGCGACAATTGATGCACCAGTAGCTTATCCACCTGCAGCAATAAATAATGGATTTGGAGAAGTTGTATCAAGAGCAGGATTAAAACAAATAAGAACAGCAGAAACAGAAAAATACGCACATGTAACATTCTTTTTCAATGGTGGAAAAGAAGAACCTTATCCTGGAGAAATTAGATTACTTAGTGATTCACCAAAAGTTGCAACATATGATTTAAAACCAGAAATGAGTGCTTATGAAGTGAAAGATAAGTTAATAGCAGAATTATCAAAAGGAGATACTGACACAGTAATATTAAACTTTGCAAATCCAGATATGGTTGGGCATACAGGAAATATTGAAGCAGTTATAAAAGCATTAACTGTTGTAGATGAGTGTGTTGGAGAAATAGTTGATAAAGTATTAGAAATGGATGGAGCAGTATTAATAACAGCAGATCATGGGAATGCAGATTTAATGGTAGATCCTGAAACAGGAGCACCATTTACAGCGCATACAACAAATCCAGTACCTTTAATAGTTGTTTCAAATAGATTCAAAAATATAAAATTAAGAAATGATGGAAAATTAGCAGATATAACACCAACTATGTTAAATATGTTAGAAGTAGAAAAACCAGCAGAAATGACAGGAGAATCATTAATAATTAAATAAATACACAAATAAGAGTTATCTTTCGTAGGTAGCTCTTTTTTGTAGTTTTGAAATTGAAAATATGGTATAATTTCAATGTTAAAAATAGTTAATTTAAATGGGAGAGAGCCATGAATTTATTTGAGAATTTGAATGAAGATAAGAAACCACTTGCATATAGATACAGACCTAAAAGCCTTGAAGATTTCTATGGGCAAGAAAAATTAGTTGGGAAAAATGGAATACTTCGTAAAATAATGGATAAAGGAACTTTTATGAATGCAGTTTTCTGGGGACCTCCAGGAACAGGAAAGACAACATTAGCACAAATAATGGCAAATGAAATGAAATACAATTATGAATATTTAAATGCAATCAAATCTTCTGTTTCAGATATAAAAGAGCTTTCTCAAAAAGCAAAGAGAATATTTGATATTGAAGGAAGACAGACAGTACTTTTCTTTGATGAAATACATCGATTCAATAAATTACAGCAAGATTCGTTATTACAAGATTTGGAAAACGGAAATATAATACTAATTGGTGCAACGACAGAAAATCCTTATTATAGTCTTAACAATGCTTTGTTATCTAGATGTTTAACATTTGAATTCAAAAAATTATCAGCAAAAGAAGTGTATGGAATAATAGAGAAAATAAGTAACGAAGAAAATTTTGGATTTTCTAGTGAAATATTAGATTACATATCAGATATTGTTGAAGGTGATGCGAGACAAGCAATTACAATGTTAGAGTTATTATCAAATGTAGGGATTGACTTTAGTTTGGATGAAGTGAAAGAAATTATTGGTAAAGGTAAAGCTTATCATAAAACAGAGGATAAATACGACACTATTTCGGCAATGATAAAAAGTATACGAGGGAGTGATCCTGATGCAGCCATTTACTGGCTAGCAAAGATGTTGTCAGGAGGGGAAGATCCGTTATACACAGCAAGAAGGTTAGTTATATTAGCATCTGAGGATATAGGATTGGCAAATCCACAAGCACTTCCCATTGCAGTAGCTGGAATGCAGGCAGCAAAAGATATAGGAATGCCAGAAGTAAGAATTATATTAGCAGAAGTAGCGTTATATTTAGCACTATCTCCAAAAAGTAATTCGGCATACAATGCAATAGATGATGCATTATATAATATTGAAAACAGTAGAATACAGGAAATACCAAGTCATTTGAAAAAAGTAGGGAAGAAAGATTATAAATACCCTCACGCATATGATAATAATTTTGTGAATCAAAAATACATGTTAGAAAAAATAGAATTTTATAAAGCAGGAAAAAACAAATTTGAAGATGCAGCATTAGATAGATTAGATAAATTGTGGAATAATAAGAAGTAATTGAAAACAATAGAGTAAAGTGTTACTATATATGTATAAGTAATATAAAAAAGTGAGAATAAAATTAATATAATAAGGAGACTAAGAATGGCTAGAAAGTATTTTGGAACAGATGGTATGAGAGGGGAAGCAAATAAAGATTTAACAATAGATCTAGTTACAAATTTAGGATTGGCATTGGGATATCATTTGAAGAAGCAAAAAAAAGGTTCGAACAAGCCAAAAGTAATTTTAGGATCAGATACAAGAATTTCAGGATATATGATAAGGTCAGCATTGTCAGCAGGACTAACATCTATGGGAGTAAATATTGATTTTGTTGGAGTATTGCCAACACCAGGTATATCGTATTTAACAAGAAAATTAAAAGCAGATGCAGGAATAATGATATCAGCATCACATAATCCAGTAAAAGACAATGGAATTAAGATTTTTAGTTCAAATGGATACAAATTACCTGATGGAGTAGAAGAAAAATTAGAAGAATTAATGGAAAATAGAGATGAAATGTTAAAACACCAAGTGGATGGAGAAAATCTTGGGAGATTTAGATATGTAGAAGATGATATGAGAATTTACTTAGATTTCTTGGAATCTACAGTGAAGAAGAACTTTAAAGGGATAAAAGTTGTAATAGATACTGCAAATGGAGCAGGTTATAGAGTTGCTTCTAAAATTTTTCAAAGATTATTAGCAGATGTAATAGTAATAAATAACATTCCTAATGGTAAAAATATAAATGTAAATTGTGGATCAACACACCCAGAGCTTCTAACTGAAGTTGTAAAAGCATATAATGCCGATTTAGGACTTGCTTACGATGGTGATGCAGATAGATTAATCGCTGTCGATCATAAAGGAAATATAATAGATGGAGATCTTATAATCGCTATTATTGCGCAAAGTTTGAAGAAAAAAGGACTATTAAATGAAGACAAAGTGGTAACAACTATATCAAGTAATATGGGATTTGAAAAATATTTGGATGATAACAATATTGGATTGATAAGAGCTAACGTAGGGGATAGATACGTATTAGAAAAAATGAAAGAATACGGACTAAACTTAGGTGGAGAACAATCAGGTCATATCATAATGCTTGATTACAATACAACTGGAGACGGAGTACTATCTTCTATACAATTGGTTGCAGCTATTATGGAAAGCGGAAAAACACTAAATGAATTAGTTAAAGATATAAAATTATGGCCACAAGATTTACAAAATGTTGTAGTTTCAAAAGAAAAGAAACAAACATGGGAAACAAACAAAGAATTGATAGATTTTATAAAAGAAAAAGAAAAAGAAATAGAAGGAAAAGGAAGAATATTAGTCAGAGCATCAGGAACAGAACCGCTAATAAGAGTTATGGTTGAGGCTGAAAAGCAAGAAACAGTTGATAAATACGTAAGTGAACTAATAAATAAAGTAAAAGAGCTTTTGGGTTAAAAGTTAATAAATGGTAGAAGAGGTGTTGTGTGCATAAAGAATTTGCTGAGATTTATGATCTGTTTATGAAAAATACAGATTATAAAGACTGGTATAAATTCCTTAGGAATTACATTCAAAAAAAAGGTGAGATACTGGATTTAGGTTGTGGGACAGGAGAATTTATACATAGATTTGTAAAAGATGGATTTTACGTTACAGGAATTGACTTGTCAGATGACATGATTAGATTATCAAAAGAAAAGTTGACAAAAATGTCAGTAGATGATACGAAATATGATCTTAAAATAGAAGATATACGAACATACGAGCATACAAAGGAAGTAGATTATATAATATGTAATTTTGATACAGTGAACTACTTTTCAAGTACTAGAGATTTTGAGAAATTTTTAGAAAATTCGAATGCTAACCTAAAAGAAGATGGCTATTTAATATTTGATATTGTAACAGAGGAAATATTTGAAGAAATATTTGAAAATGGGATATTTCTTGACGAAGAACCTGAATACACGAGCATTTGGAGATATGAAAAAAAGAGTAAAAAGAAATATTTTGTAGAGATAGATTTATTTGTGAAGCAAAAAGATGGTGGTAACATATTTAAAAAATATAATGAACAGCATGAAAAATATATGTATGATCCTGAGTGGATAATCGAAACAGCGAGAAAGAAAAATTTTGAAGTTTATGATGTAGCATCAAATCCAAAATTTGGCGAAAGTAGAATATTTTTTGTTTTTAAAAGAAAATTAGCTTAAGTGAAGTAAAAAAGGATGGTGAGACTATCGTGGAAAAAGATAAACAACCGAAAAAAACGAATAAATTCAAAATGATGAGATATTTTGCAGTTGCAAGTAACTTCGGTTATACATTAGTATCACCGATAATATTAATGCTAGGATTATACTTACTAATTGAAAAAATGACAGGCGAGAAACATCCAATAATATTAATAATTTTCTTATTATTAGGAATAATAACAGGATATTGGATGATGTATAAGCAAATAAAAGGAATTAAATAAACACTAATAAAATGATATTTATGAAATAAATGATATGAATGGAATGTATTAATAGAAAATATTTGATATTATTTAAAAAAAGGACTACCATACTAGGTAGGTTTAAGATTTACGTTCGCTAGGAGTTAATATGTTTGAAATTATACCTAAGGAAATAAAGAGAGTTTTCAAAATATCCTTTCTATTGACTATTGTTGTAGTTATATTTGGGATTATTATTAAACGACCAGAATTATGGTTTGCTTTCTTTATAGGATCAGTTGCATCAATTATAAACTCGTATTTATTATTATCTGTTATACATAAAACTGTGTATTACCAAACACATGGTAAGGCTGGAATGTATATAGAATATATAAAACGGATAGCAATATTTATATTATCGTTATATTTAGTAGTATTAGTAACAAGGAAGTTTTTTCCAAATATACTTCTAAATAATATTGTGGCAGCAGGAATCGGAATCTTGAATTTCAAGATATCTTTGTTCATAAGTAAGTTGTTAGAATACAGAGAACATAAGAAGAAAGGAGATGGGAATTAATGAAGAAAACTATTATGAAAGTAATAGGATTTATTTTTGTAGTAAACATTCTCTTGGCACTAATTGCACAATTTACACCAATAGGTTTTGAACCGGCTTCTACAGAGAATCTAGTTATACCACAGACAGTATATTATACTTTCTTTAAAGGTACTGCATTTCAAATACCTATAAATCAGACATTAATAGGAACATGGGTAATAATGATATTTCTAACAGTTATGTTAAAGATTGGTACAAAGAATTTAAGTGTTACTAATCCAGGAAAGTTTCAAATTGTGTTGGAAATGTTTTATAAATTTATAGAAAATACATTTGTTGCCTCATTTGGGAAATATAAGAAAAGATTCGTACCATTTTTTGGAGCAATGTTTCTATTTATATGGTGTTCCAATCTATTGTCATTCTTTTTACCATTTGTACCAGCATTTTCTAGAGAAAATGGAGAGATAATAATTAGACCATTTTTTAGAACTCCAACAGCAGATTTAAATACAACTATCGGATTAGCACTATTAGTTGTAGTTATATTCTTAGGAGCAGCATTTAGGAGAGTTGGAGTATGGGGATATTTAAAAGGATTAGCACATCCAATGCCAGTGATGCTTCCAATTAATCTAATAGGTGAATTTGCAAAACCATTAAATACATCTATGCGGTTATTTGGAAATATGTTTGCAGGAATAGTAATTGGTGGATTAGCGTATGGACTTATGAGTCATAATTTATTAGGGGCACTATCTGGACATAAGATTAATGGGCTTTTCTCATTTGCGTTAGCATGGCCAATAGGATTGCATATATACTTTGATTTGTTTGCAGGAACGATACAAGCATATGTATTTACTGTGCTATCATCAGTATACATCGCAGAAACACTAGGGGAAGAAGAAGATTAGTAATAAGTAAATTTATAAATATATAAAATAAAAATTTTTAAAAAAATTCAGGAGGTACAGAATTATGGCAGCAGAAATAACACAAGCAGCAGCATTATTAGGAGCAGGATTAGCAGCAATAGGTGGTATAGGAGCAGGAATAGGGCAAGGAGTAGCAACAGGATATGCAGTTGAAGCTATTTCAAGACAACCAGAAGCAAAACAAGACATAATGCAAACACTATTTATAGGATGTGCAATCACTGAGTCAACGGGTATATATGCATTAGTTATATCATTCATTCTAATATTCTTAAAAGGATAATAGAAAGTAAAACTAAATATACTTAATAAGACTAGAGGTGAGTAAAAATGGCAAATAATGATTTATTAAAGATTGATTTTACTATGGTAATTCAAATAATAAACTTTTTAATAATGGTTTACATTTTTTGGAAAAACTTTGGTACCAAAATTGGTAAAATCTTAGATGAACGAAAAGAAATAGCTCTCTCTGAAATGGCAGCGGTTGAAGAAGAAAAAAAATCTATTTTAGATCAAAAAAGTGAATTACAAAAATTAAGAAAAGAATCTAAAAGAAGAGCAAATGATATTCTTATAAAAGCTGAGAGACAGGCTGATGAAAGAAAAGAAAAAATATTATCAGATGCTTCTGTTCAAAGAGATAGAATGATGATGAGAGCAGAATCAGATATAGAAAAAATGAGTAACTCTGCTAGATTTGAATTGCAAAAAGAAGTAACAGGAATGGCAACTCAATTAGCAGAGAAAATAATTAAGGAAAATATTGGAGATAAGCAAGACACTATAATTGATAATTTCATTAATGAAATAGGGGAGTAACAATATGAAAGAAACTGGTGTAGCGATAAGATATGCACTTGCTATTTATGATATAGCAGTTGAAAACAATAAAGTTCGTGAAATACATGAAACACTAGATTCACTATTAAATCTTTATGAGAAAGATAAAGAATTTAAAAATCTAATGTTACATCCATTAATCAAAAGAGAAGAGAAGAAGAAAATAGCAAACGATGTATTTTCAAATGCAGATGAAATATCAAAAAATGTTATCGATTATTTAATTGATAAAGATAGAATGTCTATAATAAGATTTATTGCAGCAGAATATCTTAAAATTTATTATAAAGAAAATAATGAAATTTCAGTTACTGCAACTTTTCCTAAAGAGATTAATGAAGAGCAAAGAAAAAAATTATTACAAAAATTAGAAAATAAGACAGGAAAAAAAGTTGTTCTAGACATAAAAATCGATGATTCAATCATTGGTGGAGGAATAGTCAGAATAAACGATGATGTCATTGACGGATCAATAAAACGTCAAATGGAAAATATAAAGAATACTTTCTAGAAGTTGGAGGTGCTTTTTTTTGAAAATTAAGCCGGAAGAAGTTAGCAATATTATTAGAGCAGAAATAGAAAATTATAAAAAATCATTAGATATAGCTAGCGTTGGAACAGTTGTTGAAATTGGAGATGGTATAGCAAGAATATATGGACTTCAAGATGCAATGTCAGGAGAATTGTTGGAATTTCCTAATGGAATAAAAGGGATGGCGTTAAACTTAGAAGAAAATAATGTCGGAGCAGTTATATTGGGAGATTACAAACAAATAAAAGAAGGTGACATAGTTAAAGCAACAGGTAAAATAACTGAGGTTCCAGCGGGAGAAGAATTATTAGGTAGAGTTGTAAATTCACTAGGAGAACCAATAGATGGTAAAGGTGAAGTAAAAGCATCTAAGTATATGGCTGTTGAAAGACAGGCATCAGGGATAATACAAAGAAAGCCAGTAACTGAGCCATTACAAACAGGAATAAAAGCAATAGATGGAATGATACCAATTGGTAGAGGACAAAGAGAATTGATAATAGGGGATAGACAAACTGGTAAAACAGCCGTTGTTCTTGATGCTATTATTAATCAAAAAGATACAGATGTTTATTGTGTTTATGTTGCAATAGGGCAAAAACGTTCAACAGTTGCACAAGTACAAAAGAAATTAGAGGAAGCAGGAGCAATGGCATATACTACTATAGTAGCCGCTACAGCATCTGAATCAGCACCATTACAATATTTAGCACCATATACAGGTGTTGCGATGGCTGAATATTTCATGGAGCAAGGAAAACATGTGTTAATAATATATGATGATTTATCAAAACATGCTGTTGCGTATAGAGAAATGTCGTTATTACTTAGAAGACCTCCAGGAAGAGAAGCATACCCAGGAGATGTATTCTACTTACATTCAAGATTACTTGAAAGAGCTGCAAAACTTAGTGATGAACTAGGTGGAGGATCAATAACAGCACTTCCAATAATTGAAACACAAGCAGGAGATATATCAGCATACATACCAACAAATGTAATATCAATTACAGATGGACAAATGTTCTTAGAGTCGGATTTATTTAATGCAGGATTTAGACCAGCTATAAATGCAGGAATATCAGTATCAAGGGTTGGTGGATCAGCACAAATAAAAGCAATGAAACAAGTTGCTGCAAAAGTAAAATTAGAATTAGCGCAATATACTGAATTATTAGCATTTGCACAATTTGGATCAGATCTAGATAAAGCAACTAGAGATCAATTAAACAGAGGTGCTAGAATCATGGAAATATTGAAGCAACCTCAATATTCACCATATAAAGTTGAAGATCAAGTTGTTGTATTTTTTGCAGTAACAAATGGATATTTTGATACTGTTGAATTAGAAAGAGTAAAAGAGTTTGAAATTGGATTACTAAAATCATTGAGAGATGATAGTGAAATAATGGATAGCATTGCAACAAAAAAAGAATTAACTAAAGATACACAAGCAGAGTTAGAAAGATTTATAGATAAATATAGAAGTAATTTCATATAGTAAGTAGGTGTATTAAAATATGGCAGCAAACATGAAAGAAATAAAAGCCAGAATAGATAGTGTAAAAAGTACGAGCCAAATTACTAAAGCTATGGACATCGTATCATCTACGAAATTCAAACGATTTCAAGCGTTGACACTTGCTTCAAGAGCATATTCTCACGCATTAGATGAAACATTTGAAAATATAGTTTCGAGTTTACAAGGCGACAAACACATTTTATTTGATGGTAAAAGTGAAGTAAAGAAAGTAGCTATAGTAATTATGACATCAGATAGAGGTCTTTGTGGAAGTTTTAATAACAATGCTCTAAAAGAATTAGAGAAATTAGTTAATAAATTCCAAAGAGATGGAAAAGATGTCTCAGTTATAACAGTTGGAAAAAAAGGAAGAGATTTCTGTAAAAGAAGAAATATAGAAATTGATAGTGAATATGTCCAAATGATACCTGAAACGATGTTTGATAAGGCTAAGAATATAAGTGAAGAAATAGTTAGGTTTTATATGAATAACTTATATGATGAAGTATATCTAATATATTCGAAGTTTATCTCAGCAATCAGTTATGAGTTAAGCATAGAAAAATTACTTCCAGTTGCAAAAAGTACAAAGAGTGATGAAACTAAAAAAGTTAAAGAATACTTATTTGAACCTACGAAAGAAAAAGTTTTGGAAATATTCATACCAAAAAGATTGAATATGAAACTTTATCAATCGTTACTTGAAAACACAGCAAGTGAACATTCTGCAAGAATGACAGCGATGAAAAGTGCGAGTGATAACGCAGGGGATATGATTGAGAAATTGACACTTGAATATAATAGAGTAAGACAAGCTATAATAACGCAAGAGTTATCAGAAATAGTAGGTGGATCAGAAGCATTGAAATAATATAAAATAACTTAAGTAAATACAAAGAGTAAAGGAGGTCAATGCGTGGAACAAAATAAAGGAACAGTAGTTCAAATTATAGGAGCGGTATTAGATATAAAATTTGAAGAACAATTACCTGGAATATATAATGCCTTAGAAATGTTTTTTGATGACGGAAGAAGACTTGTTGCAGAAGTACAACAACATTTAGGAAATAATGTTGTTAGAGCAGTTGCAATGTCAGGAACCGATGGATTGAAGAGAGGTATAGAGGTTATAGATACTGGAATGCCAATAAAAGTACCAGTAGGAAGAACAACATTAGGTAGAATATTTAATGTTTTGGGAGAAACAGTTGATAATGCTGGCCCAATAGTAGCAGAAGAATATAATTCAATACATAGAGAAGCTCCAAAGTTTGAAGAACAAGGGACAGATACTGAAATTCTTGAAACTGGGATTAAAGTTGTAGATTTATTAGCACCATACCTTAAAGGTGGTAAAATAGGTTTATTTGGAGGAGCAGGAGTAGGGAAAACAGTACTAATTCAAGAGTTAATAAATAACATTGCTAAAGGTCATGGTGGACTTTCTGTATTCGCAGGAGTAGGAGAAAGAACAAGAGAAGGTAGAGATCTTTATGATGAAATGAGAGAAAGTGGTGTTATAAATAAGACTGCATTAGTTTACGGTCAAATGAATGAGCCACCTGGTGCAAGATTAAGAGTTGGACTAACAGCATTAACTATGGCAGAGCATTTTAGAGATAAAGAAGGTCAAGATGTACTATTATTTATAGATAATATATTTAGATTTACACAAGCCGGAGCAGAAGTTTCAGCTTTACTAGGAAGAATGCCATCAGCAGTTGGATACCAGCCCAATCTAGCAACAGAAATGGGTATGTTACAAGAAAGAATAACATCGACTAAAACAGGATCAATAACATCAGTACAAGCAGTATACGTACCAGCAGATGATTTAACAGATCCAGCACCAGCAACAACATTCTCACATTTAGATGCAACAACAGTATTATCAAGACAAATTGCATCGTTAGGTCTATATCCAGCAGTTGATCCACTAGACTCAACATCTAGAATATTGGAGCCTGAAATAGTTGGGAATGAACATTATAATGTTGCAAGGGAAACACAAAAAGTATTACAAAGATACAAAGAATTACAAGATATAATAGCAATATTAGGTATGGATGAGTTATCAGATGAAGACAAACTTACAGTAAATAGAGCAAGAAAAATACAAAGATTCTTCTCACAACCATTTTCGGTTGCTGAACAATTCACTGGAATGCAAGGTAAATATGTTCCATTGAAAGAAACTGTAAGAGGATTCAAAGAAATATTAGAAGGGAAGCATGATGATTTACCAGAGCAAGCCTTTGTTTATGTTGGAACAATAGAGGAAGCTGTTTCAAAAGCAAGAGAACTGGCAGGTGAATAATTATGGCAACATCTTTTAATATAGAAGCAATAATACCAAGTGGTATTAAACTTCAAACAACAGCAACATTTTTGAAATTAAGAACAGTAAATGGTGATATTGGAATTCTAGCAAATCATTCTAATCTTGTAACGGAATTAGGGTCTGGGGAAATGTTAATACAAAAAGATAAAGAGGAAGAGAAATATTATCTTTCTGGTGGATTCATGGAAGTTAGACAGGATAAAGTTGTAATAATGGCAGAAGAAGTTATAGAAGCATCATTAATTGATGTTGAAAGACTAAGAAAAGAAACAGAAGTAGAAGAAGCTAAATTAGAAAAACTAAAAGAAGAAAAAGATATATTGAGTGCTAATAAGAGAATTCAAGATAACCTTACTAAAATAAGAATAGGAACTAGATAAAGTCAATAATATTGAATTTTTTTTAATAGTATGCTCCCCTTTAATAGAGGGGGGCATTTTTTTGATGAAATTTATTTACAGAATTATATTTTTTATGGTACTATGTAAGTAGTTATAATATTCTCAATGTAATTAATATTAAATAAATGGAGTTGAATATGGAAACTAGTATACCAAAGCATATCGCAATAATAATGGATGGCAACGGGAGATGGGCAAAAGAAAAAGGGAAACTTAGAGTAGAAGGTCATAAAAAAGGTGCAGAGAATATAGAAAAAATAATAGACTATTCAATAAAATTAGGCGTAAAATATTTAACTGTATATGCTTTTTCGACAGAAAATTGGAAAAGACCGGAAGTGGAAGTAAAGGCATTAATGAAGCTTTTTGCAAAATACTTAGAGGATAAAAAGGAAGAGTTGAAGAAACAGGGAGTTAAATTGCTTGTAACAGGAACAGAAGAGAATATACCAAATAAATTACTAAAAAAAATAAGAGATACTGAAGAATATTTATCAGACTGTAACCAGATAACATTTAATATTGCATTTAACTATGGTGGAAGAAAAGAAATTGTAGACGGAATCAATA
>OBMA010001416.1_pt1 | contig 14662 bp, 15 predicted proteins | sample 1539141 | NCBI WGS metagenome assembly OBMA01 (sample SAMEA3991484, study PRJEB22521) | metagenome | biome: anthropogenic terrestrial biome; feature: sewage plant; material: raw primary sludge | place: Sweden | collected 2012-09-26 | reverse complement strand
TTGTCCATCATTTCTTTACGCTCATCCTTGGAAGCTACGGCAGCATTCATCATCTCAGCACAGAATGCATTGTGTACGTCCTCTACAGCCTCTTCCTGATCTATTGTCAGATTCAGGCAATCAGCCAGTTTACCGTAGTTTACATTCATGTTGTAAGCCTGTACGTTGTTTACTGCGTTTGTGTTCTCATCCTCTGCGAATGCCATAGTCATGCTAAGCATTGCAACTACTGTCAAAATAATTTTTTTCATAATCTTTTTACCTTTCTTTTAAAATTAGAGCCCCTATTTGGCTCATTAAATGTTATTATCCTTATTGTCCTTTCGACGATGCAAAGATACGCTCTTTTTAGCTACCTGCAAACATTTTATCACACTGTTTACGCAAACAGGTGTATTTCTTGACCTAAATCAAAACAATGAGTATCTTTTTGATATTTAATACCTATGCTATGCCTATGTAATATTAAAAGGTGATTATTTGACCGGAACTTGATAATAATGCTAACTTAGTTTTCTAATAACCGTTAAAACACATTCAAAATCCCTTTAACGGAATTAAATTAATGTGCATTAACCTGCTCTATTAGTTTGTGGTTAATCATGTTAAACTGTTGAATAATGGCCTACACGTTAATCTTGCCAATTATTCCGGTAATGGTCCGTCCGTATTTCAGCCTAATTTCTGAGATATACAAAGGCTGAGTATTCTCCATTGCCATCTGAGAATCAGAATCATCACAGGAAAGCGTGTGCAGAGTTGAACTATTCTTATGAAATTCTGATAGACGAATTTTGTAAAGATTATATGCCAAAATTCGACCCTTACGGAGGAGACAATCTAGAAAAAAGAAAACCGGAAAGGGAATATAAATATGTGACAGACACGCTCCATACTCGCAATTAATGTCTTCAGAGAATTCAAGTAACGGTTACCTGGTCCGCTTTTAACCGTTACTTACAACGCATCCAACGGTCAAAATGAAGGCCTAAATGGCATATTTTGTAACATATTTCGTGGTTTATTTTTGGCACATATTGCTAACACGCTGAATATCATAATATTGTAACATTGCTCTAGAATCGCGTATTTGCGACCGCAGGGAAACTTTTTTTAAATAAGCTCTGCATTTCAGGGGTTCTTGTAAACTTTTTTGATTAATGTAACAAAGATAAAATATAAATGGGATATTTTCCGGAATAATTGGCAGTGGTAATTGGAGACCTGCAGGATAGGTTAAACACGCACTAGCGTCAATTCCGGAAACGGGTTATAAAAAGTCATAAAACAAAAACGCGATATAGGCTGTATTACTATATGGGATAACTATGACCGACTCACGTATTCCTGACAATCTTGAATATGTGGCAATCATGAAGCTAAAGATACAGTATCCGCTCTCGGTTTGTTTTTTAGTTATTTAGCATCATATTTGAATGAAATTCTCATACTCATAAATGTGAATAAATTCCCATTTGCTTCACTTAATCGAATTTTTGCACTATCTTTGCAGTCTCAAATAAACAATAAACACTAAGATGGGAAATAAACCAAACAAGTACATCGCCGTAGCTTATAAGCTGTACACCATTACCGACGGCAAATCAGAACTAGTGGAAGAGGCACCAGCTGACAAGCCTTTCGTGTTTATCAGCGGTTTCGGTATTTCGCTCGAAGACTTTGAAAATGCTGTTGAGGACGTGGAAAAAGACGGAGAATTTGACTTCACGCTGACTTCCGAACAGGCTTATGGAGAATATGTAGACGAGCGTGTGCTCGATTTGGAAAAGGAAATATTCAGCATCAACGGTCATTTCGACCACGAAAATATTTTCAAGGATGCTGTGGTGCCATTGCAGAATGAGGATGGAAACCATTTCATGGGTCATGTGCTTGACATTACTGATGACAAGGTAAAGATTGACTTGAACCACCCTTTGGCAGGCAAGACACTGAACTTTAAGGGCAACGTCTTGGAAAATCGCGAGGCTACAAAAGAAGAAGTTCAAAATTTCTTGAATGCCATCAACGGTGAAAACGGATGCGGATGTGGCTGTGACGACTGCAAAGGCGGTTGCGATAATGAACATAAACACGAGCACGAAAATGGCGAAGGTGGCTGTGGATGCGGTCACTGCCATCATTAATCATCAAATATAAAGAATGAGAAATACTTTCGGCAATATCTTCACGTTAACATCATTCGGCGAAAGCCACGGTGAGGCTGTGGGTGGAGTGATTGACGGATTTCCTGCAGGCATCGACATTGATATGGATTTTATCCAGAGCGAACTAGACAGGCGAAGACCAGGACAAAGCCATATCACAACAAACCGCAACGAAGCCGACAAGGTGGAGTTGTCGAGTGGTGTGTTTGAGGGGAAATCAACAGGTTGCCCTATTGGATTTGTTGTACACAACAGCAACCAGCGCTCTCAGGACTACGAGAATATACGCAGTCTGTTTCGCCCGTCGCATGCAGACTACACCTACTATAATAAATATGGTGTGCGTGACTATCGCGGAGGAGGACGCTCGTCGGCACGCATAACAATAAGCAGATGTGTTGGCGGAGCACTTGCGAAACTAGCTCTCAAACAGTTGGGAATCAGCGTTCAGGCATATACTTCGCAAGTGGGCAACATCGCATTGGAACGTGATTATCGAAAGTATAATCTTGAAAATACCGAAAGTAATATCGTACGCTGCCCTGACGAGGAAAAAGCCAAGCAGATGGAGGAACTGATAGCCAAGGTTAAAGGCGAGGGTGATACCATCGGTGGAATCATCACGTGCGTGATAAAAGGCTGTCCGGTGGGATTGGGCGAACCTGAATTTGGAAAATTGCACGCCCAACTTGGCAGTGCAATACTGGGAATAAACGCAGTCAAGGGTTTTGAATATGGTGAAGGCTTCGCAGGCGTAACAAAACGTGGAAGCCAACAAAACGATGTTTTCGTGAATGAAAACGGACACATAAAGACCAAAACCAACCACAGCGGAGGCATACAAGGGGGCATAAGTAATGGCGAGGACATCTATTTTCGTGTCGCATTCAAGCCTGTTGCAACTCTGCTGATGGAACAAGACACAGTGGACAAGGAAAGTAATGCCACAACAATCTATGCTCACGGCCGGCATGACCCTTGTGTGCTACCACGCGCTGTACCTATCATAGAGTCAATGGCAGCTATGGTAATTTTGGACAATTATCTACTGAATAAAACCACTAAATTGTGATTTCAAAAGATAAAAAACAAAAAAATACAAATATTATTCACTTTTAAAATAAAAAGTAGTATATTTGCAATCAACGATGAGGGGTTTGTGAAAATCCTGATTTAGTTTAGTTAAGTCTAGTTTAGTTTTTGTGTTGGTTGAGGGCAACGGTTTTGTTGCCCTCAAATTTTTATAACATATTCGTTGTTCATATCGAAAAATATTCATAACTTCGCATTAGATTTATGAAACAGAAATTTAAAATGATTAGAAAAAAACTGGTTATAGGACTGCCATGCGGCGCATTATTCTGTGTGGCAGTAATTATGATATGGCGCTCATTCACATATTCTTACGATGATATGCAACGCTGCACCACCATAATAGAGTTTCACTCATTTTATTCCATTTCAATGGATGGAAAACCAATTCTGTATTTCTCACGCCTCAACGCAGATTCGACACTTGAAGGAATCACAACCTCCGCCGATTCTGCACGCAATAATATCATATACTCCGCAGGCTTCTGGGTAAACAAAATGCCTGTTATCCCATCATGTTATGGACATCTCGCTACAGCATTTCCAGGCAAAAATGATGATGTGCAATTCAATCATACTGATGTTCTCCACATCGTAACTATAGAAACAGACCGTCTGAAATATGATAAAGATAGCTTGAAATCAGAGGCAGGGGAGTTGAAGTATTATCTCAGCGTACACAATGTCAAGGACGAAGGTTACAACATGATAGCAAAATATGCCGCAAAAATAAGCTCCGAAATAAAAGTTGTGGACAGCATATTATCAATAATAACCAGATACAATGATTTGTCAAAGCTGTCAGTCAAACACATCTCTGAATATTCAGCCATATATTATGACCAAAACAACAAACTCAAACGGGTAAGATGCAAGCAGACGGCAAACGACAAGCAATGTTATCTGCTTCAAACAGTAAACAGACAGACTCCTGACGGCGTATGCGCTATATTCATGAAACCGTGGACATGTATAACGCCAAAAAACATTATCTTGGTAAGTTATCCAGGACTTGGCAATAAAGAATTTGCCTCACCATCAGCCAAAGCAGAAATCATCGCCGGTAAATATTCATTGAAGAAAGGGCACGACATTACGTCGATACTTGTGACCAACGGTTCACCTGTGTTCAGTCACCGTGGAAGACTTATCGGCATCACATCGGGCAAAGACATAATCAATAGGAAGTATTTGACCAATTTATTCGACAAGGAGAGATAGACAGATGCAAAAGATATTTTATTGTGTAGCAGCGGCAACATTGCTGGCAATGTGCCTCTCTTGCAACATCAAGAAAAATTATGAGGGAGGGAAATATCAGGGGGAAGAAAAAAATGGACTGCCCTCAGGATACGGCACGTTGATCCAGAAACATACCACATACAATGGATTTTGGGAAAATGGCAAAATGAATGGATATGGAACGTTGATAAACGGTAAAAAACGATATGTTGGCGAATTCAAAAATGGCTATTTTTCGGGTTATGGAGAGCTCACATACGGTGACAGTGTGGCATATTCCGGACAATGGAAAAACGGGAAACGGCAAGGTAAAGGATTGTGCAAAGACTCAATGGGAAGACATATTTGCGGTTTATGGAAAGCAGACATGCTTGTTTGGGGAACACGAACGGATTTGAATGGCACATATATAGGACAGCTCAATAACAAAGGAATAGCAGAAGGACACGGCAGATACATTTCAAATGAAGGCAGAGAATATGAAGGGTTATGGAAAGATGACCGTCGTGAGGGGTTCGGATTTTCTATCGTTGCCCATCACCAGCTGAAAGCAGGGGAATGGGAAAATGACAAATATCGTGGAGAGAAGGTTGTCTATACATCCGAACGTATCTATGGCATAGATGTATCTAAGTATCAACATGTTATCGGACGACACAAATATCCAATTTATTGGAACCAGGTCCGCATCTCAAACTTGGGCAATATAAGCAAAAAACGTGTTAATGGCAACGTAGATTATAAAATATCTTTTGTATACATAAAGTCTACAGAAGGCACCACAATGCGTAATAAATATTACGCTTCAGATTATCGTCAGGCTCGTGCAAATGGAATTTATATTGGATCTTACCACTTCTTCTCAACCCTGACAAGTCCTGCCGTACAGGCAAAATTCTTTATCAGAAACTCACACTTCAATAAAGGAGATTTTCCGCCTGTGCTGGACGTAGAACCTATGCCCAGTCAAATAAGAAAAATGGGGGGGACTGGCGTAATGTTCAACCACATACGCACATGGATGAACATCGTGCAACAACGCACAGGTGTACGCCCCATACTGTATGTAAGCCAAACGTTCGTAAACCGGTATCTTTCGCTTGCACCTGATATCAAAAAGAATTATGATGTATGGATTGCCCGTTATGGTGAATACAAGCCCGATGTGCGGCTTGTTTATTGGCAACTTTGCCCAGACGGCCGGGTTAAGGGAATACACGGTGAAGTAGACATAAATGTATTTAATGGCTATCGCAGCCAGTATGATGAATTTATCAACAATCAAACAATAAGATAAGAAAGTGCCCGACATGTCAACATGCCGGGCATCATTCTTTTATTTTGCTTGCCTAATCTTCGAGAGCACCAATGATTTCAGTCACCGACTTACATCCATGACCGTCGAGCCAATCGTTGATTCCATCACGCACCTTTATCGTGGCAGCAGGGTCCAGGAAGTTGGCTGTACCAATTTCTATCGCCGTAGCCCCAGCCATTAAGAATTCTATGGCATCCAGAGCATTGCAAATACCGCCTAAACCAACAACTGGTATCTTTACAGCCTTTGCTACCTGCCACACCATTCGTAGTGCTACCGGCTTTACAGCCGGACCGCTTAGTCCACCAGTAGAAATGCTCAATAGCGGCTTGCGATGTTCAATGTCGATTGCCATACCCATAAGTGTATTGATGAGGGAAACGGAATCAGCACCTTCTGCCTCACATGCCTTGGCAATCTCGGCTACATCAGTCACATTTGGTGACAGTTTAACTATCATAGTTTTGTGATATATCCGGCGTACAGCCCGCACCACACTTGCAGCACCATTACATGTAACACCAAAAGCCATACCACCCTGCTTAACGTTAGGACATGAGATATTCAATTCGATGGCAGGGATATGGTCAAGCGCACCAATACGTTCAGCACATTCCGAATAATCGTCAGTTGAGGAACCACTTACATTTACAATCATATTGGTGTCGATATTCTTAATCTGCGGATATATGTGCTCACAAAAATAGTCCACACCTTTGTTCTGTAAACCCACGCAATTTAGCATCCCTTGAGCTGTCTCGTGCATACGAGGATAATCATTTCCTTCACGCGCGTGTAGCGTAGTACCTTTCACAATTATACCGCCAATACCATCTAATGGTACGAAATCAGCAAATTCCAAACCGTATCCAAATGTCCCCGATGCCGTCATCACGGGATTCTTTAATTTCAAGTCATTTATTTTTATATTTAGAGCTGCCATAATAACTTCTTAATATTTAACACTGGACCATCTTTACACACACAAACATTGCCACTCGTAGTATTCTCCACACAGCACAGACAAGCACCTACACCGCAGGCCATCTTGTTTTCTAGAGATACCTCACAATCAATCTCCGCCTTATAAGCATAACGTGCCACAGCTGTCATCATTGGCTTAGGACCACATACTGATATCCGATCAAAACGCTCCACCTGCAGAACGGAATGATTAGTTACATAACCTTTTTCACCAGCAGTACCGTCTTCGGTTGTGACAAACACTCTGCCAATATTATTAAAATAATCGATTTCAAGCAAATCATTAGCAGAACGGGCACCCAAAAGAAAAGTAGGTTCACCGCCCATTTCCTTAATTTGTTTGCCAAAATAGAGAAGTGGAGCAACACCAACACCACCACCAACGAGCAATATTTTTTCATTTTTCGAAGTTGGCATGGTGAAACCATTACCAAGAGGTAACACACAATTGAGTTTTTCACCTACATTAAGACGTGCCATGCGACGGGTTCCGTCACCAATGGCGGCAACAAGAAGCCATAATTCATTGCTTTCGCGATCTAAAAAATTAATAGATATTGGACGCCTTAAGAATGTAGATGGTGAATCGTCCACACGAACTTCTACGAATTGTCCTGGCATCATATCAGGCAGAAGTTTGTCGTCAGTGAGACGTATCAAAACATACTTATCATTGATCTTTTCCACTGCACTTACTGTTAGGTCTAGACAGAATTTCTTCATTTTTGTTTGCAATATTATGATAGTGCAAAGATACAAAAGAAAACGCAAACCGTGCAGAATATCATTATAATTATTCTGCACGGTTTGCGCATATTATGATTCAGAAATTATCTTTTCGGAACAAAAGTCTCCCATGTCTGGTCATCATAGAAAACACGTATTTCCGTGATTTGGCGTTGAGGTTTGTCAATATATTTGATAATAGTTTTTTCCTCTTTTTTGAGTGTACTATTGACATCATGACTAATATTGGCATCAAAAAGAGATGGTGATGGGGTGGAAGATGATGAATCAAAGTCTAACGTCTGGTCTGAAAGAGAACTCGGACCATCTTCAGTAGTTTTATTTTGTTTGGCCAGTTCATTTATATACATCGGTCCACTACCAAACATCATCCAATCTATGGAGATGCGTGGAATTTTATTTTTTATAGCTTCGATGATGTTTATAGTAGGTTTTGTCCTGCCATTGAAGATACTGCTCAATGATGCTGGAGACATTCCGATAAATTGAGCGAAGGTCTGTTGAGTCATGTGCTGGCTCTCCATAATCTGTCTTATTCTGTCTTTCATTACCACCAATTTTAGTTGTTATGCTTGATTATAGCATATTTTCGTTGATTTTACAAAGGTAAAGATTTTTTTTGATATGCGCAACAAATGTATATTAAATTTAATCCTTTAAATATTGAATTTGTTGTTTTAAATTTGTGAATTTACATCTATAAAGCATCGCATAGTATTATCGACAATTACAAATCTAAATTTAGAGTATTAAAGTATCGCAAAGCATTTATTTAAGGATATATATCAATTATTTGACTGATATTTTGTTATTTATGATTATTGAAATCAAAATATGAGATTATTCATGTAAAATATAAAAAAATCGTATTATATTATATGTGGATTATTAATATTTATGCTTAAATTGCTGATTTATAGCATATTACAGTATCAAATGTATTATTGCATATTTATTAGTTGTAATTGTTAAATCAAAATATTATAAATATCGATTTGTATATTTAGATATTTAAATACATTATAATATCTCTATTTTCGTATTTTGATTTATAAATTACACATATACGATTTGATGATTTACAATTCAAAATGGACAATTCTAAATGTTAACGAAAACTAAGTGTGAATTTATAAGTAGCTAAACATCTAAAAATCGCTTTTTTACGATTAATATGAAACGATGGTAAGGCGGCGTCAAAAACGCCCTGTTTTTTAGGGGGTAAAATGGGGATAAACCCTAGTATTTATAGAGGTTTAAGGCTAAAAAAAGCACCCATGAAGAGTGCTCATTCTAGAAAAAAAAAGACTAAATTAATCTATTTTCAATGCAAAATAAAGAAAATAAGCTCTTTCATAAGGTCTCCCACCGATGTATTTGGGTTATCCAAGCCCTTACTTTTGGCATCAATCTCTCTAATTTTAGATATTATCTGCATTGTTTTCAATGCACTATAATTTTTCGTACCTGTAATATAATCTTTCACAGCCCATCCACCATGCAAATCCAAATATTGCGCAATAGCATTTTCAGTGGATTTATTTGGAGCATAATATGCAATCATCAAATTTTGAAAGTAACTAAAGAGCAACGGGAGAAATGCAAAGATAGAGCCAGCCTTTGGATTATTGTCAAAATATTTTATTATTTGATTTGCCTTGAAAATATCACGGTTCACTATCGCGTTGCGAAGTTCGAAAGCGTTAAAATCTTTACTCACTCCGATTTGCTGCTCCACAATTTCAGGTGTCACTCTCCTATCATTTTCTTTCAATGAAATCAGTACCTTGTCCAACTCAGAAGTCAACCTGCTCAAATCAGATCCAATATGATCGGCAATCATTGCAGCAGCTTTATGGTCAATCGTTGCTTGCTTAGTTTTTAAGTATCCTTCAATAAAGCCAGGCAATTCATAATCACGCTTCTGTTTACTTTCAAACACAACGCCATTAGCTTCGGCCTTGGAAACGATTTTTTTTCGACGGTCTATTGAACCATTCTTATGACAAAATACAAGGATCGTGGATTTAACAGGTTTCTCAAAATATTTCTCCAACGGTTCTGTTCCACGCAAGTTTTGAGCCTCTTTCACAATTACTACCCTATATTCAGCCATCATCGGATAACCTTTTGCCAAATCCACAACCTGTGCTGCAGAAATGTCTGAACCGAAAACTATACTTTGATTAAAATCCCTTTCTTCGGGTTGCAGCACATTTTCCGCAATATAATCTGAAATTTTGTCGATATAATATGACTCGTCACCCATCAATAAATAAAAAGGTGCAAACTTGCGTGCCTTGAAGTCACGCATTATTGTATCAAATCCAATTCCTTGTTTTTTTTCTGCCATATAATAATATGTATAATGTTTGGGAGAAAACTCGTCCCAGCATTTCCAGGTTACACAACTTTTTGTTAACTTTGCAAATGCACATGCAAAAATAACAAAATGATTCCATTAAACCTACCAACTTACGAAATAAAAATTTCAGGGACACCAGAGCGGCCAAAAATATTTGATATCTTGCGCCGCAAATATGTTGCTCTCACTCCGGAAGAATGGGTGCGCCAACATTTCACACATTATCTTATTGAACAAAAGGGCTATCCCACTTCCCTGTTGGCAAACGAGGTGAAGCTAAAAATTGGCAACAAGAATTTGCGCGCTGACAGTGTGCTGTACGACCGTGACTTGAACCCACGCATAATTATCGAGTACAAGGCACCAACCATACCACTATCCCAACGGGTTATAGACCAGATATCCGCCTACAATTTGCTACTCAAAGTGGATTATCTGATTGTAAGTAATGGCATGCAGCATTATTGTTGCAAGATGGATTATATCAATCAAAAATATTTACATTTAGAAGATATTCCTTCATATAAAAATATTTGACATATTAGCAGTCATTACTACGTGCACTATTATATATTTCTAGTCACGATAGCATCCATATATTTTGCATTAATCATGTTTCAAAATACTGTATCCTTTGGAAAGTTATCCTGGCACATCATTTTTATCATAGCTATAAACACAAAAACAAATACCGATTATTTCAGTTATATACATTTTTGTCGTTAATGATATAGAATTAATCACATGATATGCTTAAATACGCTTGCTCTTTTCAGAAAATGGCACTATCTTTGCAATATAAATCAAAAAATAAAGAATATGTCAGCAGGGAAATGGATTGGTGGCTTTCTAGGGTTCATTACCACAGGCAGCCCACTTGGGGCACTGGCGGGATTTGCTCTCGGGGCACTCTTCGATATGGGTTTGAATTCTGTTAACGCGACTGATAACACCTCCACTTTTGATGATGGCGGGGCGCATCGTAACAATTTCTCTCAAGAGCAACAATACAGATATCATCAACAGCAAGTATATGATGGACAACGCAACTCGTTTCTCTTCTCGCTACTCGTGCTAGCTTCCTACATAATAAAGGCAGACGGCAAGGTTATGCACTCCGAGTTGGAGGTTGTCAGACAATTCCTGCGGCAAAATTTCGGAGGACAAGCCGTTAATCAAGGTGAGCAGATAATGCTAAAACTTTTTGAACAGCAAAAGCAAATGGGTAACGCAGAATATAAAAGTGTGATACGTAGCAGTTGTGCACAGATTGCACAAAACATGGAATACAGTCAACGTCTGCAACTGCTCAATTTTCTTGTTTTGGTTGCCCAAGCAGACGGATATGTGGCTGCTGAAGAGATCGCTGCGCTGCGTGAAGTGACCTATTATATCCGTCTGTCAAAAGAAGAACTGGATTCAATGTTGAATCTGCAAAAGAATGATTTGGAATCGGCATATATTGTGCTGGGCATTTCATCATCTGCGACAGATACTGAAGTCAAGACAGCATACAGGAAAATGGCTCTTCAACACCATCCCGACCGTGTGTCTGCCCTTGGCGAAGATGTGCGCAAGGCAGCAGAAAAAAAATTCCAGGAAATCAATGATGCTAAAGAGCGTATTTACAAGGCAAGAAAACTTTAGCATATTCACAATCAATCATCAGTCCACGCCATCATATAATGAGCAATCATGAGTCGTGATATTTGCCTCAACGCACAAAAGTGCGTATTATTTCCCATACGGGTTTATGTCTATTTCTGAGCTAAGTTACTCATTTTATTCACCATCCAAGAATAATATATTAGTGGTTTGAACACATAACAAATAGAATATGAACACAATGCGTTAACAGTCCAAATAGTAGAAAATAAGAAGAAAAGAGGAAACACCATCAACATTGATGATATTTCCTCTTTTATATTTTTCAGACGAGATGGATTATTTATTCATCATCATCTTCATCTTTCTTAGTCTTGCGTATGGCACGCTTACGCTTCGGTTTATCCTCAACGGCAATCTTGTCCATCTTGACACCAGCCAATTCCGGGTCAATCATGATACGGCCGCAATACTCGCAAACGATAATTTTTTTGTGTATTTTGATATCGAGCTGGCGCTGTGGCGGTATCTTGTTAAAACAGCCACCACAAGCATCACGCTGAACGTATACAATACCCAGACCATTGCGGGCATTCTTACGGATGCGCTTAAAGCTACCCAGTAGACGCGGTTCAATCTTCAATTCCAGCTCCTTTGCCTTGGCCTTCATTTTCTCTTCTTCATCTTTCGTCTCCTGCATAATCTCATCGAGCTCGTTTTTCTTCTCTTCGAGATCACCCTGACGGTCGGCCATCAATTCTTGATTTTGCGTCAAATCCAGACTTTTCTCATCAATTTTAATCAGGGCTTCCCTAATTTTCTTGTTGCAAAGTTCAATTTCCAATGACTGAAACTCGATTTCCTTATTCAGCGTGTCATATTCACGGTTGTTTTTTACATCATCGAGCTGGACCTTGTATCTGTCCACACTAGTTTGTGCCTGTTCGATTTCGACTTTCTTCTGAGCCACGGCATCTTTAAATTCCTGAATATCATTCTGGATTTTCTCAATACGCGTTGTCAGACCTTCAATCTCGTCTTCCAAGTCCTGAACTTCGAGAGGCAATTCACCTCTCAGCGCTTTCTTTTCATCGATTGCCGACAATGTTGTCTGCAACTGATAAAGAGTTTTCAGTTTCTCTTCTACAGACAAATCTGTAGGATCTTTCTTTGCCATAATTATTTATAAATAGATTATGGGATTGGTGTTGGTCTTGGTGAGATAACATTTCACCCCGGGACACTTCTCCTCTATTATTGATTTAAATATTTCATTAGTAAATTGCTCACTCTGATAATGCCCGATAACCGCGATCTGTATTTCCTGATCATGTCCGAAATACTCATGGTAGTGCATCTCACCGGTCACAAAAGCATCGGCACCAGCAGCTATCGCGTCATCCAGCAGGAAAGAACCGGCACCCCCGCATATTGCCACGCGCCTGATTTCGCGACGCAGCAATTGGTTACACATCACACATTCCACATCAAATGCCCGCTTGAGCATTATCACAAAATCGTCTGCAGCCTGCGCCTCAACAAAAGAGCCAATAACTCCGCTACCGCATTCTATGCCATCAACAGTCTTTGACGCAAAGAAACCAACATCTGTCAGTCCCATGTTTTCAGCAATTTTGAAGTTCACCCCACCATGCGCATTATCCATATTCGTATGCATTGCCACGATGGTTATATGATTCTCAATCGCCTCCATAACAGCCCTTTCCACATAATTTGCATCCGTAATATGTGCCAGCTTATGGAATATCAAAGGGTGGTGAGACACAATGAGATTGCATCCCAGCGCCACAGCCTCGTCCACGATTTTCTCGTTGACGTCCAGACACAACAAAGCCCCTGATACTTCCGTCTCTGTCAATCCAATCTGCAAGCCGGCATTATCAAAGTCTTCTTGTAGTGGCAGAGGCGCAAACTTTTCAAGGGCATTAACCACTTCTTTAATTTTCACGCTATAGTAGCCTTTATTTAATGCATGATGCCGTATGCACCAAGCATAATATTTGCAAAGGTAGTCATTTTCGGCGAGATACAGTGTTCGCGACAGGAGAGTTTAACGATTTTTATTATTTCCAATCATTTAAATCAGCTTCTGCTTCCACCTTTTTCTCAATATTATCTGGTAAAGACGTAAAAAAGTCGATCCCTGTAATACGTTCCACCTGGTCAACGGTGTTAACATAATCACCCTTAGGGCGATTGCCGTCTTCATTCTTATAAATAAATCCGATGGCCTTTGGAACACCTTTCATGCAGAGCACAACCTTGAAAAACGCTTCCGGCACCACCACCTTATCTTTACCTATCGTTTTATGTTTGCCTTTATATAGTATCGGGCCACAAACGATATATATATCCCCATACTCTTTTGCCCAACGTCGGCACTGATTTTCCATTTCGTTCCAGTCGCCAATATTCAACCCATGGTCCTGCGGACACATATTTGTGAACAAGAACGACTGTTCCTGAGCCCGTTCACTCCATTTATTATCTCCCGACGGACACATATGCCCACGATCATAACCCGAACGTGCATAGTCCCAATCCACCACACGAGGCTCTGCCACCTCCTCATCCTCATGAAATTTAACGCCTGCCCGCTTATATTTTCCGGCAGCATGAGATGCCGTGAGATGCCACGCCACCCAATTGGGAATTTTCAAATCCTTATTATATGACGCAGTATATCCCTCACGCTTCAGTATCTGCTCAGGCCTGCCGCTCAGTTTAGCCGGAATTTCAATACCATCAGCATCTGTCACGGCCATATTTTCACTATTATCAGAAGCAAAGCCACCTTCCTCAGAAGATTTTTCTCCGCCTCTCATCACTTGTTTGTCACCAATACCACCCATCAGTGGATGATGATTGCCAGACACTCTGCAACCGGAAAGTTCAATGGCTGCACACAAAACCAATAAAGAAATATTAATAACTTTCATATTACGGGCAAAGTTAGTGCAAAAATTCGATTAAGTGAAGCAAATGGGGAATTTATTCACACTCATGAGCATCATAATGATTAAATCATTAATCTTCATATCCCCTGACAGTGGTCCCCATGCCTAAAAATCGAGTAGGAGAAAATTAAAGTAGTTTTCTCCTACTTTAATTTTCGACCTC
>OBMA010001412.1_pt1 | contig 14679 bp, 11 predicted proteins | sample 1539141 | NCBI WGS metagenome assembly OBMA01 (sample SAMEA3991484, study PRJEB22521) | metagenome | biome: anthropogenic terrestrial biome; feature: sewage plant; material: raw primary sludge | place: Sweden | collected 2012-09-26 | reverse complement strand
ATACTTGGATAAAATTTTGATCTAGCTGTTTCAACGCCATAGAAGCATTGAGCCAAACTCATTTCTGCATAATGCACATCCGGACGATTTGCAAGCATCTGTAGACCTACACCTGTACTAAAAGAAGAAGGTAAAGATTGTGATGCAAGACTTCCACGTAAGATAGTTTGCGCAGGTTCACCTAGAAGTAAAGACAAAGCATTTTCTGTCTCTCTGATTTGCCTCTTAAGTTCGGCAATCTGGGCCTGTACTGAATAATAGTTAGATTCGGCACTTTGCACACTGGTTTCCTTAGTCCTACCCAACTCCTTCTGAAGTTTCATCATATCCCAAGTGTTCTTTGTAAGCCCAGACATATTATTGACAATCTCCATCTCACGGTCAAGCATAAGTAGAGTATAATACATATTTGCTATATTAGATATCACCTTCGTCTTAACAACTAACTGATAATCCTTTGTAGCCAGAAGAGACATTTGTGCACTTCTCTTCACACTAAGAAGATTACCGAATAAGTCAACACTCCAACTAGCTGAAATTGGTAAAGAATAAGTCTTTGCAGCTTTATTTCCATCCCACGAAGAGATTGTCCCCTGAGGAGAAAATGTAAAAGAAGGAACAAAAGCTAATTTTGCTACCATCAATTCAGCTTCAACCATCTTAACATTCAGAGCGGCATTAAGCATATTCGTATTATGCGCCAACCCTCTTTCTATAAGGTCTTGCAACTGAGGATCTGTAAAGACACTACGCCATGCCAAATTTCCAAAATTAGATGTATCTCTTGCAGCTAGAGTATCTACAACAGAAGCTGAATCACGATACAATCCCTTTGTATTTACATTAGGACGTTCATACTTGTTATAGATTCCACAGCTGCTCATTAGAACAGCTGTAGATATTATTGCAATTATATTTATTTTCTTCATCACTTTATTCTATAAATTCTAATCATTCTTCTCGATATCTATCGGACTTGTATATTGAGCAAGTTCCGTATCCACTGAAGAAGTATTCTCATCTTCAAACTCAATAGGTTTAACCTTCTCTTGCAATGTCTCAAAGATATAGAACAGGGCAGGTACTATCATAATCTGACAAAGCATACCTATAAGCATACCGCCTATCGCTGCAGCTCCAAGAGTTTGATTTCCATTTACACCTACACCGGTAGGAATCAACATTGGCGCCAAACCAATTATCATAGCCAATGACGTCATCAAAATAGGTCGCAGACGAGCACCAGCACCTAACACTGCAGACCACGATATAGCCATACCCGTACGGCGTCGTTCAAGGGCAAACTGAACAATAAGAATCGCATTCTTGGCAAGAAGTCCGATAAGCATAATCAGTGCGATCTGCATATATATATCATTACTCTTACCAAATAAGTTCGTAAACAGGAATGCACCTGCTAGACCAAATGGAATTGATAAGATAACAGAAAGTGGAAGCAGATAACTTTCATATTGTGCACTCAAGATCAAATATACGAATGTGATACAAAGTACAAATATTATCGCCGTAGAATTACTTGATTCCTGCTCAGAACGTGTAAGACCGGAGAACTCATAGGTATATCCTGTAGGCAGATTTTCCTTTGCTACTTCAGAAATGGCCTTAATGGCATCACCACTAGAGTATCCATCTCCAGGAGATGCATTCACATTTATTGATGTGAACAAGTTAAAGCGGTTAATATCCTGAGGTCCATAAACCTTTGTCATTTTTACATATTCATTGATAGGAGCCATTGTACCAGAACCTGTACGAACGTAAATATTATTAAGACTTTTTATATCGGTACGCATACTTGGATCTGCCTGTATATATACACGGAAAAGTTTACCGTAAGCATTGAAATTGCTAGCATATAATCCTCCGAAATATCCTTGCATTGTTGTAAGAACAGCATTCGGCTGTATACCACTTTGCTTACACTTAGCGACATCAACATCCATAAGATATTGAGGATAGTTTGAATTGTATGATGTCATAGCTTTACTTATCTCCGGACGTTTGTTCAGTTCGGCTAAGAATTTCTGTGTAATCTTAAAGAACTTGTCCACATCTCCACCAGTACGATCCTGCATAGAGAATGTCAAACCGTTGGTAGCTGAAAATCCTTGCACCATAGGTGGTTGGAAAGCCAGAATTTGTGCACCCTTTATGGCAGCTGTCTGTTTATAGATCATACCTAATACCATACCGGAACCTTCATTATGTATATTCAGATACTTAAGGAAGCCTTCAGACTTACTACGCTCCTCGAATGATTTAAGCTTTATAACGAATGTACCTTGGTTAGATCCCTGACCAGCAATAAAGTTATAACCAGTAATACGCATACGTCCGTTAATTGCAGGATTTGTTGCAAGCATTGCATCAACCTGATCCATAACAGCATTTGTCTTGTTCAAACTTGTACCCGGAGGTGTAGAAACAGTACAGAATATAGTACCTGTATCCTCATCTGGTACAAGGCCAGATTTAGTATTCATAGCCGTAACACCAAGTATTGCGATACCAATGACCACTGCTATACCTGCTATAACAGGATGCTCTATAATATGTCTGACACCTACTTTATACTTATCTTGAACTTTTGTATACGAGGCATTAAACCCTGCATGGAAACGGTCTACAACACTCATTTTACGTTCAGAGCCATCCTCATTTTTCGGTTTAAGAAGAATTGCACAAAGCGCTGGAGACAATGTCAGTGCGTTTAAAGCGGAAATAACAATTGCTATAGCCATCGTGATACCAAATTCCTTATAGAAAGTACCAGAAGTTCCTCCTATAAATGAAACTGGGATGAATACAGATGCCATAACCAATGTAATTGAAATAATAGCACCAGAAATCTCATTCATAGCATCGATTGATGCCATACGAGCAGACTTATATCCCAAGTCCAACTTGGCATGGACCGCCTCGACGACCACTATCGCATCGTCGACCACTATCGCTATGGCAAGGACTAATGCAGACAGCGTCAACAAGTTTAGCGAGAAGCCGAATACATACAAGAAAAAGAAGGTACCAACTAACGATACAGGTACCGCGACTAGCGGTATAAGCGTAGATCGGAAGTCTTGTAAAAATATATAAACGACGATGAAGACAAGAACAAAAGCCTCAAATAAAGTCTTTACCAAGTCACCTATAGATGCATAAATAAACTCTGTTACGTCCTGCATATATTTAATAGACAAACCAGGAGGCAGCATTTCTTTTTGATTATCAAGCACCTTCTTAATATCCTTCGCAATCTGAGTAGCATTCGAACCCGCAGTCTGAGTGACCATCATCATTGTTGTAGGATGACCATCCAAACGCTGTATTACAGAATAATAAAGAGCACCCATTTCTACACGAGCGACATCCTTTACGCGTAATGTCTGGCCACTAGCATCGCTACTAATAATCATATTGCCAAATTCCTCAGGTGTTTTCAGACGTCCTTTATAACGTATAGTATACTCATACTGGTTATTACTCTGTTCGCCAAATTTACCTGGAGCAGCCTCAACATTTTGCCCGGCAAGAGCAGCAGATATATCAGAAGGAATAAGACTATGCTGTTTCATCCTAGCAGGGTCAAGCCACAAACGCATAGTATAAGTCTTCGTACCAAATGACTGGCACTCACCTACACCATTAACACGCTTAACCGCAGGGATTATATTAATATTTGCATAATTGGCTATGAATGTATCATCATATTTATTATTAGGGCTAGTTAATGCAAAAAGTAGCACAGTAGATGTCTGTCGTTTTGTTACAGAAACTCCCGATTGTGTTACTTCAGAAGGTAGCAATGAACTTGCCTGAGACACACGATTCTGAACATTAACCTGTGCCATATCCGCATTCATTCCCTGTTTAAAAAAGACAGTTATACTTGCTGAACCATCATTAGTTGCAGAAGATGTCATATACGTCATTCCTTCTACACCATTTATCTGTTCCTCAAGTGGAGCCAATACGGAATTCAATACAGTCTGAGCATTTGCGCCAGGATAATAGGCGCTAACCATTATTGTAGGAGGAGCAATATCAGGATATTGCTCAATAGGCAAAGATACCAGTCCTATTACTCCCAGAATTACTATCAGAATGGAAATAACCGTTGATAGTACCGGGCGTTTTATAAAATTATCTAGTCTCATGAATTAATTCATTTATTTAATCGTTAAAACTACTTACCAAAGTCTTTTTTCAACTTACTAATATCACTCTGATCAGCTCCCATTGCCTTTGTTTTCTTTAATTTAGCAGCATATTGAGTTTCTGTAATAGGTGTAATCTTCATTCCATCTGTAAGAGTCGAAATACCTTGAATAACAATTCGATCGCCAGGTCTCAAACCACTAGTTATTATATAATCTTTCCCATTATTTTCAGGATCAACAGTAACTGCAGTATACTTGACTTTGTTGCCTTCACCAAGAACATATACGAAATGCTTATCCTGAACATCAGCAACAGCATCCTGAGGTATTACTATAGCAGTCTGATTGGTACGCGGTACAACAATTGAACCAGAACCGCCACTCTTAAGCAAATGCAGAGGGTTTGCAAAATCTGCACGGATAGAAACAGAACCTGTAGTCTGGTCTATAACTCCACTTACAGTAGCTACTCTACCATTATGATCATATATAGTTCCATCTGCAAGTTGTAACTTTACAGCAGGATAATCCTTTATAGCTGCATGTATACCACCTGCCTTTTTTGTCATATTCAGCAAGTCTTTTTCTGTCATAGAGAAGTAAACCTGCATAGTCGAAATATTGGAAACAGTAGTAAGCGGATTTTGATTTGTTGCATTTACCAAGGCTCCTACCTTATAAGGAAGGTCGCCAACAACACCGTTTGCAGGACTTGTAACATAGCAAAAGTTAAGATTCTGTTTTGCTGATACATAGCTAGCCTGAGCCTGAGCTAACGCAGCAGCTGCACTTTCATATGAGTTGCGGGCCGACTGAAGTTCATAAGCACCTATTACATTGTTCTTAAACAATTTCTTATTATTACGATAAGTCAGCAAAGCAGTATTCAATTGAGCACGTGCAGAATTTACAACAGCCTTAGCCTGACGAGCAGCAGCAACATAAGTTACATTATCAATTACGAAAAGTAACTGACCAGCCCTGACAGTCTGACCTTCATGAACACACAATCTTGTAATGAATCCTGATATTTTAGGACGAATTTCAACATCCTGTACACCTTTAATAGTTGCAGGATAGTTGGTCTGCATTTCTATCGGTTGAGACTGAATTGTTCTTACAGCATATTCATCATCACCAAAATCAGGTTTTCCTTGTTTTCCACCACATGAAACAAGAATTGCAGCAAAAGCAGCAATCAACATCAAATTTCTTTTTTTCATACCCAATTATACTAATACATTTATAAATCCTTGTAATATTATACCGAAAACTTTTTAATTTAGTTTAGTTTTCAGAATGCAAAGATACACAAACTATGTGTAGGTCACATACTACGAATACAATATTTAACATATCTTACTGAAAAAGGCAACGCATTTTGAAAATATTAGCACAAAAAACTAATATCAAAGTCCCATTTCCCTTGCCTTCTTAAGAAGAAGTTTCATAAGAGGTTCACGTTCATTTTCCACCTTATTATCAAGTACAGCATCTTTTAGGGTTTGTTTTAAAGTACCAACCTCCCTACTTGGTTTAAGATGAAAAATTTCCATAATTTCATTACCATCTATACATGGCTGAAGTAAACGTTTATAATCTTTTTCCTTAAGCTCTGTCAACTTAAGCCTAACCGTTCTAAAATTATCAAGGAATTTTTGCTTTCTAACAGAATTTTTACTTGTTATGTCTGCCTCACAAAGATCCATAAGATCATCAATATCATCACCTGCATCATTAAGAAGTCTTCTAACAGCACTATCTGTAACAATATCATCTGAAATAACAATAGGACGCATGTGTAATTCAACCATTTTCTGAACATACTTCATTTTACTGTCCATAGGCAACATCAGACGGCGGAAAATAGAAGGTACCATTTTCGCACCAATAATATTATGATTATAAAATGTCCATCCATTTATAGGATCCCAGCGTTTACTCTTAGGTTTACCAAAGTCATGCATTAGAGCAGCCCATCGCAACCAAAGATTATCAGATGTTCTACATATATTATCCAGAACCTCAAGAGTATGATAAAAATTATTTTTATGTGCTCTTCCATTCTTTGTCTCAACTATATCCATTACGCCAAGTTCTGGTAGGACATAATTTAGCAAGCCACATCTTTGCATCTCCACGAACCCCTTACTTGGGGTATGTGTCATCATTATTTTATTGAGTTCATCCTTGATACGTTCGCCACTTACAATTCTAAGTCGGTCTGAATTTCGGTCTATAGCCTCTAATGTTTCATCTTCAATAAAGAAATTAAGTTGTGTAGCAAATCTCACGCAACGCATCATACGCAGAGGATCATCCGAAAATGTTATATCAGGATCAAGTGGAGTCCTGATAATACCATCCTTCATATCTTCAATACCATCAAAAGGGTCAACAAGATCACCGAAGTTTTTACTATTCAAACAAACAGCCAAAGCATTAATTGTAAAGTCTCGTCTATTCTGATCATCATCGAGAGTTCCATTCTCAACTACCGGTTTTCTAGAATCATGGCTATAGCTTTCCTTTCTAGCTCCAACAAATTCTACTTCCAAATCCTTATATTTAACCTGTGCTGTTCCAAAATTACGAAAAACAGTTATTTTGGCCTTCCGACCCAATTCTCTTTTCAAAGCATCCGCTACTTCTATTCCACTTCCGACAACAACTACATCTATATCATTAGATGGACGCTCAAGAAACAAATCTCGTACATACCCACCTACTACATAACATTCCACACCCAGGCCGTCAGCTGCAGCTGAAATCTTATGAAAAATATCTTTATTGAGAATTTCTGCTAAATCTTGTTTTGATAATAACCTCATCGTTACTTTTTTCTTTGGCAGGTGCAAAGGTACGAAAAAAAAGCGTATCTTTGCAAAATAAATACTCATAAAAGATGAAAGCAATAATAAATACACTCTTTTTATCATTATTTCTGTTTGCATGTAGTAACAACAGTTACACAGATAAAGCTGAGGCTTTACTTAATGATGCGAAAGCCGCATATAACGAGAACAAATATGATGCAGCAGTATCAAAGATAGACTCTATAAGGAAAGAATATCCTAAAGCTATAGAGATCAGGAAAGAAGCACTTGCACTATACCAAAATATAGAGTTGAAAAAAGCTCAGATTGACTTGGAGCACACAGACAAGTTGGTTACAGCAATAAACAATGAATACAACATTATCCTAATCAAAGTCAACGAAGACAAAAAAGCTTTATGCGCAACAGCAGGAGAACTGCAAGAGTTGACGCTTAAAAAATTGAAACGAGATTCTATAAAAACAAGATTTGATATTCTTTGTGCAAAAATTCACTATATCCACAAATTACAAAAGACTAAGTAAACATAGTTTTATTTGCTGTTTTCATATAAAATTATTAATTTTGCCACCAATTTTATAGCAATATGTCAAAAGAAGTATTAAGCACTGAAGTTCAATTTGAAAATGTAATGTCGGAATGCCGATCTCTTTTTGAGAAGAAATTACATGATTATAATGCATCATGGCGAATATTACGCCCTACTGCCCTGACTGACCAACTATACATAAAAGCAAAAAGGATACGAAGCCTTGAAATAAAAAAAGAGTCGTTTGTCGGTGAAGGCATACGGCCAGAATTCATCGCTCTTATCAATTACGGAATAATCGGTTTAATACAGATAGAATTAGGATTTTCTGACACGATAGACATAGATAGTGACAGAGCCATGACAATGTATGATAAATATGTAAAATCAACATTGGAGCTAATGAAAAAGAAAAATCACGACTATGATGAAGCATGGAGATCTATGCGCGTCAGCAGTTATACAGATTTTATACTTACAAAGATAGAAAGAATAAAAGAAATAGAGAACCTTAACGGCGAGACACTCGTATCAGAAGGAATAGATGCCAACTATATGGACATTATCAATTATGCCGTATTTGGCGTCATAAAACTCACATACGGAGAGTAAGTGATGACTAAAAAAGTCTTGAAATATTCAGTTATTAATTTATGCCGGTTTATGCTGGCTATAACTTTCATATTGTCAGGATTTGTCAAGGCAGTAGACCCATTAGGAACACAATACAAGATAGGTGATTATCTTGAAGCTCTTCATATTGCATCATATATACCAGACATTTTAACACTTATCTCATCCATTCTTCTTTCTTCGCTTGAGTTTTGTTTGGGTGTATTCATGCTTTTCGCAATAAGAAGGCATATAGTCTCTAAAATAATATTTGTATTCATCAGTATAATGACGGTTATCACTTTGTGGATTGCCATAGCTAATCCTGTAAGCGATTGTGGATGTTTTGGCGATGCTATAAAGCTGACGAATTGGGAAACATTCATTAAGAACATAATACTTATGGCTGCAGCTGTAACGGTATGGAAATATCCTCTTTGCATGGTGAGGTTTATAAGTAAAAGTAACCAATGGATAGTAATCAACTACACTATAATATTCATAGTCTTCATTTCAGGATACAGTCTATACGATCTACCCCAATTTGACTTTCGACCATACCACATAGGTGCGAACATAAAAAAAGGGATGGAAATACCTCCAGGAGCCAAGCAACCAAAGTTTGAGAACACTTTCATAATGGAGAAAAATGGAGTAAGAAAAGAGTTCAAACTTGATAATTATCCAGATTCAACATGGAAATTTATAGATAGTAAGACTGTCCAAATATCAGAAGGATATATACCTCCAATACATGATTTTTCGATACAAAAAGTTGGTAGTGGAGAGGATATTACTAATAATATATTAGGTGATAAAGGGTATACATTTTTGCTTATTTCGCCACATTTGGAAACAGCAGACGACAGTCAGCTTGATCAGATAAACCAAATATCCGAATACTGTACTGACAACGGATACAAATTTTATTGTCTAACGGCTAGCACCGGAAAAGCTATAAACAGATGGCAGAGTATCACCGGAGCCGAATATCCATTCTGCAATACTGATGAAACTACCCTTAAGACAATTATACGTAGCAACCCAGGACTTTTACTTATTAAAGCCGGAACCATTATACGAAAATGGAGTCATAACACACTGCCTGACGAAAAACAGTTTAGTAAACCTCTTGAACATTCTGAGATAGGTACTATGCCTAAAGACTCTGTTACTGGCAAAATACTTAAAATAATACTTTGGTATGTATTACCCTTAATGGTATTAACTTTAGCAGACAGAACTTGGGCATGGAGTAGATGGGTAAAAAACAAGGAAAAATCTAACAAAATATATCAACTTTTAAAACGTAAAAAAATGAGAAAGAAAATTGTAGCAGGCAACTGGAAAATGAACATGAACCTGCAAGACGGTATTGCTTTGGCTAAAGAGCTAAACGATACATTTACAGCAGAAAAGCCTAATTGTGGCGTAATAATCTGTACACCATTTATCCACTTGGCTTCTATCGCACAGTTCCTTAATCAAGACATTATTGGTCTTGGCGCTGAAAACTGTGCAGACAAAGTCAAAGGAGCTTATACTGGTGAGGTATCAGCTGAAATGGTAAAGAGTACAGGTGCTCAATATGTAGTACTTGGTCATAGCGAGCGTCGCAGTTATTACAACGAGACACCTGCTATTCTAAAAGAAAAAGTACAGCTTGCACTAGATAATAATCTTAAGGTTATTTTCTGCATCGGTGAGAGCAAAGAAGAGCGCGAGGCTAATAGACAGAATGAAGTAGTAAAAGCAGAACTTGATGGTAGCGTATTTGCCTTGTCTGCCGAAGATTTCGCAAAAATTGTTATAGCATACAAACCTATTTGGGCTATCGGTACAGGCCTTACTGCAACATCAGACCAAGCTGAAGAGATTCATGCTTATATCCGTAGCTGCATAGCAGACAAATACGGAAAGCAGGTAGCAGAAGACACAACAATCCTTTATGGTGGAAGTTGCAAAGCATCTAATGCGCCTGAACTATTTGCTAAACCTGACATTGACGGTGGTCTTATTGGTGGTGCTTCACTTAAAGCAGCTGATTTCAAGGGCATCATTGATGCTTGGAAGAAATAACAAGAACTATAAAGTCGCAGACTTATATATAAAGTAGGTCTGCGGCTAACTTAATTTCAATAAAAAAATGAAACAATTCGTCACATTATTAATAATATTGATTTGTACCTTATCATCAGCTAAGGCTCAGAATTTTCTTAAAGACCTACAAAAAAACATTCCAGGAGAAGGTTCTGTCACTATACACCAAAGTGCAAATATTGACGAATTGGTAAACGGCAAGAACTTTGCTCCAAAAGCGATACAGCCTAACCAAAAACAACAAACTGATAAAGTAAGGATTTACAAAAAGACAGGAACTGAAAAAGAACCTGAAAAAGCAAAAAAAGAATCTACCGAAAAGACTCACGACACAATACGACACGAAGTGAGTAAACCTAAGCCAACTGAACCCAAAAGAAAAGAAGAGGTCAGCACATCAGAATCTTCAGAAACAGATTTTGATATAGACATTCCTACTATAGATCTACGCAAAAAAGTAATGCGTAAAAGTTATAAAGCTATGGGATTCAGAGTGCAAGTATTTGCAGGCGGAAATAGCCGAAGCGACCGTCAAAAGGCCCAGAATATAGGCAACGACATAAAAATGAATTATCCAGATCAACCTATATATGTACATTTCTATTCACCACGCTGGATATGCAGAGTGGGAAACTACCGCTCTTATGAAGAAGCACACCGCATGCTTCTAAACGTAAAAAGACTTGGATACAAACAAGCATGTATAGTAAAAGGCAAAATAAGCATACAATATTAAAAAGATAATAATGAATCCAGAAACAGAATATCGCGAAGGGATTGATGACCTCGCAGCAAATTATAAAAATATATTAAAACTTTTAGGTGAAGATCCAGAACGTGAAGGGCTACTTAAGACCCCTACACGTGTAGCAAAAGCTATGCAAGTGCTTACACGCGGATACAGCATGGATCCTAAAAAAGTATTGTTAGATGCCCTTTTCGAAGAGAAATATAATCAAATGGTAATAGTTAAGGATATTGATTTTTTCTCATTATGCGAGCACCACATGCTACCTTTTTATGGTAAAGTACACGTAGCATATATACCAAACGGATACATTACAGGTCTAAGCAAAATAGCACGTGTCGTAGATATATATAGTCATCGTCTGCAAGTACAGGAACGCATGACCCTTCAAATTAAAGAATGCATACAGCAAACGCTAAAGCCACTAGGTGTGATGGTTGTTGTAGAAGCCAAGCATATGTGCATGCAAATGCGTGGAGTGGAAAAACAGAACAGTATAACTACAACAAGCGACTTTTGCGGAGCATTCAATCAGGCAAAGACACGCGAAGAATTTATGAACCTGCTTCAAAGCGAAGGAAAAAGAATTTAACACAATTATTTGCACTTTTCTTCGTTGTTTGATGCAATGTATTATTACTTTTACGTTTATTATATAAAATAACAACAATATTAAACAAAAAGGAAATAAAAATGAAAAAGTTAAATTTAATTTCTATGATGTTACTATTCGTAACAGCATTATCAGTAATGTCATGTGTTAACAATGACAACAACAGTGATAACCTTATTTCAAAAGCTGATCAGAAAGCCTATCAACAGAGAATTTCCGGAACATATTCTGGTAAAACAAGGTTGTACTCTTTTGATGCTAATTCCAATAAATTTGTTAAACAGGATTCTACTGTTAATGTAGCATGGACTCTTAATGCAGATTCAACAATGTCAATTACTAATGTCCCTGTAAAATTCTTTGCAAACTACATTACGACAAGCAACAACAATGAGTTAGTAAACCTTAAGGCAGCTTTAGCTGCGGCACCAAATCAGAATATAAAAGCATACTACTGCATTCCTAGTACTAACTATGTAAGTAGCACATCTATAAATTATGTTGTAACAGCATTAAGATTTAGCCTCACATATAATGGAGCTGCACACGTAATTACAATACTAACTAATGCTAACTACGTAGGTGGATGGAATGTCACACAACGATTTGCATATGTACTAGCTGTAACAGCAGGTCTATATATCGATAGCACTTATTACTCCAGTAACATGACTACTACTGCTATAGAAATGGATTCAAAGTAAAACCTAAGTAAATGGCACTTAGGAACTAAAAGAAGATGTTTAAGCACACGGCAGTTAACAGCGAAGAAGAGCTGTGCAAGCGAATAAAAGCTAATGACAAATCAGCTATAAAAGAGCTATACACAGCCTATATTGGCTTTTTATCTGCCGTATGCTATAGATATATTACAGACAAAGATGACGCTAAAGATATACTTCAGAATAGCATATTAAAAATAATTACCAAAATCAACACTTTCGAATACCGTGGCGACGGTTCTTTAAAAGCGTGGATGACCAAAATATTGGTAAACGAAATTTTTGACTTTATAAAACACAAAGAAAAATCGAATATTTTCAGTTGCGACACAGATATTCCAGATATGGAGGATGAATATACACCACAAACAGAAGACATTCCTCCAGCTTTAATACAAGAGATATTAAAACAAATGCCTTTGGGCTATAGAACGGTTTTTAATATGTATGTTTTCGAACAGAAGAGTCATAAACAAATAGCCAAGGTTTTAGGAATAAAAGAATCATCATCAGCTTCACAATATCTAAGAGCAAAAAGATTATTAGCAAAACGTATAAAAGAATATAAAGAGAAACGAAAGGAGGAAAACAAATGAAACAGGATTGGACAAACCAGCTTCGTGATAAGATGGCAGGATATGAAGAACCGGCACCAGAAGGTCTATGGGATGAAATTGAAAAGTCTTTAGACTCTATTCCAAAAAATAAAGAATCACACAAAATAGCTTGGATAACAGTGCTCAAATACTCCTCTGCAACTATGGCAGCAGTAGCCCTGTGCCTCATCGGTTTTTTCTTTATAAATAAGCAAAATTACGACCATTCATACAGGACTTCCTCAAACATGATATCAGAACCGGCAAATAAAAATATAGCAATAAGCAAAAGGAGTAAGATATCTGCCGATAACAATATATTGGCCTCTGCAAAATATGTCAATATAAAAAAGAACACAAGCAATCCAAACACATATAGTGCAGAAAAAGACTTCAGCAGGAACATTTTGAATAACGAAGTTTATACAAAGCTGCCAACAAAAAAAGAGGAAAAGACTGATACCGTTAAAAGTATATCAGGCAAAGACAATACTACAAATAAAAAAGAATACAATTATCCAAAGCACTATTACAATAATACGGCCCTAGCTGAAAACTTACACCACGCCGAAAATAAATGGGATTTCAATTTGTATGTATCAAATATTCCTTCTCAAGAGATCAACAACAACAGCTATTCTAGTTTACTTATGGCTGCACGAAATAATAATAGTTCAATGGACGTATGTTATGGTTTAATGAATGACCCAATACCAGGTAATAAGTATAATTACGAAACTTCCAATCCTTTGCTGAATGTCCAATCCAACAGTCTGAGTAAAGAGAATAAGACTAAAATAAAGCATAAGCAACCTGTAAGATTCGGCATAACAGCTAAATATAGTCTAGACTCACGTTGGGCTATAGAAACAGGTGTCACATATACATATCTAACATCAGACATCTATTCTGGCGCTGACGCTAACAACTATCAGAGCAAACAGAAACTGCACTACATGGGCATTCCGATAAATGCGATATATACGATATGGAACAATAAGATTATATCAGTATACATTTCAGGAGGTGGTATGGGTGAATACTGCATTGACGGAAAACTTACTACCGACTATACAATTGACAATATTGTAGAATCAAGTGCTGACGAAAAAATAAAAGATCACCATATACAATGGTCAATAAACAGTAGTATTGGTTTCCAATATAATTTTTTGCCACACTGCAGTATATATATGGAACCAGGCGTAAGTCATCACTTTAAAGACGGAAGCGATATTCAGACTATATATAAGGAACATCCAACTGACTTCAGTCTTAAATTCGGCATTAGATTCAGTATAAAATAAATCCATTTAATTATGCCTCAATCATACTATAAAAAGAAAGAAACTTCAATAATCAGTAAAAAGACAATAATACTCACCGTTATCGTAATCATATTAGTTATTGCACACATCACAGTGCCATCTAAGCAGTTAATGGTAAGTTCCATATCTTATTATGTGAAGTCTGATATAAATGATGACAGCCCATTCGTATCAACTACTGACAAAGACGTGAATAAGATGTTCTATACATATAATACACTGGACATTTTCAAACATTACTTCTATTCTACAGCGCATATACACAATCGTTATCACACCAAAGACAAAATAGCATGCATTGGGGTTTTAGGTATTGTTATACCTATTGTAGATTGGAATGAATACATCGTAAAAAATGGCCCTGTAAAACGTCACTATTACCGAGATCGGAAGAGCACACGTCTGAACTCCAG
>OBMA010001411.1_pt1 | contig 14682 bp, 5 predicted proteins | sample 1539141 | NCBI WGS metagenome assembly OBMA01 (sample SAMEA3991484, study PRJEB22521) | metagenome | biome: anthropogenic terrestrial biome; feature: sewage plant; material: raw primary sludge | place: Sweden | collected 2012-09-26 | reverse complement strand
GTGAAGCACCGTCACCATTATAAAAGGCAATGGCTCCCTTGCCCAGCCTGTCTACGCCCTTGCGTTGACACCCGCCGATGGCAACCTGTCTGGAGGGATCCCATTTACGGGCACTATCGGTTTCAAGGTTGAGGAGGTTTTTCATATTATCATCTGTTGAGCCGGAGGTGAAAAACGGTTCGTTAGACAAGCTCCATGCGGCGATGGAAGGTGAATTACGGTGGATTCTTATCTCCTCCTTCAGCTGACTCAGCACACTTTGATTGAACGATGGCTGGTCTTCGCTCTTGGTTGGATAGCAGCTTGCCGGCGCTCCTTTACCCCACGCTGCTTCATCGGTATTGCCACCCATTCCCCAGAAACAGTTCTCCATGAACAGGATGACACCCAACTCGTCGCAAGCCTTGGCGAAAGCAGGGTCGTGAGGGTAATGGGATCCACGTATACAGTTGAACCCGGCATCTTTGATCATCTGTACATCACGCCTGATGGCTCCGTTGGTGACGGCATCACCCCATCCCGCCTGATCCTGATGCACGTTTGCTCCAAGCAGATAATAATGCTCTCCATTCAGAAAGAATCCTTTATCGGCTGTCCATTCCATGCTCCTCACACCGAATGTGGTCTGGTACCTGTCCACCTCTCTTCCTCCTGTCGAGATGACGGTTACGGCCTTATACAAGTTAGGAGTCTCGGGACTCCATAGGTCAGGATGGCTGATTGGGGGGAAGGTCTGACGTAAGCTCTTGGTCTGCCCTGCCGCTATACTCACTGAGGTATCGCTTCTGCTGACCAGTTTGTTACCGGGAGAATAGATCATGGTCTTCAACTTAAAATTGACCTTTGATGAACAATCATTACGTACATCTATCTGAGATGCGCAGGTAGCGGATGAATGAGTGACGGAAGTAGAATAGAAAAAGGTTCCGTTGCAATCGACATGCAGCGGGTCGGTGACATGCAGATAGACATCACGATAGATACCACCACTGAACTGATGATCACCTGCGCGAGGGGCCACCCGGGCACTCCATAGATTGTTGACTCTCACTGCCAGCAGATTCTTTCCTCTTGTCAGATAGGGTGTGAGGTCGAAATGAAAACCTGTATATCCACCGACATGTTCACCAAGACGCTTGCCGTTGAGATAGACTTCTGTGTCAATAAAGGAGGCTTCAAACTCCAAGACTACCTCACGGCCGTTCCAGTCGGAAGGCATATCTATCTCTTTCCGATACCATCCATAACCGTGATAGACATCTTTCCACATAAAATATGGAATGGAAAAAGAGTGCGGGAGATGGGTATCCGTCCATCGGCTGTCGTCGTAATCGGGTACCTCAGCACCACGGACGTCACCGAGATAGAATTTCCAGTCGCGGTTGATATTTACTTTTTCTCTTCCGGCTTGCACGGCCTGTATCGAAACGAAAGATATCGTGGCGATAAGTAATGACCTTAGAAAGAATCTCATGACTAAATTACTATTGTATTAATTGATTTGCCTTTAATTGTCACAGCGAACAACTTAGAGTCCACCCTATATGTGTATGCCTTGTCTTTTGCAGATGCATTATAGGTAACTATTACTATTTTCCCTTTTTCATTTCTGAATACAAGGGTATTTCCATCTCCAAGAGAATGCAGCATAACACTTCCCGGCTGTATGAAGGATGAAAGATGTTTCATAAGATAATACTCATCCGTGTATATGGGTTTCTTATTCTTACAATCGATAAGAATCAATGAGTTCTGTTTCCATCCGAAAGAACTTTTTCCATCTAACGCCAAGACCATATTCCAATACATATAAGAACCTACGCCATTATTGAAACAATGAACCATGCTTTTCCATGTATTCTCTAATGACGTCCAGTCGTTTTCGCCCTCTCCGCACATATCTTCGGTCTGCATATACTCCAGATTCGGATGCTCTTTATGGATTACAGGTAAAGCACGCATTCCGGTCCACTGTACACCTATACCCTTCAAATATGTTCTTGCACTGTCTTGTTCGAAATAGCGTCTGACATAACGGGGATCAGGATAATTGATAGTACCAAGCCATATTTTCGTATCTAGACTGTCCCGATCGAACTGTGGACCAAGATATTTGTTCACAAAAATATTCAAATCTTCAGGATGCCACGTACAACTCTCCCAACATGGTTCCCATTGAACTTCATTTTGAGGCATAACAATCTTAATATGTATCCCTTCTTGACGATATGCCTTAATATATTTTGAGAAATACAGAGCATACGCCTTAAGATTGGATTCTTTCATATTGAAGCCCGTTACATTTCTTACGACTGTACCTGCTGAATCAAGCATATTATGACCGACAGCAGTTCCATTTATGCCAGAACTTCTCAAAGAATAATGTTCATTTATCTTCATCCATGAAGGGGGCGTCCATGGAGATGCCCAAAAAATCAAATTCGGATGATGCTTCAGAGCCGCTTTGACAAAAGGTATTAAGATATAACGGTCACGATCTATACTGAAATTACGCATCGTATAATCATCTTTTACATCATTATATGAATAGTAAGCAAAGGATAGATCATTAGACCCTATTGGTAAACGTCCATACGCCATATTTAGCCCATCGGCAGAAAACAAAGACGCCATCACTTGTTCACACGCTTTCGAATCGAGATGCTGTAATGCGTCCCATCCCAATTCACTGAATGAAGCACCGAAACCACTGACACGTTGTAATAAACTGTCTGGATATATCGTTATATTGACCGCACTGCTTGGGGCCTCTTTTACTACTTTGATTTTTCCTGCCTGCCAACGATCTTTTGCTGTTGTTGAGATTATCTTTTGAGCCTTATTTGCCGTTGAAACAAGGAGCAGTAACAATAAAATTAATTTGGATTTATTACTCATCATCAATATTCTTTATGATTATACATTTTAAATTAGGTTACGACTGGAATCGCGAAATTACCTATATATTCATATATTTTAACCTTACAGTATTTTGAATTACTTTTATAACAACTATAACATCATCAAGAAACCTCCTGCTGAGATTATGTGTTTTATTTTGATCACTCGTATACAATATAAGAAAAGTGCTGTTTATAATTAATACGTTCATACCAAAATGAATATAGCGAAATATCTATCCTATCCATTAGTACTGTGCATATTGTTATTCAAAATGACCAGTAGTGTTGCTGTTACAGCTGTATTCAGGCAGTATGATGTCAGTAACGGACTGTTTAATAATCAGGCTCGAACAGTTATAGAGATGCCTGACCATCGGATTCTTGTACAGACAGAAGGTATGTTTAACTTATATGACGGATGTTCATTTAAAGAACTGGAATATGACAAGACCCAAACAACTAGTATACAAAGCTTTCTGAATACCAATCACTATTTTGACCGCCAACACCATTTATGGGTAAAAGACAATCACAATCTCTATGTCATAGATACCCGAACTTACAAGATCCTTCGTCCATCTGATTTTCTTAAAGGAAGCGGAATAGAGTCAGATCTTAATAATTTTTTTATGGATTCTGATGGTAATGCATGGATGACAACTGTGGACTATAAATTGTATTTCTATGATTTTCATCATCCGGCTCATCTGGTTCTACGCACACCAAAGCCATTAACGAAAGCGAATCATATTTCTATTACGGATATTGTTGAAGCAAATGGCAGATATTTCATCTTTGACTCTAATGGCTGGATGAGATGTCTTGACAAGAAACATTTAAGAACTCTGTATGTCCAGCAAATGGAAACTCCGAAGCTTGGTTTTAGATTACAGGCACGTGTGCTAAATAATCAATGCATACTTATCAGAAAAGGTGAGGGGCTGTTCAAATACAACATCATTTCACGCACCTTGTCTCTGATTATAAAAGACACCGAAATTTCTGAATTCTTCTGCTCTAAGAACGGTGATGTATGGATTAGTTGCTCATCAGGTGTCTTTCATCTAAACAGGAACCTAAAAATAGAATCAAAGATTGATGTCATTAAGGAGTCAAAACTTGGGAAAACGATGAAAGACAGCTGGTTAGGACTCACCACCGATTATCAAGGAGGATTATGGCTTTGCTCCTTTAATAATGGAGTGATGTATTACAACTCCAAATCTGCTATTTCATCAATTTATAAGAATAATATGACCGATACTGATGCAAATTCATTTCGCAGTATTATGAACTATGATAATCATCACATCTATGCACTCTCCTTTAATGGATTATATTTATTCAACCGATTGACACATTCATACGTTAACGTTGGAGGTCTTCTCAGTAATATCAAAGGAAAGTCGATGATTAAGGATAGTAAGGGGAACTTATGGATTTCCGCATATCAACAAGGTCTTTATTGCTATAACCCAAGATCTGGAGCAGTAAGCCATTACGGTATGGAGATTACAAAAGAAGGAACTGACTTCAGCTTTTGTGAAGAGATAGGGAACGGCATTTATCTTGTTTGTCATGACAAAAACCGTTTAGCGCTCTTTTATCCTAGCATAAACAAATATCATCTGATATCAGACAAATTTCCAAAGTTATATGATTATCGTTATATGGTATGCGCATGCAAGATTTCCAGTGGATATCTTATTGGTACCCAAAATGGTTTGTTCTTCTATAACGTACATAACGACAGTGTTGATTTCAATAGATTTGCAATCATCAATAATAACAGATATAGTAACAAATGCAACTGTATCATCACAGACAGGGCAGGGCGTATATGGGTAGGAACTCAAAACGGCCTGCTCTGTTATGATGAGAACAGGCATTATCTAAAACGATACTCATCTGCCGACGGTTTGCCCAACAGTTGCATACAAAGTTTGGCAGAAGATAAATATGGCAATATGTGGATAACCACCACTAACGGTATGGCCAAAATGAGTTTTACAGGTGGATTACTGCATATTCTAGTACTTGACAAACAAGATGGTATTTATGAGAGTAACTTCCATGAACGTTCATTTTGTTTTGTAAATGAGATGTTATACTTCGGTACTACTAATGGCATTTATGAAGTGAACCCAAGTAAGGTTAAATTTCCGAGAACTCGTCTGAGTCCTTGTATCACTAATATATTTATGCATCGTAGTGAAACAACTTTAAACGGGCTTGAGAACATGAAAGATATTACCGACAGGTTAACGATAGATCATGAAATACATCTCAAATATGATGAGAACTTCATTACCATAGGCATTTCGGCATTGAACTATCTGTTTCCATCACACACGGTATACCGTTACCAACTAGAGGGTATCGACAAACATCCTATAAATTTAGGAGGTAAAGATGGTAAGATCTCTGTATCTTATACATCACTGCCACCGGGTAACTACAGGTTTGTTGTACAGACAGCAATGTTCGGACAGCCATGGAGTAAGCCTGTGGCCATAAACATACACATAGCTCCTCCTTTTTGGCTCAGTTGGTGGGCTATATTGATATACGCCATTACAGCTGTCGGTATCGCCATACATATCATACAAGTGTACATCAACTTCAAGAATTCAAAGATTGAACTTGAGCAGAAAGAGAAAGCGAGACTGGAACGTGAAAAACTGGACGAGATGAAGTTCCGTTTCTTCACTAACATCAGTCACGAATTTCGTACTCCTCTTACTCTCATTATTACTCCACTACAAACCATTCTGTCATGTAACGATTTGACAAAAGAGCTTAGATCTAAACTGAATGTGATACAACGCAGCGCGAACTCATTGAACGCTCTGGTAACACAGCTTTTGGACTTCCGAAGTCTTGAGAATAAAGGAGAAGTGCTTCAACTATCAACGATTCAGATCGGAGCTTTACTCAAATCCGTTCAGAATACTTTTAGCGAAATGGCTAAAGAACGTAAGATAGATTTCATTGTTACCGGGAATGCCTTTGACTCCACATTCTGTCTTGACTTACCAAAGATACAGAAGATCATCAATAATCTGCTTTCAAATGCATTCAAGTTTACAAATGATGGAGGAAAAATATCTCTCAATGCTGATATTGATGACGAGAATCAGACTCTCACTCTGTCTGTTCAGGACTCAGGTATCGGGATTAAAAATGAGGATATCGGCAACATCTTTAACAGATTCTATCAAGGCGAATATTCTGCACCCAACTCTCCACTGAACACAGGCAGCGGCATTGGATTGAATCTGGTTAAGGGTTATGTGGATTTGCACAAGGGGAAAATAGATGTTAGCAGCGAAGAATGTAAAGGCACATGTTTTAAAATAGAAATACCGAATTGCCATCTGGAAACTAAGGAGATGAAGGAAAGGAATGTGACTGAAGAGACTAAGGATATCGACTCCTCTAATCTTGAGTCAACGGCAGCTGTCAATGGGAGTAAATTAAACCTGCTTGTGGTAGAAGACAATCATGATTTTAGGGAGTTTATGACTCAAACCTTAGAGAACGTTTATCACGTATTTGCTGTTGACAATGGAGTCGAAGCTATGAAGATACTACATGACATAGAACCTGATCTGATTATTTCTGATGTGATGATGCCTAAGATGAACGGTTTTCAATTGTGTCGTAATGTAAAGAACGACTTTAAACTGTCGCATATACCGATAGTTTTGCTCACTGCAGAAAGCAGTGACACCGGTCGTGAAAACGGATATAAATCCGGCGCAGACTCTTATATCACCAAACCTTTTAACATGAACGTGCTGCGGGCACGTATCAACCAGCTTATCGAGCAGCGCGAACAACGAAAGAAACGTTTCAACAGCGATGTGCTCATTGATCCGAAAGACATAACAATATCGCCTCTTGACGAGAAGTTCATGTCGAAGGCAATGGAGTGTATCAAAAAGAATATGAACAATGCCGACTATGGAGTAGAGGCCTTCAGCAGTGACATGGCCATGGAGCGGTCTAATCTGTACCGGAAGATGCAAGCTGTCGTCGGTAAGACTCCGTCTGAATTTATACGTTCAATACGTCTGAAACGTGCCGCGCAATTGCTTAAGACAAAAAATTATTCGGTACTGGATGTCTCAGTAATGGTAGGATTCAATACCATGAAGTATTTCACGCAACACTTTAAAGAGGAATTTGGTGTTCCACCCTCTCAGTATAAGTAAAAACATGATTTCTTTTGTCAGGCATTAACTGTTTTAGTTGATGCCTTTTTTGTGACTGATAATAGATAAACAAACACATGAAATGTTGAATTTCCCTATAAATAGGGATACTTTCAACAAATCATCATTTTATCAACAACAAAATGTCCCAATCTTGAAATAAAAAAGAGACTAACTTTGCCGACGAGTTATCAATAACAATCTTTATTTATATCAACGCAATTAAAATATGAAAGAAACAAGTAATCCATTACCAAACGTCTCTAATTCTTTATTTCATGTTCAAACGAATCGTTCAATATATTGCTAGCAATGGACAAAAGTGAATTAATAACCATGGCTTATAAAAGTTATTATGACAATGTTCATAAATACATCTGGAGTAAGGTTGATTCTTACGAACTGGCTTCTGACCTCACACAAGATGTCTTTATGCGTCTTTTAAATCATGCAAACATGTTACGACAAGAAACAATAAAAAGTCTTATATTTACCATCGCAAGAAACATCATTGTGGATTATAAACGACGTTTTACCAAGAACCTGGATTTCCTGTCGTATAATTATGACATTGTTTCAAAACAATCTTATTCTGCAGATGAAACTACTATCGTAAACGACTTGCAGAATCTAGAGAAAAATATAATAAATAGGTTTCCTACATTACGACGAACAATATACTGCATGTATCACCATGAAGATATGACTCCAATGGAGATCTCGGAAGCTCTCAATATGGATCGTCATATCGTTTACGATCACCTTTTCGTAGGGAAAAAGATTGTTAGAGAACACTTTCGTAAAATATCTATATAATGACAAGTACGATCTTGTAATCATAATAATATTACAACGAAATGTCATTAAGAAAACAACCAAATGTCATTAAGCATTTGTATGATAACAATTAATTTTGCAGAGAAATAATACTATTACAGAAACTATTTTATCAATACCCAATAACATATATGAAACGACTTAAAAAGTTAAATAACCGAGCAGTCACATTGATAATAATCATATTATTTTTCGGCATTCAAGGTAGAGCAGAACGAAAATTCGTTCATCCCGGCTGTCTGCTGACAATGTCTGATTATGATAGGATAAAACAGCATTATCAAACGGATACTCCCTGGAAAGAAGGTTGGAATCTTTTTATGCAGGACACGTATTGTTCTGCGACACGCAACCCTACCGGCTTAGGAACAAATGGCGAACCTATCGGTGATCGAAACGTGGGGGGAAATGATGCTATTAATGCATTATATAATACGATTATCTGGCGAGTCACTGGTGATACTATATATGCTAACCACGCTGTGAAGATACTGAATGTATGGGCTAAGAAAAAAACCGATTCTTCTTGTTGGAATCTATGGCAACTCACATTCACACCCTTCATATTTGCTGCAGAGAATCTTCATAACCCTGATGGCTCTTGGTATAGCGGATGGAAAGAAAACGAGGTCGATTCTTTCTTAAAAATGGCTCGTAATGTGATGTATGCCTCCTGCCATATCTATCTGCCTACTACACAAACCGCACACCCCAGCTGGCCCGCACCAGCGCTAACTGACATGATTGCTTTGGGCGTATTGCTCGACGATGAAGACATCTACAATGAAGGTATCGCCTATTTCAGAGGAAAAGACGATAACGCAGGATCAGTATTCAAGACTATATCGGACAATGGACAGTCTATGGAGATGTCACGCGATCAAGCTCATGCTCTTTTAGGATTAGGAGCCATTGCCGAAGCTGCACAAATTGCATGGTGCCAAGGAGACAACCTGTATGCAGAATATGACAACAGAATCATGAAGGGTTATGATTATTGGTGCCATTTCAATCTGAATCATCCTGACGATGTAGTATGGAATTCTGTGTTAAGCTATGAAGGGTATCCAAGGTATTACATATCAACGCATAATAATGCTTATCGTTTGAATCAGGATCCATCATTCGAGATGGTATACAATCATTATGCAGCAATAGATTCACTTGATGCAGACAAGGATTATCCCTGGCTAAAAAAATATGTCAATGCAGCACGTCCGGAACCAGGAACTACGATATATCAAGGTTATGGAACAGCTTTCTATACTCAGGACGCCTCTCGCTCTCCTTTGGCATCGAAGAAACCAGGACGGCCTACGAATGTAAAAGCCACCAATGGTCTTAATGAGATATTTCTGACATGGGATGCTCCTGCCGATGACATGGCAAAAGGATATAACATCTATCGCCAGGATCCCGGAAGCACTTCTTACAAACTATTGGAATCTCTCAACTATCGTACGACGACATCGTATATCGATCAGAACGTGACAGCCGCAAACACATATTCTTATCGCATAACAGCAATAAATTATGCAGGAGAGAGCATAACATCATTCAGTTCCAGTGCCACACCCACTAGTGGAGATGCTTTTCCCAATGGATGGAGTTATACTGATGTAGGCTCTGTAGACAGTAAAGGGTTTGCAAAATACTGTGCTACAGGAGACAGTACCTTCTACATAAGTGGTGGTGGAGCCATAAGCGGTACTTCTGATGGATTCGGATTCATGAAAAGGATGGTTACCGGTGACTTTTCTTTCTCTGCAAGAATGGTGCAAAATGTTGAGAATAATAGCTTTGGTATGGGAATCATGGCATGTGAGACCCTTTTTGGAACATCGCGTCGCGTAACTGCAATGTTAAGCGATGCAGGAACCCGATATTCACGTTGCGGATTCAAGACTGAATTAGGAGGAACGACATCATGGACTAACGGAGATGATTATTCATATCCACCATTTTGGTACAGGATAGATAGAATAGGGAACAAATTCAGTGTTTACCAGTCACGCAACGGAAATACATGGTTCCTAATCAGTTCTTCCGATGTATCATTCCCAAAAACATGCTATATTGGATTCTTCGCCTGTGGAACAAACTCATCAGACAATTCGCACTGTCAAGTTTGGTTTGACAAAGTAAAAGTTACAATCCCGGAGACAGCAAGCATATCCAAAGAAGAAATAACGAACATACCATTTATATCTAATTTATCTAAAAACAACATCAGTATCTATTTATCAAAGGATTCACATCCAAAAGAAATGTTTGTTTTCAATGCGTCAGGTGAGAAAATAATGATAACTCAAGCCCAAACAGGAAAGAACGACATAGATATATCATCACTACCCACAGGGGTTTATATCATAAAAATTATCGGTAATCAATCTCGTATACTTAAATTTATAAAGAAATAACTTAACTAATGATTCAATTATGAAGAAAATTACATTAATGATCAGCGCTGTACTTATTTCAATGGCAGGTATGTCACAAACTACCTATAAATTGGAAGAGATGACGCAAGAGACGTTTGCCAAAGGCGGCGACTCACAATGGAGTTTTGAGAAGTATAATTACACTTCCGGAAAATACTCCAAGTTTACAACTTATACGGATTCATGTGCATGTAACTATCTGGATATTTACAATCCAGAGCGACTGGCAGGGAAAAGGATTAATGAGATAGAAGGCGTGACAGCCAATGGTGACTGTACACTGGCAAGCAACCTGCGTATGGGATGGTGCAGCACAAAGATTTCTAATCCAGCAGCATCAAACAGTAATGAGAAATTCGTCTATGCATGCCGTGATGACCGTGAAGGATTTGGATATGAGCTTTTTGGAAATGCCGTCAACACATCCGTAATATCATTCACAGCACCAGCTGACGGTTACTACAAAGTAGATGGGACTGTCATCAGAGAAGATGGAAGTATCTGTCAGGCTATAGACATCGTTCCACGTTTCAGATTTGCAAATTCTGCTAATATTGATTCTGTAAATGCTCTCTCGACAATGGGACTCTCATTCACGTATGGAGAACCTGGATTGGACGTAGGCAATGCCAGTACCAGTTGGTCTTTGACAGGTGGTGGGGCCCAAAGGTGGACGGCAGAAAGCCCCACATCTTTCACAATGTCCTATCAAGCAAAAAAAGGAGATATCGTTTCTTTTGAGGTCAACGTATCAAGGTCTTTTACAAACACTAGCGACAATGCAGCCCGCGGTGCTTGGAGTCGTACATTCTTCCAGAATCTGGATATTACTTCGACAGACAAGAGCACTGCTGAAGTAGCCACTAATTTTGTGGATCCTTATGGTACAGATAAGGTAAATGCACTGACTGACTCTCTTAATAAATACTATGATGCACTCAATGATATGGAGATAGGAAGTAATGTAGGTCAGTTCCCATCATCTGCATTCTTGAAATTTACAAATGTGTGTGACTCCGTTTTTGATGTAATACAAAAGGGAGCTGTTAATAATATGAGTACAAATAGCTACCTAAAAGCTATCCAAAACGCATGGGTTGTCTTATTGGGTGAGAAAATAGTCACCGATTACTATGCTTCTGGGAATTATCGCTTGTTCTACAGTACAGGTAGTATTGCATCAAACAATCTTATAGTGAACTATGATGCCAATATGATGGAAAAAAATGATAATGCGCCTTGGGGATTTGATACACATCTATTAAGTGATGGTTCATATGCAGCAATGGCTAATCACAGCACAAGCAGCAAGTTTGGTAGTAGTAGTATTAAGGCATGGTATGACAATTCAGGTGACTGGTATTACCTTTCAGACAACGGTCAGATGCATCCACTTACAACTAAATGCCCCACAATCATGTTCACAGCGCAGAAAGATGGAGTATACAAAGTTAATCTTGCATGTTACCGCCCAAATCCTAATACAAGTGTAAATAATCCTCTTTATATACGCTGCAGATTCATGGATAGCAACACTACAAAATGTTCAAAATCAGATTATATCTTTGCAAAACAATATGGAAGTATCGTCAGTGACGGTGCTAAAGGTAAAGCACCTATCGAGATGAACTATTTCATCAATATGAAACAAGGTGATAAACTGACTTTTGAGGAAGATGCCTACACTGCCAATAATATAAGTAGTGCAGCAACACAAATAACCAATCTGAGCATCTGTTCATGCGTAACTGAGGATTCAATCTTTACGGTAGATATAGCCCAGGCTTCCGGACTGGACTTTTACAATCCTTACAAAGCAGGCGATGGAACTGAGCTTAAGTCTGTCATTGCTAAAGCTGACAGTATCGTTGCAGCCGACAAAGACAAGGTTGGTCCAGCTGAAGGACAATACAACACTGATGCTTTTAACACTCTAACAGCAGCTATTACACAAGCAAATGCACTTATACAGACAAGTGGTACTACACAGAAACAATTTGATGATGAGGTAAAAGCAATTACGAATGCAATATCCACCTTTATTTCATCACGTCTGCCTTTTGAGAAATTAATTAGTGGTGAGTATGGAATACGCTTGGCAGGAACAGATAAATTCCTTTGCCAGAATAATAGCGCGAACGGTTTCTATTATGCAAATTTCTTTAATGCAGAAGGTGCAGCAAAAGATGCAGCCAGATTCAGTGGGGTAAGTGTTAGTGACTATAACTGGACATTTACATTTACAAAAATAGATAGTCTACAGGGTACAAATATTACTAATATTAACGGATATCTTTCACTTGATGCATATGTAGTTGCCGGTGAAGATCTTACTCCTGAATATCATACGTTCCAGTTCTATACACAAGCCGCAAGTGACACCCTATTTGCAATTAAACGTGCAGATGGTCTCTATTGGGGAAATACAGTAAACTGGGTAGCTCCATACAACAAGATTGCTACATCAACGACACCTCAATTTATTTTCGCTCTTGATATTCGCACCTTAACTTCGGTAAACTCTATCTCAAATGATACTGAAGCGAAACAAGTAAGTGTGAAATATTATACGATTGATGGCAGACTTGCTAACGAGCGTCAGAAAGGTATTCTCATCAAATGTATTACTTTTGCTGACGGAAGTATGAAGACCACTAAGATCATAGTAAAATAAAGATAAAAAGATTATAAGTAGGGTTAGTAGTTTTTAGTGTAGATAAGAGAGTGCTTAGTTTTAAAAAGTTAGCACTCTCTTTTTATTTAAACGACTTTTAAATATGAAAAAAATATATTTGTTTTTATGGATCTTCGCAGTTACCAATATCATGACGGCACAGACCCTGCCGGAATTCAGCAACGGAAATAATGAAAAATGGTACTATTTACAATTCTGTCGTGGAGGAAATGTGATTCAGGATATGGGTGAAGGTGTAAACGTAATGACGAAAAATGCCGTTAAAGGTTCAGCCTCACAACTATGGAAGATTACGGGAACACAAGATCAATGTGAAATAACAAACAAGAACGGACGTCATCTATACTATAATAGTAACAGTTGGAGCAACAATGGACGCTATGTAGCTTCAACAATCAAAACTGGCAGTTTGAAACTTTATTCCACCACAACGACTTTCGCTCCTGCATGGGAGATTCAGACGTCATCCATACAAGGCTACTCTATGAATCAATGGGGAGGATACAACTCCGGTCGAGAATTGGGGGAATGGAATCAAAATGATATCAATAATCCCTTGCTTTTCATTCTTCCTTCAGATTTAAATGTCACAGACACCTTACCTTCTACAAAAAGTGAATACAAATATACTTCTATCATCGGTTACAGCCCATCAAACATGCTTACTTTATGGTACAAATCGCCGGTGACAGCCATGACAGTGAGCGACCCGTGGATGGATTATGCCCTGCCCATAGGTAACGGACAGCTAGGCGGGATGGTTTATGGGGGTATCCATCAGGATATTGTGCAGTTTAATGAAAAGACTTTATGGACGGGCAGCTCCACGGAACGCGGTGCTTATCAGACCATGGGTAACCTGTATATAGAAGATACCGGCAACCTGTTCTCTACCTCTTCATCGGCTCAAGCTGCCGGAAACTATTACCGTCAGTTGGACTTGGCCACCAGCACGGCTACTTCATCATGGACTAGTCCTGACGGGAAGACTCTGTTTACCCGGGAATATGTGGCCAGCTATCCTGACAAGTGTATCGCCATTCATATCAAAGCATCTACGCCGGGAGCCATTAATAACCATTTCTACTTGTATAACCCACATGGTAACATGGCAAAATATACTCCTGGGGAGGGAGTATTCTGCGGAAAGCTTACGACGATAAGCTATAATGCACGCATCAAAGTGAACACCGTGGGTGGTACGGTCAGCACTGACTCAACGGGTATCTATGTGAAAGATGCTGACGAGGCTACAGTCATCCTTTCGGCCGGTACCGATTATGACCCTGCTACACCGGGCTATGTGAAGAACACGTCATCTCTGGACGACACGGTCAGGATGTTTGCGGAGAATGCCTCGGAGAAAAGATGGGAGAACTTATACTCACGCCATCTTGCTGACTATAAGAAGCTATTTGACCGGGTGACTTTAAACCTTGACGGAGCCGAGAATAAATTCCCGACAAACCAGATCATTGATGCTTATTCACACTCTTCTGCGGTAGACTATACGCGTTCCCTCGAAGAGCTCTACTTCCAATATGGCCGTTATCTGCTGATCTCTTCATCAAGGGGTGTGGATCTTCCAA
>OBMA010001407.1_pt1 | contig 14698 bp, 10 predicted proteins | sample 1539141 | NCBI WGS metagenome assembly OBMA01 (sample SAMEA3991484, study PRJEB22521) | metagenome | biome: anthropogenic terrestrial biome; feature: sewage plant; material: raw primary sludge | place: Sweden | collected 2012-09-26 | reverse complement strand
GTGCAGCCGCCTGCCCTCTCGAACTGCCTATCGGCATACTCACAAAGAAAATGGGTATGGACATCAAGAATACTTTTGGTGGATGGAAAGACGGAAGTGTGCTGTCTACATATAACGTAAATGATAAAGAAAACTTCATTAAATGACATTATGGAAAGACTTATAATAAAATCGGACCTGATACATACATGGCTCGCTAAGATAATAGAGACAGTACCACGCGTACTTGCCCCGGTCAAAACCGGCAGCAAAGCAGAATTCAGTGAGATAAAAGATGCCGACAGCGTAGCATATGATACTCTCACTACTACATCATCTGTTAAAGCGTCAGCTTTTCCTAATACAGAGACTCTTTTTGCTTATGAAAAACAGGGCACTGATACAAAAATATATGATGTTGCTGAAGAGAACTTCCTCGACACTGTCATTTGGCGTGCACGTCCATGTGATGCAGTTGGCTTCGGTCCACTTACCAAAATTTTCAATTGGGATTATAAAGACAAACTGTACAACGAGCGTTTCTCACGCCTTGTCGTTGTTTCTTTCGCCTGCAACAAAGCTGATGGATGCTGCTTCTGCACATCTGTAGGTGGCGGACCGGGCAATACAGCCGGCAGTGACATTATGCTCACCAAGATCAGTGATAAAGACACTTTGGTAGAAGTACTTACAGACAAAGGTCAGAAACTAATAGACTTATGCAAGGATTGCTTTACTAAAGCTGACGACAGCATTGATAAAGAGTCGGTATTAGCCCAAGTACCTGTAAGGTTTACACGAGAGCAGATACATGATAAACTGGCAAAGGCTTTCGAAAGTCCTATATGGAAAGCCCAGTCAGAGCGTTGTCTGGGATGTGGTGCATGCGCCTTTGTTTGTCCTACATGTGCATGCTTCGACATACAAGAAGATGCCCATGGCAATCACGGTCGCCGCGTACGCTGTTGGGACTCATGTGGATTCACACTCTTCACCCAACATACATCAGGTCATAACCCACGTCCTACGCAGGCCACACGCTGGCGTCAGCGTGTAATGCATAAATTTTCTTATATGCCCGACCGTCTTGATATATACGGTTGCACAGGCTGCGGTCGTTGCTCGCGTGCCTGTCCGGTAGACATGAACATAGCAGAACATCTAACAAATATCGCAAACAATGAGTAATAATATATACATACCCTATGTAATGGTAGTCGACAAGATAACTGTCGAGGCTCCCGGGGTAAAGACATTGCGCCTACGTTTTCAGAATGAAGAAGAAGGCAATAAATTTGAATTCAAAGCAGGTAACTTCGCAGAATATTCAGCTTTTGGTGAGGGCGAATGTACTTTTTGTATAGCTTCCGCCCCTACCCGCAAAGGGTATATCGAGTGTACTTTTCGTAAGGCAGGTCGAGTAACATCCGGACTTGACCGTCTGGAAGAAAACATGACGATGGGAGTACGTGCTCCGCTTGGCAACTCTTTTCCTCTTGACGACTGGAAAGGTAAAAATCTTGTTTTCGTAGCCGGTGGTATAGCTCTTCCTCCTATGCGTGCAGTGATAGACAATGTGCTTGATCGCAGGGATGAGTTTGGCGATATAACTATCGTTTATGGTGCCAAGACAGTGAACGACCTTGTATACAAAGAAGAACTGAAGGAATGGGAAGAGCGTCCTGACGTTAATCTCTTTGCCACAGTAGATCCGGGTGGTGAAACGCCCGACTGGAAAGGAAAAGTTGGATTTACTCCTAATGTATTAGGTGAGGTAGCTCCAAGCAGTGACAATGCCGTCGCTATTGTCTGTGGACCTCCTATCATGATCAAATTTACATTCCCCGTACTCGAGAAACTCGGTTTCAAGGATGAGAACATATATACTACGCTTGAGAACCGTATGAAATGTGGAATTGGTAAATGCGGCCGATGCAATGTTGGTCCGATGTTTGTCTGCAAAGACGGACCTGTATTCAGCAAAGTACAGTTGAATGCACTTCCACCTGAATTTTAATATATCGTAATCAATAATATTTAAATGAATGTTTAATCCCCGGTCGCATAATGTGACTGGGGACTTTTATATCTATACAAGTGTTTCCTTATTGAGTGAAGAATACAACAAAGGTATACTAAACTGGAACGTAGACCCATATCCCAGTTTTGACTGCACTCCTATACTGCCGCCTAACTTTCCGACACTTGTTAGCATTCAGTATCAAGGCTTTCAGTACTCGTCTAAGGCTATTCGGATCCAAGTATACATAAATGAATCATGTACAATAATTTTAATTTTTTACTCCTTATTATTTCTACATTACGCGGCTTCTTTGATGTTATAACAGCAAGTGAAAACTGATCGTTTGCTTCTGGAAAAACACGGACGATAGTAACGGGATTGTTCTCAGCCTCCTGCTCTTGTTGTTCTGCTTGTTTCTGCATAGAATTAAGCAAGTTCATAGTCATCTGATACTGTTGTATCTCAAACATCAGTCCTAAATCAAATTATGCATTTACTTTAATAGATAATATTATCAATAAAAACAATAAAGATATTTTTTTATTTTAATTTTATTTATGGTGCAAAATTAAAAACTACTTACCATACACGCAAATGTTAAAATTCAATTTATGCACTATTCGTATTTAATATACGTTTAAACGATTAAACTTAGTGCTTATTCGAACTAAAATAAAGTTTGCGTTTGCCTTCAGTTTAACACTAATTCACTGACTACCAGCAAACTACACTGAAGGCAAATCCATTCAGTATTATGGCATCACTTTTATATTTTCTTTATTTAAAAGCATTTTATCATAAAAGAATCATTTACTAATGGTATAAATAATTAATAATAGGACTCTTTTCAATACATGAAAGCAATACTTTTTTATTACCAAAACAATGCTTTACAAGCTTGCGACCTAGGTCGAACGATCGTTCGACCGCAAGCTTATTCGACGTATGTCGAAAGTTCTCAGAGTATAGCTTTTATGATTCGATATACATGCATTCGGAACTTATTAGTTTAGCTATTCTCACAGATTATCTATAAATATTTTTCATCACATCACTGATTTACTATGCAAAACGCACCAATTATTATATACTAGACAATCCTTACCAATAAATAAGGACGTGCCGGGAATAATCGGCGAAAACGGATAATTATACTAGTTGAGAATTTGCCTTCAGCCGAACAAGCTGACAGTCAGCATTTTAAGCTCCGACTGAAAGCAAAACGCAATCAAGAAATAATTAAATATGGACCATTTATCTTGTAAGAGAGAACCTCATACTCAGTCCAAAATCTTGAGTGGTAACCGGATAGCTGCTACTGCTTAGCAGAGGAGTATTGGTCTGACGGTCATAATAAGCAGTAAGCGTGATAAGTCTGCTTAATGTATAATCAGCACTAAAGGCCCACTTCCATGCTGTATTGCCGCTACTGGCAGCACTGGTCATTGTAGCAATATCTCTTGTTATAGCCGACTGACGGCGATACGACACATCCATTCTGACATTAAGGTTGCTATTAAATGCATCATCCCTACCCTGCATGTAATTATTTTTATCCTGACTCTTGGTGTTAGAATTACTACCGGATATATTGACTTTATGATGACTGCGGGTATTAAATAGATTGAAGTCGTTAAGTTTATAACCCATACCAAGAACCCAGTCTTTACTGGTCGACTGATTTATCTGAACACTCGTCATGCTCAGGTTTAATACACGTGTAGACCTGTACTCAAGTTTACAGGTCAGATTGTTGTTGAATGTAACATCCATACCTAGCAATGGGCAGAATGACTCATTGATACTGACTGAGCTGACATTATACATGCTACTTGGAACAGGGTTACCTGTGGTAGCATCGGTTATGAAACCAAGTCCGTCCATATACTCATGAAAAGTGCTGAAACTGCTATATGAGCCAACGGCGAAAATGCTACGGTAGGCATGGTTGATATTGATACTTCTGAAATGATCTCGAAACCAAGGCAACTGGCTCAGGCCACTGTAACGCAATGTCCAGTTGGGCAACAGGCGTGCAAGTGTAGGGAAAATATCCAAACCACCGCCACTGGATGTGTATGCAGACAAAAATGCAGGTATCATCACATCAGCACTGTATTTATTGACGGTACCATTTGCCACATCAAACTTTTTACCTGCCAGACCTGTATAATACGAAGGATATACAGCATTGGCATATCCGGCCTCAACTCTATCTCTAAAGCCATCAAGTGAATTACAGAACTTATCGAATGTGGCCGACTTATAACCGTTATTGGCATTACCGGTACCCTCAAAGACACCCTTCAGACTGATTGTTGTCATAGTGAAAGTACCACTCCGGGTGGTAGGTTGGCCACTGTACATATACTGTATGCTCTTAGCCTTAGTCTGTGTACGTGTGGCGGTAAGGTCTACAGTCAGGTTGCGCACAGGTTCGAGTGTCATATGCAGTTGCAGGTCTTCAGTACCATTCGTCGTAGCAGGTGTAGACACACTGTCGTTTCTCAATAGCCAATCGTTTTCCAAAGCTTTCTGCACATAACCATCACCTGTCATTCCGAAAGCGAAGCCTAATCCCGGTGACATGATATCACCTTTGCGCTGACCAAATGCGGCTCCTATTTCAGGCATAAATCCCGGTAATGACATAGAGTACTGATTGCGGTAACTGAAACTCACGTTGCGTACCATCATCAAGAGACGTGCCATACTCTGTGTTGTCTTATACCATCCCTTATCTTCAGGATTAGGTTTAGCCTTAACCATAAGTTTGACCATCATACTGTCATTACTTTTTATCAGTATTTTGTTTGCATCCAGTACCTTATACTTTATCTTGTACGCCCGTCCGTCTTTTGTCTTAGCCGTGACCAGGAGTTTCCTACTGTTCTTACCATGGTTTATAGTTATCGGAGTACCGGGCAGCAAGGCTACCTCCTTCTCGAACGTACTCTTATTAATCGGAAGCATATTTTGCTTATTGAGATCCCGCGTCCGCCTCTGTATAGGCTGATGGAATTTTCTGTTGACTTTAGCAAGAAAAGGTATATGGTCGTAAAGAGTCTCCATATTAAACGACCCCATAACATTGACATCACGGTTGTTGGTGATAGTATTGCCGAGCGATGTACCATCATCCATATCAGTTCCACGTACCCAACTGTATGTAGCCGAGTATGTGGCATTGGCACTAATCCAGTCGAAAACCGGTATCTTATTGATTGGCAACTGATATGACATTGTGAACGACTGATTGTAATTAAGAGGTTTGCCCCAATGCTTTATGCTGGTCCACACAGAGTCTTTCCATGCACTGTAATGATCAGGATAAAGATCTTTGTTTATAGGCATATACGGTTCCTCAATCTCAGCATGAGTAGCCGACTGGAACGACATATGCAGATTATTGGTAAAATCCCACCTAAGAGAGAATTCACGATTCCACAGAAACTGTTCACTGAATGTCAAAGGCAGTTTGGTATTGACAGAACTTTCCATATCACGCTCCTGCAGTTCGTAATAATTGCGTGTAATCTCACTACTGAAGCCTATATTTTGAGGCAGATAGTTCAAGCCTATCTGTTTAGGCAGGTCAAACCATTTGCTGTTGCTCTTAATCAAATTGTTAAGAGGCTGGAAAGTCTTATATATAGGAGAATAATTGTAGTTGAGCATGCCACGCCAGTTATCCTCTTTCTCGTATACAGTAGTCTCGCCACTGGTATATCTATGACTGTGACTGTAAGAAAACGAGAAGTTGGCAGGATCGTAAGGCATAGGATGGCGCTTGTCGAAACGGACACCGAAATTAACATTAGACAGAGACAGGTTGGTATTGGTGGTATTTGTAATCGCAATACTCTTAAGAGAATCCCGTTCAGCCTTTGTTGAGCATGCATCCAACGCATCATCAAGTTTCATATCCGTATCCATCGGATTATACTTTGGTTTGCTCTGCTCCTTGGTTACACTGTAATAAAGAGGGGCGGTAACCTTTGCCTTATCAGGAAAGAACTTGCCCAGTTCTACATTAGTGGTAACACTGTATTCCTTATAGTCATCAGTAGTACGTTCGTTCACTCCCTGTTCCAGTCCGCCAAACCCCTGAGATATATACTTGCCCGTCATATTGACCTGACCAACATCAGACAACTGCATATTAAGACTACCCTGAGCTGCCCATCCACCTGTATTGTCATAACCTTTGAGGCGCAATTCATTAACCCAGACTTCACCTGATTTAATAGAAGCAGAATTGTTCTTCACCCCGATTATCATAACCTTAACTTCGCCAAGTGTAGGGTTACCTATTATGCTGATCTTATTGTTAGGATGATCGCTATCGTAATTGCTAAATATATAATTGAACGAAGCATGCCCCATTGACTTCTGCTTGTTTCGGGCTTTCTTAAGGGCTGTGAATATGCTTAGGTTTATATCCAACATGTTATCCACAGGCCAAACTTTTAAGCGGTCGGCTGTACTATACTGACCATATGTACCTGCAGTAGTAAGTTTTAGAGGTATCTCATATTCGTAATAGTTGCTTTTGTAGTCACTACCCAAACGAATGAATACCGATAGGTCATTATCCCCAAGATTAGTAGTATTGGGATCATTTGCATTGGCATGCACAAACATCTCCAGACGCTTATACTGACGCAGATCTGTAGTAGTGTTCTTATACACGCCCTTTGCCTCTCCTGTAGCCAGATTAGATACCATCAGGCTTAATGCCTGTTCGTTATTTTCAGTCAACTGTGGCTGAGAAGGGTCAACCACCCTACTGATACCGGGAGGTACCACATAGTTTACAGGTGTCTTCTCGCTGTTTTCTTCCACACTCACAGCACTCACAGCCATGGTACCACCTTGACCTGAAGATGAATTAGACAACTGCTGATTGTAGGTTCTCCATTCTCCACGTACCAGACCAAACGAACCGAAACGGAGTACGATAGGTTTCTTAAATCCTGTCATGAACATACGCATAAAACGTATGGAAGTGAAATCATTGATAGAACCCACTTTAGATTCATACTCACTCAGCGGAATACGAAATTGATACCACGTTACATCCTCTGTTTTTCCATTACGCAGAGCCACACTGGCTGTACGCTTGTCTACTATATAGTTCTGTCCTACCTCCCAATTGTTTTGACCCGGTTTTATTTTGACATGATACTGATAATATTTCTCGTATTCATTGAGCGTATAATCCTGATTGATATCCTCAACATCAGGACCCGTCTTGTAAGATGTGTCATAACTCTCCTTATTTTGTTCACTGTCAGGAGAATTACCCTCAGGATTATTTATACGCTTATATCTGTCAAGTATAGATGTCTTGTTCTGATCATAATCTGAGCCACGAAAATAATGATAATCATCATTAGCAGGGTCGGCATAAATAGAATCGTATACAGCAGGAGCTACCTTGCCATGTATCGTATTAAGGAAATCCTTATAAGCCCCAAAAGTCTGTTCTTCAGAATCAGTCAGTCCGTTGAATCCGACGTCCTGCTTGGCTCTGGACCCTGATGTGGTAGCAAAGGCATATGTAGTGGTAGCCTGAGTAGGAATCTTACCCCATTGGGTAGTGACAAACCCACCTGTACCGTCAACAGGCATGCCACTCTCATAGAATTTTTTGCCATCATGCAACACGTCCTCGCTCACCTCACCCAGGTTGATATAGAAATCGCCACCATAGTTGGCTGCGTCACTACTTCTATCACTATATATAAATGGGTCAAGCATCCAGAATTCTATATATTCTATATTAGCACTCTCAAAATCGTTGGTATCAAGTTTTCTCATCATTCCGCCCCAGCGTTTCGATGGATTAAGAAGAGTACCGTCAGGGTTAAGTTCTGTAATAAGATTATACGGTCCGCGTTGGGATGGATAATAAGCAAGGTTGAGGATAGGCAAGGTATTGGAAACCCCGGAGTAAGAGTTAGTCTGACGGTTGGGATACAGTTCGTTGACATAAACCTCACGCACATAATGATTGCTGAGCTGATCAAGATCACTCTTTATATACCCCGGAGTAAGAGAACTGCTACGCCTTGTGAACAGAGGGTCTATGTTATACCAAGCCAGCAAGGCACGGTTGTATCCACTTGCCACAGTAGTCTTGTCTGAATGTTCAGGAAACATAGACGGCACACTGGATATTATCCACGATGTAGGTGTAGACACATCTATAGAGTTTTTTGTATTTTCAAAATCATCCAGATACGAAGCATTATCCTGTGTACCCCTAACCTGCCCGGCTATTAGTTGGGCGAACTCACCCGTGAAGGATATCTGTGATGGAGCTGTACAGTGCAGAAACGGTATCTTGTCAAGCATATCGGTAAGCCACTGGCTCTGTTTCTTCCAGTTTATGTTTACGCCCCAAAGAGTATTATTGAGCGGTTCCGAACCCATAGAGACCTTGGATGTAAGAGACTGCTCGGACAGATGCTGCACAGTACCGCTCATCTGGAAATCTTTGGTAAAGTCGTACTCCCAGTTTAGTCCAAGCATCGTTTTACGAGTTTGACCATAGTCAGTATTACTCTCCAACGAAACATTAACACCTGTGCCTGCATCAATTATACTCTGGTTAAGGATTGTTACCTCACCCGCCGAATAGTCGACAGCATAGTCTACGCCCTCAGTAAGTTTCACGCCACCCGCTGTAACAACCACCGAACCTTGCGGTACATTATATGCACCCAACGATATGACGTTGGCCGACGAACCCTTAAACTGACCCACCAGTTCATACTTATCCCTTTCAGCTATCTGTTTTGCCGTGGTTTTGGTAGAGTCGTATAGCTCTTGAAAGACATACTTCTTGGCTATATCGACAGGCACACCCTTCCCTGTAAGATAAGCATACAGCGAACGGCCAAAAGGTTCTACTTTAGGCAGAAATACCCTGCCATTGCTTACAGTATATCCATCTACATAGTCAAAGTACCCGTTGCTGTTAGGCCTGTTGTTGTTATCCAGACGGTCAGCCCCTATCACCTTAAGCAGAGTCTGGTCCTTAACATGCACTTCTGGTATATATGTGAGATACACGCCGGTAGTATCACTCTGGTACTTCACATCCAAGCGGAACTTTTCTTTTTCTACATTCGATGCCAGATAGTATACGTTCTTCATCATCAGGTCCCAGTTGCCCTGTTGTGGATTGTTACTTGTATTCTTAAGCGACTTCACGAAAAGAGCTTTATTGGTATCTGTGTTATCAGCAGCGAACTCTCCCACCTGATATGTTACACCACCATAAGTATATTCGTAAGCTACGGCAAGCACCTGATCGGTTTGCAGAGACGTCTTGAGCGAAACATATCCCAAAGAAGTATTCACTGAATATTCAGACGGAGCCAGCAATCTGGCACTCTCAAGTTTTTCATAGTCAGCACCCCCTACGAACCCATTTATGTCGTCTAACACAGTATTGGTCTGGTCTATATTTCTTGCATCACCATAATTATTGGCAATAGTACTATACTCTGTATTAGCATTATTGCTTGGTACAGACAGACCGGTTGTAGTCCAAATATGATTAGATACTTTAGCATTCTCACCAAGATCAGTAAGAGCAATGATATTACGAGTATTATCAGTTGTTCCTGTCTTATTAGTAACCCATATCTCAACACGGTTGATAATGATACCGGTAGTAAGATTAGGCAATCTGGACATTGCATTGTCATATATCCCGCGAAAATAACCTGACAAGAAGAAATGGCGGTTCTCTTCATAGTTGGCGGCATCAATATCAAAGGGAGTCAACTGAGTTCCACCTTTGGTAGAGACACTCTTTGAGGTTGATTTCTTCTGCGAAACCACCGTCTGCAGTTTCAACTTGCCAAACTGCATGTCGGTACGTATACCAAACAGCGAACTTGCACCTGTTATAAGTGATGAATTGCTTGGAAAAGACACATTACCGGCCTCAACCAGTTTTATTATATCATCCTCCTTACCTTCATATTTCAGTTTTATGTTCTTTGCATCGAAATCAAATGTAGCATCAGTGTTATAGTTAAGGTTCATGTTAAGTTTATCCCCCACCTTACCATTAACATTGAGGTTTATCTTTTCGTCAAAATCCATCGTAGTGGTCTTCCTGTTACGTATCGGAAGCGATGGATTATCTATGTTTTTCATTGTAGCGCCGAATTTAAGTTCGGCAGAACCCTGTGTCTTTATGCGTACACCACCGGGACCAAAAATCTTTTCGGCCGGTCCCAAATCAAACTGCATATCCGAGAAAGAGAACTTATCCTTACCTCCGGTTTTGCGCTCATCCTCATTTTTTTTCTTAAAATACTCGTTAATTTGCCTTCTAAGACTCCACAATCTATACTCTTCGGGCGTCATAATAATAGGAGCATTGATATAAGTGCCACCCATCTTCGAACCAATATAATACAGATTAAGCGAATCATTATATTCTACGCTCTCCTGCAAGTTATCAGGTCGCTTCAGATCGAGTGTATTCTGGTCAAGATCACTCAACACTATAGGTACTGTACGTTGTATCTTCCATCGCGGATCCATTACCGAATCGGCCAATGGTTTTAGCCTCTTTTGCCTATTTTGTGGAAGGCTATTGTTTATTTGCTGTTTCTGTTGCTGATTTTGCTGTACAAGTATTCTATCCCATCCGAACATCTCTGCTATGTTGATGCTCAGAAATAATACCAATACAGACAAAATCAGTTTCAGATGTTTCATTTAATCTGCTTCAGAGCCAATTTTACAACAGTCTCTACTGCTGCATCAGGCTGCTCCTGCAATATTTTAACAACAACTTTTTGAGAAGGGGCAGGTGAAAATCCAAGCATAGCGAGAGCACTTAATGCCTCATCCTTCACCTCATTATTGACAGGAGCTGACATAGAACCACCGGTAGGTATCTCGGTAGTAATGCCTAGAGTGACAATCTTATCCCTGAGGTCTACTATTATTCTCTGTGCAGTCTTCAATCCTATGCCCTTAATACCCTTAAGTACTTTTTCATTACCGGTAGATATATAGTCGCAGAGTTCTGATGGACTCATAGACGAAAGTATCATACGCGCAGTGTTTGCACCAACACCCGAAACACTTATCAGCAATAAGAACAAGTTGCGCTCCTGCTTATCAGAAAATCCGTAAAGTACGTAGGCATCTTCACGAACAGCCTCATAAACAAACAGTTTTACCTCCTTTTTGCCCTGTATGGCAGTATAGGTGTTTAGCGATATATTCAGTCCATAGCCCACGCCTCCGGTATCGACTACAGCCATAGCAGGCGTTAACTCTGCCAGCTCGCCCTTTACATATTCAATCATAATTTTTTATTATTTCTATATATACAATATCATAACGATTATGGGCGGCTTTTATTGTATTCTCTATATTTAAGGTGTAAGGATGGTCATCGCACAACGCCAACTTACGATTTATCAATAATAAGACGATACAACTTACACTTTATAACTTTTACGCCATTCTATCAAAAAAAGCATATCCAATAATATGTTTTTAGCAGAAAAGCTGTATTTTTGCAACAGCAAACTTGGAACAAATATTTTAAACCAATAAAAGATTATGAAAAAGATTAGAGCAGCCGTAGTAGGTTACGGTAACATCGGACAGTATACTGTTGAGGCTCTCGAAGCAGCCGAAGACTTCGAAATAGCAGGTATAGTACGTCGTAACGGCGCAGCAGACAAGCCTCTGGAACTTTCTAAATATGATGTAGTAAAGGACATTAAAGAGCTTAAAGATGTAGACGTAGCCATTCTTGCCACTCCTACACGCAGTTGCGAGGAATATGCAAAGAGTATTCTTCCGCTTGGTATCAACACAGTTGACAGTTTTGACATCCACACCAATATCCGTCAGTATCGTGCCAACCTTATGCCTATATGCAAAGAGCACAATGCTGTGTCTGTAATTGCTGCAGGTTGGGACCCGGGATCTGACAGTATCGTACGTACATTAATGCAAAGCCTTGCGCCAAAAGGACTTTCTTATACCAACTTCGGTCCGGGTATGAGTATGGGCCATTCTGTATGTGTACGTTCTAAAGCAGGTGTAAAGAATGCCCTGTCAATGACTATCCCTAAGGGTGAGGGTATACACCGCCGTATGGTATATGTAGAACTAGAAGATGGTGCATCTCTCGAAGAAGTAACTAAAGCCATCAAGGCAGATCCTTACTTTGCAAACGATGAGACACACGTATTCCAAGTAGCATCTGTAGATGATGTGCGTGATATGGGCCATGGCGTAAACCTAGTACGTAAAGGCGTAAGCGGCAAAACTCAGAACCAGCGCCTGGAGTTTGACATGAGCATCAACAATCCCGCTCTAACAGGTCAGGTACTTGTCAATGTAGCCCGTGCATCAATGCGTCAGCAGCCAGGTTGCTATACAATGATAGAATTGCCTGTTATTGATATGCTTGCGGGTGATCGCGAAGATCTGATCAGCACATTGGTATAAAGATCATACTTATAATAAACAGAAAAAGGCACCAGTCTATTGGATGCCTTTTTCTGTTTCATATCTATTTACTTTCTTTTCTTTCCAAGAATTTCAATTCTGCCTCCAGCATCTCCAGTTTCGGCATGCGGAATCCTACCTTCCTTGCCTCCTCAATAGGACGACTATAGAGATAATAAATCTCCATCGGACGATGAAAGTCATAATCCAGTTTCATACTTGGTGAATAAGGTTCCATATCACGTGTCATATTTATAATTACGTCTGCGAAAGAACTATCAATATTCTTTACGCCCAAATGTCGGGCAGCATCGATAACCTCCATGATAAGATCGCGCATCAGAGCTGCTGAATTTTCATCAGCAATGAGTTTGTCAGTTTGTGTATTAAGCGCAACCGTCATTCCATTGAAAGGCATATTCCACACAGCCTTTTTCCATCTGGCCTCATTATACTCAACCTCTTTAGCCTTAACCCCTGCACTATTAAGGTCTGCTACCATAAGATCTATTATACTCTGGTCCTTGCAAGAATAGTTGCCTATGTTTATATTGCCATATGATTGATTTTGAACGTGCCCCGGTTCTGTCTTTGTCGAACATATAAAAGCAAGTCCTGCAGCGATATAAATATCAGGGAATTCGTTCTGCAAATCCTGTTCCAGACCTATACCGTTTTGTATAAGCAACACAAGAGTATGTGGCTTCAGTAATGGTGGCAACATAGTTTTCAACAACCTGTTATTGGTAGACTTAAGACTTACCATTACTACATCACACTTCGGCATATCTTGTGTGTCCTTGTAAGCATTAACATTATCCAGATGGAAATCTCCATCGAAAGAGTCTACCTGAAGCCCATGTTGGCATACATATTCATAATCACTATGCAGTAAAAAATGTACATCCTTGCCTGCATTTGCAAGTTTCCCGCCATAGAATCCACCTATGGCTCCTGTTCCTATTATCCCGTATATCATAATTTATTTTTTGTTGGTTGTGCAAAGTTATATAAAATATATGCAAATTACATGCACAAAGACAAACATTTATTATTTTGTAACTAAAAGTTTTATAACTACAATAAACCACGCCAAAGTATTGACAAACTTATTTCAGAAAAAGAATATTGTATGGATATATAAGAAATATCTAAAAATGCTTTGGAGTAAGGAAATAAATGCATAATTTTGCGCAGTCAAAAATAGCTCGCCAATGGCATGGCCGTAGCCTGGTATAAATCCTGCCTAAATAAAGAAGGGTATACTATACTTTTGCCAAAGAAGAATAATGAATTATATTACAAAACTTACTTATCAGACGCTTTTCTCAGTACTATATTTATTTAGTACTATGCCAATGAACGTTCTATACAAAATATCAGATTTAATTTTTATTATTATTTTTAAGCTATCGAATTACAGAGAAGAAGTAACCATTCAAAACATGTCAAGGGCATTTCCTAATAAGAAGTATAAGGAGATACAATCCATAGAAAAAGAATTCTACCAAAACTTTTCGGATATGTTTGCGGAAGTAGTAAAAAGTATATCTATTTCACCTCTAAAACAAACTTGCAAGTTAGATATAAAAGGATTCGAGTTTGTTGAGGAGCAAGTAGAAAAAGGTAACAATGTCATTGCATGCTTAGGGCATTGCACCAACTGGGAAATATTAAATTGCCTCCCCTCTAAAATCAACACAGATGTTTATTCTGGTTACAAACGAATAAGAGTACCGATATTTAATAAACTCATGTTTGATATAAGAGGTCGTTTCGGTATGCACCTAATAGAATCAAAATCAGTAGCAAAACATATTCTGTCAAATAAAGACAAACCGTCACTTTACTTATTAATTGCCGATCAATGTCCGAAAAAGATAAACGTGGATTATCAGATGACGTTTCTAAATCAGATGACATCCGTGTTATCCGGACCTGAAAAGTTAGCCTGTGCAACCCACTCGGCAGTTGTATATATCTATCTGACACGAAAACGAAGAGGTTTTTTTGAGGCTGTTTGTCAACCGATTTGTGAGAATGCAAAAGATACCCAACATTTTGGGATCACAAAAAAGTATATTGAACTATTGGAACAAAATATCCAAGATGACCCCAGTTGCTGGTTATGGACTCATAAACGATGGAAGAGATAGCATATAATAGCTTATGCAAAATATCTACGAAACC
>OBMA010001401.1_pt1 | contig 14724 bp, 14 predicted proteins | sample 1539141 | NCBI WGS metagenome assembly OBMA01 (sample SAMEA3991484, study PRJEB22521) | metagenome | biome: anthropogenic terrestrial biome; feature: sewage plant; material: raw primary sludge | place: Sweden | collected 2012-09-26 | reverse complement strand
TGAAGGTTTCAGTATTGATGATTCAAATGAAGAATGGAATTACGTTTTATAAAAAAAAAGCTAAACAGTTTATTAACTATTTAGCTTTTAAATGTGCGCCCGATAGGACTCGAACCTACACAGCGTGAACTACTAGATCCTAAGTCTAGCGCGTCTACCAATTCCGCCACGGGCGCTTTTGCGAGTGCAAAGGTACAACTTTTATTTTAATTACAAAATATTTAATTTGTTTTTTTTATAAAATCATAATTATCATCAAAAAGTTATCCACAAAAAGTGTTGATAACCATGTTGAAAACTACTGTATAAGGAAGTTAATAACTAGGGGGATATCAACACACCAATATGAACACCTTTCAGATTGTGGATATCCACATAGTTTTGAAATACTTTTTATGAAGTTTTCCACTCAAATAACACAGAAAAAGATATAAACTTATTAACTTTGCACCAAATACCAGAATTGTGGATAACTCTCTATCTTTCTGATATTCAAGAGAAAATTATAATAGCTATGTGTGCATAAGTAATTAATGGACGTTGATAACTGAAAAAGCAAATATTTGATTATTATTTTATCAACTTATCAACAGCACATCATACTACTCTTATTTCTTTTAATTAAATAGAAAAATAAATAATATAATAATAATATAGTGTGAATTAATCTGTTTTAATTTAAAACACTGTATGAAAAATAAAACAAATATGGTAAAGAAAGAATGGATAGATAAGGGATATGTAGACGAGCCTATTGACAAGTCTATTGATCTTAAAGCTGAGATACGCAGAATGTGTAAAGAGAAAGATGCTATTATTCTTGCCCACTATTATACAATTGGTGATATACAGGATATTGCTGATTTCGTTGGCGACTCTTTGGCTTTGGCTCGTAAGGCTGCCGAGACTGACGCTAAGGTTATGGTTATGTGTGGTGTTCACTTCATGGCTGAAACTTGTAAGCTATTGAGCGAAGACAAAATAGTGTTGTGTCCTGATCTCACTGCTGGTTGTTCGCTTGCTGATAGTTGCAAAGCTGAAGACCTAAAGAAATATAAGGAAGAACATCCTGGATATAAAGTAATAAGTTATGTAAACACTACAGCTGCAGTAAAAGCTCTTACTGATTGTGTTGTTACAAGTGGCAATGCCAAGAAGGTAATAGACAGCTTTCCTAAAGATGAAAAGCTTATATTCGGTCCTGATTATAATTTAGGAAACTATATAAACAGCGTTACAGGTCGTAACATGTTGTTGTGGAATGGTGGATGCCATGTACACGAAAAATTCTCTGTAGAGGAGATTATAAAGCTTAAGAAAGAACATCCTGACGCAATAGTGATGGCACATCTTGAATGTAAAGCTCCTATTCTAGCTATTGCTGATATTAAAGGTTCCACTGCCACAATGTTGAATTATGCACAGGCTCATGATAAACAAGAGTATATTATAGCCACAGAAGCCGGTATCCTTCACGAGATGGAACGAACTTGCCCTAACGCAACATTCTACCCTGTTCCACCAGAAGTGTCTGAGGGCGGCTTAGGATGCAGTTGTAATGAATGCGAGTATATGAAGAAAAACAGCCTTGAAAAGATATATAATACGCTAAAATATGGTTGGCCTGAAGTTGTGGTCGATTCAAAAATAGCAAAAGACGCAGTTAAGCCTATTGAAAAGATGCTTAGTCTGAGTTAAATTATAATGGAGGATAAATATTATATTTATCCTCCATTATTTATATCATAGTGTTTATTTATAATTTAAGTTCTTTCATCAATTCTTTCATTCCGTCGCTGGCACCCATTTCAATATGTTTGATATTGTGATAGTTGTCTGTTTTTATAGGACTTGGATCAATAATATATATAGGAACTTCAGGACTACAATATTGTATAAGTCCTGCCGCAGGATAAACATTAAGACTTGTACCAATTATAACAAATATATCAGCCTTTTGTGTTTCCTCAGCAGCAGGTTCTATCATAGGCACACTCTCACCAAAGAAAACAATAAAAGGTCTTAGAAGACTTCCGTCACCAGCTTTTGTTTCAGGAGTTATATGGCTATGTTCAGGAGTTAACTGTTGAATATATTTAGAATTATATGGATTTATGCTAGAACAAACCTTTGTAAGGTCTCCATGCAGATGAATAACTTTTGAAGAACCGGCTTTCTCATGAAGGTTATCTACATTTTGAGTGATAACAGTTACGTCGTATTCTTTTTCAAGTTCTTTTATCAGTTTATGTCCATCATTTGGCTCTGCATCCCATAGCTTACGTCTCAGCATATTATAGAAATTGGTTACAAAAGTTGGGTCCTTTTCCCATCCTTCATGCGAAGCAACTTTTTCTACAGGATAATTTTCCCATAATCCATCATTACCTCTAAAAGTTTTGAAACCACTTTCCACCGACATTCCGGCACCTGTAAGAAATACTATTTTCTTCATAACGAATGAGCTTTAATATTTATATTATGCAAACATACATATTTTTTTTGCATTAAATTATTCAGAAAGAGAATAATTTTAAATTAATAATAAATATTATACTCCAGATATTTGATACGCAAGTCTTTCAGTTCCATTATGTGTATGAATTATTCCGCAATATTCAAATCCAATTTTTAGTATTAAACTTTGCATAATTTTATTATCAGCATGAGTATCTATGCGAATATTCTGAATTTGTTTTAAGCACCATTCAATACAATTTTTTGTAATACCGTGAGTCGTTCCATTTGATACAAGTCTGTGAATAACTCCGTAAGTTTTATCATTCAACCATTTTCCACTATATATGTTTTCATAAGTAGGATCATTGCCTATAATAAAAGTAAATGCGCCGACAATACTTTCTTCTTCATTTTTGCAAACATAAAAACTATCATTATTAATGTCTTCAGCTATAATTTCACGTGATGGATAGCCATTAATCCATTGATTTGGATTTCCGTTGTCTGTCATAAAGCTGCGAGCGTAATCGTATATAGGAATAATCATTTCTAGATCATCATATTTTGCTTTTGTTATCGTCATATTTTTGAATGTATTTAATCAATGATACTTTATTTTTTTGCTAAGTTAATTATTACTTTGTATTTAACAAAGACTATTACAGAAAAAAAATAATTCCTGAAAGTTCAAAAAAATGAAAATATCCTCCACTCATACTATAAACGTCTGATATATAGATGATTAGTGGTGGAGGATAACCTCCACTATCCTCCACTATCTTCCACGTTTTTGTAAGTTTTAATGAAATACTTTACTAACAAGTAACTAAAAATATAATATGTCATGAATAACAATAACTACGATATAGCTATTTTTCGACATATATATCCTCGTTTATTTATCACTTTACTATAATCAACTATTTGCCGCAAAGAAAAAATATTTTACGATATATCATTTAGTGATTAGGGTCTAATCACTCTACAAAATACGAAGAACTTTTTAGTGATTAGGCCCTAATCACTCTGCTTTATTTTGCGAATAATAACGTTTGATTGATAGATTATATTTCACTTCAAAACGGAAACACTCATCTACATGATGCTGACTGGATAAAAATATCACAAATATATTTAAACACACATTGTTCACCATAATTCAGATTAACGCATGTTAGTAGCTTTATATTTCTAAATAGTTTGTAAAATTGTGGAAGATAGTGGAGGTTATCCTCCACCACTAATCATCTATATATCAGACGTTTATATTATGAGTGGAGGATATTATGCTATATTAAACTTTTTTTGGTTCTTCGTCAATTTAGGGGGTGATATTCTCTAGGTGTAAATAGCATAATTGCGAAAAAAACACCAAAAACAGGTGTACGTTGGAGTTTAATGTCACTTTTAGGTCGATAATGTCACTCAATGTCACTCGCTCATCCCTTATAAACAAAGGGTTTGTGACAAAGTGACATTAGTGACATTGAAAAAACTTTTTCTGGTAGCGTTGTGTCTTTTGTTTTTAGCCGGAATTGGTGTATCACCCCCTAAATTGATAAAGAACCCTTTTTTGTTTTTATAATAATTATTTAATACGCTTTATAATCATTTCGGCAACCTTCTTTCCAGACATAAGCATACCACCGAAGATTGGACCCATACGTGGTGTACCAGAAACAGCTGATGCAGCCATTCCACATACGTATAATCCAGGATATATTTCTTTTGTTCCCTTTACTACTTCTTCTTCACCCGCAATTACATCAAGTGAACGTTCACCTATTACATCCCCGGTTTCTGTGTCTAGTCTGATACCATTCTTTCTGGCAACAGTTTTGCATATTTCGCTATCGTGTCCGGTACCATCAATAACATATTTTGCCATTATATTCAATGGATCTACATGAAGTTTTTCAAGAAGTACTGGAGTCCAGTTTACAACAATTCCACTAACAACATTATTTTTAAAAACTACGTCTTCAACAGAATAGCAGTTGAAAATTGTTGCACCTGCATGTACTGCATGATAAAGCAATGAAGAAGTGCTCTCAACAGAATCTATTGTAAACAGGTTATCATCAAAAGGAGTTGAATTTATATCAAAGTCTTTGATAATATCCATAGCCTCTTTTTGTATTACAACCTGATTAAACATCATTGCACCGCCCCACATGCCGCCACCAGGTGACAACTTACGATCAAAAAGTGCAACTTTTAATCCCGCTTTAGCCATATAATAAGCTGCAACAATACCAGAAGGACCACCGCCAACAATGGCAACGTCAAGGTCCAGATTACTTTGTAATTTTTCAAAATAGGTATTTATAATACCCTTAGAAACTTGTGTCTCAATCATTTTTTTACTTATTTAGTTAGACAATCTTGTTCGTTTAGTGTGTGACTTATACGCATAGCACAGAAGTTTGGTCCGCACATCGTACAGTATTTACCATCAATATTATTAGATGTTTTGTAATATTCCAATGCCTTTTCAGGGTCAAGAGAAAGATTAAACTGATCTTTCCATCTGAATTCATATCTTGCTTTGCTCAAAGCATTGTCACGTATAGCTGCACCAGGATGTCCCTTTGCCAAGTCAGCAGCGTGTGCCGCAATTTTATATGTAACAACTCCTGTACGAACATCATCTTTGTCTGGTAAAGCCAAATGTTCTTTAGGCGTTACATAACATAGCATTGCTGTTCCTAGCCATCCTATCTGGGCTGCACCAATAGCACTTGTTATGTGATCATATCCCGGAGCAATATCTGTAACTAGTGGACCGAGTGTATAGAAAGGTGCATTATGACATTTTTCAATTTGTCTATCCATATTTTCCTTGATTTTATTCATAGGAACATGACCTGGACCTTCTATGAAAGCTTGCACATTTTTATCCCATGCTCTTTCAATCAGTTCGCCCATTGTATCTAGTTCTGCGAATTGTGCTTTGTCATTTGCATCAAAAGTGCAACCTGGTCTAAGTCCGTCGCCCAATGATATTGCTACATCATATTTAGCGCAGATATCACAGATATCATCAAAATGTGAGTATAGAAAACTCTCTTCATTGTGAGTGATACACCATTTAGATATAATACTACCTCCACGACTCACCATACCAGTAAGTCTGTTTTCTGCCAAATGAATATTTTTAAGTCTTATTCCACAATGAATAGTGAAATAGTCTACACCTTGCTCACATTGTTCAATGAGAGTATCTCTGAATATTTCCCAAGTAAGTAGTTCTGCCTTTCCGTCTACTTTCTCAAAAGCCTGATACATGGGAACCGTACCCACTGGTACAGGACAGTTTCGTAATATCCATTCTCTTGTTTCATGTATGTTGTCGCCGGTAGACAAATCCATAATAGTATCACCTCCCCATTTGCAGCTCCACACAGCCTTTTCCACTTCTTCATCAATGCTAGAAGAAGTTGCTGAATTACCAATATTAGTATTTATCTTCACAAGAAAGTTACGTCCAATAATCATTGGTTCAGATTCTGGGTGATTGATATTAGCAGGAATAACAGCTCTTCCATTAGCTATTTCTTCACATACAAACTGAGGAGTTATATGAGTTTCTATGCCTAAATCTTCACAGTTCATATTTTCACGTATTGCCACATATTCCATTTCTGGAGTTATAATTCCACGTTTTGCGTAATACATCTGAGTGTTAATGCTTCCTTTGCGCTTTTCAATCCATTCTTTTCGTAGTTTTGGCAATCCATTTTTCAAGTCAATCTTAATATTTGGGTCGCTATATGGTCCACTAGTGTCATATACATAAACAGGAGAGTTGGGAGTCATAATACTTTTCCCATCAACAATTTCCACTGTTGGAGTAAGATTAATTTTTCTCATGGCAACCTTTAGCTGAGGAAATATCTTTCCATTAATATATACTTTCTCTGAATTTGGATACGAGAATTTAATATTGTTGTTCATTTTTATTTATATGTATTAGTTTTGTTTATTATCTGTTTCATCTTTTCTACAGGATTATCAGCATTTATGATACATCCACTCAATGCTATTCCATTAATTCCGGTTTGCAATATAGGCAGTATGTCATCATCAATAATACCACCTATAGCAACAATAGGAATATCAATATGTAGTTGTTTCATATAGGATATTATTTTTTTATATCCTTCAAGTCCAATGATGGGAGAAAGTTTTTTCTTTGTTGATGTAAATTTGAAAGGTCCACAACCAATGTAGTCTGCACCTGATTTATAGATATTGACAATATCTTCAATAGTGTTTGCAGTACCACCGATAATATATTTACTTCCAAGAATATTCCTAGCCTCTTTTATTGGCATGTCGTTTTTACCTAGATGCACTCCATCGGCATTAATTGTTTTCACCAGTTCCACATGATCATCAATAATAAATTTTGCACCAACACGATGGCAAGCAGGTTCTATAAGTTTTGCAACACTCAATATTTCAGATGTCTCAGCATCCTTCATACGAAGTTGAATCCACCGACATCCACCGAGCAAAGCCATCAGAGCACCCTCTGCATAATTTATATTGGCAGTCTTGTGAGTAATGAATTGTAATTTTTCTATTTTCATCTGTTATTTATCTTTTTCATTTTCATAGGATTGAAAAAGTGGTTTAGCGGTCCGTGACCTTTTCCTATACAAACATCAGCACCTTCAGCTATTGCCATTGTTATATATTCTTTAGCCTCTTCCACGGCGTGAGTCAAATTCATTCCTTGTGCCAGATATGCGGCAATAGCAGATGAGAGAGTGCATCCTGTTCCATGGGTATTTTTACTGTCCACAGTTATACTATTGTATTCATGTTCTTCATAATATCCATTTTGTTTGCGTTCAACAAGTATGTCACATTTATTGTTACCTTCAATATGACCGCCTTTAATAAGTACAGCGCCACATCCATAATCCAATATGCGCCTTGCTGCCAATTTAATATCATCTTTATTGATTATTTTCATGTTTGCCAATACTTCAGCTTCATGAATATTTGGTGTTATAACTGTAGCCATAGGCAGCAATCTTCTGCACATTATATCTATTGCGTCGTTATCAAGTAACACAGAACCACTAGTTGAAACTAAAACAGGATCAACTACCAAGTTTCCGTGATAGTAAACCGATAATGATTTTACAATGGCTTCAACTGTATCTTTGTTACCCATCATACCAATTTTTATTGCCATTGGTCGAATGTCATTCATTACGGCATGAATTTGTCGCTCAATGGTATAAGAGTCTATTGGACACAATGATTCCACGCCCAATGTGTTTTGTACGGTAACATAGGTTATTACAGATGCAGCATAAACACCCAATGCCGACATCGTTTTGATGTCTGCTTGAATACCGGCGCCTCCGCTGCAATCACTGCCGGCAATAGATAAAGCTGTAAAATAAAACACGCTCCACTTAATAAATTAACCAAGAGGAGCTACTATATATTAATATATATACATGGATATACGAAAAGCGACTTAAAAAAGTCTCTCCCTACGGCAGTACTAACTGCATCAGGTTCCACGGGTATAATCTCAGCCGACATTTTGTCAGCACCCCTCTTTTAAAAATCAAAATGATTTTCGACGACAAATATAGATATTAATTTTAAAACAAACAAGTTATAATGCCTTTTTATTCATAAAATAACAACATAGTTGAGCACTAAATTAAGAACAAAGTGTACCCAATTAGCTGAAATAGCTTTCTTTAGGCTTTGTTTGAATTAGCTAAAAATTATTTTGTTTTAGTTCTCTATTTTTTATCAATATAGTTTTCTCTTACAATATAATAAAACAAACTTAAATTTTTCGTCGAATCGTGACACCATGGGTATTTTTAGTTTCATCAATGACGAATACGCTATGTAAGCTACCTACACACTCTATTCTACCCAGCGTGTGCTGCATAAACTGCTGATAGTCTTTCATATCCTTTGCATAGACTTTTATCAAGAAGTCATAATCCCCACTAGTGTTGAAACATTCTGTAATTTCATCGATATTTTTCACAGCATCCATAAACTGCTGTATTAGATCTTCCGTGTGTTGCTTGAGTCGAATGTTACACAGTACTAAAATACCGTTACCAACTTTTTCTGCATCTACTACTGCCATATACCCTTTTATGTATCCTTCCCTTTCTAAGCGCTTCTGACGCTCAAAGGCTGGAGATGTGGAAAGGTGTATCTTTGCCGCAAGTTCCTTGGTGGTCAGTCGCGAATTCTTCTGTAAAGTTCGTAGAATTGTAATGTCTATATTGTCTAAATCTTCATATTTTTCCATTTTGTATATTGTTTAATTTAAAGAATGATATTCTGTCAATTGCAGAATTATCATACAAAAATAGGATATTTTTCCGAATTTATCAAAATATTTGCCTGTAAAAATTACTTTTAGTAACTTCGCTGCATGAAATCCGGATTATAAGTAAGATAGAGTAACAATTTTTAAAAGTAAACAAGATGAGTAAAAATATATTGAATGCACCGTTCCGTGCTGACATAGTGGGCAGTTTTCTCCGCCCTGAAGATATTAAAGTGGCAAGGGTAAAGTTTGCGAAAGGCGACATTACAAGTGAAGAACTAAAGCAGGTGGAAGACAAGTGCATCGCTGAACTTATTGAAAAACAGAAAAAAGCAGGATTGCAGGTGATAACCGATGGCGAATTTCGTCGCAGTTATTGGCATCTTGACTTCATGTGGGGTATAAATGGTGCAAAGCATATTGAGCTTGACAATGGTTATTTCTTCCATCATGAGGAAACTACACGTGGTTCTGTAGCACTAACAGGAAAAATTAATGGCAATAACCATCCATTTGTAGAGCATTTCAAGTATGTGAAACAGTTTGAAACTGAAAGTGTTGTTGCACGACAGACTATTCCTGCCCCAGCACAATTCTATGCAGAGTTGTTTCGTGGTGACAATGGTAAAAAGACAACGGCGATCTACCCAGACAACGAAGAATTAATATGGGATATCGCACAGACTTATCGCACAATCATACGTGATCTCTATGATGCTGGATGCCGCAACATTCAATTTGATGACTGTACGTGGGGAATGGTGTGCGATAAGAATTTTTGGAAATCTATGGCTGGTTCAAGCTATAATGTTGAACAGTTACAGGAAACTTATCTCCGCCTAAACAACCTTGCTCTCGAAGAACGTCATGAAGGATTGGTCATCAGTACGCATGTCTGTCGTGGAAACTACCATTCTTCATGGGCTTCTGAAGGTGCATACGATGCTGTCGAAAATTTTCTTTTTGCCCGTGAAAATGTGGATGCTTTCTATCTGGAGTATGATGATGAGCGTTCTGGTGGTTTTGAGCCTTTGGCATATGTTGCTCCTGGTAAGAAAGTTGTATTGGGACTTATTACTACGAAAAGTCCAATATTAGAAGATAAGCAGACCATAATTGCTCGCATCCATGAGGCTGCACGATACATACCTCTTGAACGTCTTTACCTCAGCCCTCAATGCGGATTTGCTTCTTGCGAAGTTGGCAATAAATTGACAGAAGAAGAGCAGTGGGCGAAAATCAAACTTGTAAAGGATATAGTAAAAGAAGTTTGGGAATAAGATATTTTATTCTCAATTTGTTTTTAAAGTCATTATCGTGTTGAGTGATAAATGTTAAATTCTTCCAACTCAAAGCGATAATGATTTTAATAATCATTCATTTCAAAGGTGATTATTTTTTTATTTATGTCTGAGTAAAATTCGGACTGCAACTGTCAATAACTTATTTTAAGTTATTGACAGCTGAAGCCAATTGCTCTAAAGCTTGTTTCAGTACAGATCGTGGAGTTGCTATATTCATTCTCATAAAGCCTTCACCTCCTTGACCAAACATTTCTCCATCGTTAAGTGCCAGATGAGCTTTGTCGATAAATAAATCAAGAAGATCTTTATGGTCTAAATTTAGTTCACGACAATTAAGCCATACGAGAAAAGATGCCTGTGGACGCAAAGGATGAATTTGTGGAATATTCTTTTCGCAGTAATCTTCAATAAAACGCACGTTGTCTTCAATATATGTAAGCATAGATTTTCGCCATTCTTCACCTTTTGTAAAGGCTGCAATTGTTGCGATGGGAGCAAATATGTTCGCTTCATCAAGTTCATTGGCTTTAATCCAACCATAGAATTTTTTTCTTATATCGGCATTTGGAATAATGGCGTAGCTTGAAATAATTCCCGCAATATTGAATGTCTTTGTTGGTGCCTGAAAAGTTATACTGTTTTCTCTAGCTTTTTCACTGACTGTTGCAAAAGGTATATGCTTGTGTCCGAATATAGCCATGTCGCAATGAATTTCATCAGATATAACAAGCAAATGATGATCATAACAGAAATCAGCTAGTTGCTGGAGTGTTTCTTTTCTCCAGCATATACCTGCCGGATTGTGAGGATTACAGAGTATGAAAATTCGGCATTTGTCATCACAAACTTTTTCAAGATTGTCAAAATCCATATCATAATAGCCATCATCACGTAATTTCAAAGGATTAAAAACGACTTCACGGTTATTTCCTTCTGGAGTTAACCGGAAAGGATGATATACTGGAGGTTGTATGATGACTTTGTCTCCAGGTTTAGTATATACATTAATAATAAGGCCAATACCTTTAACAATTCCAGGTATAAACTTGAGCCATTCACGTTTCAGTTCCCATTGATGATGTTCTTTAACCCAATTAATTATTGATTGCCACAATTCTTTAGGTTCAACAGTATATCCAAAGAGTGAGTGCTCAAGGCGTTTCTTTAAAGCGTCAGTTATGAACATTGGTGTCTCAAAATCCATGTCAGCAACCCATAGTGGAAGTAAATCATTACGTCTCCATCTTGGTAACAATGCTTCATGCTTTAAGTCGCCACTTCCTGATCGATCTATAATCTTATCGAAATCATAAGATTCCCCAGATTTATCCTTGTTGATTTTCTTTATATTGTTTCTGTCCATTTTTTCATCAATTCTAGTTTATATTCTCTATTTACCTTTAATACTCAAAGCCCTTATATAGCTTCATAATAAACAAGTATTACTTATAATCACTGACTACAAAGTTACTGATTTTTTTTATATAACATGTTATTTAGTTGCTTTTTTGATACTTGAAAAGAAATATACATGTCACCTATCAATATCTTAATGGATGAAATGTAACAATACATTTCTTTTTATTCAATAGTTTTTCTTTAAAGCATTAATTTCATTGACACATGTTACTCACGTGGTATATTCCATACCAATAATATGGGGTTATACTCACACAAATATGGTAGAAAATATATATTTGAATATCATTATATCAAATAATTCATTATATTTGCAATCATAATTAACTTTCAATATATGAAAAGAAATGCTTTTATCGTTATTCTGTTGTCAATTGCCATTATAGGGTTTGCACAACAGGCACGAAAGGATTTTAAAGCCGACCGTAGTTTGTCGGCAAGTAATTATTTGGCTTATCCAGGGCCTTTGCAGAAAAAACTTACTCCTGCACCTTCTGGATATGAACCGTTTTACCTTAGTCACTATGGACGTCACGGCAGCCGTTGGCTTATCGGTGACAGTGATTACAATAAACCAGTTGTGCTGCTTGAAAAAGCAGATTCTCTTGGTAAACTTACACCAAAGGGTAAGGATGTTCTTGCTAAACTTCGTATAATGCGCGATGCTGCTATGGGACGTGATGGAGAACTCACTCAAAGAGGAGCTTTGCAGCATAAGCAGATTGCAGAACGCATGTTGAAAAACTTTCCACAGATATTTGCTGGAAAGACAAATGTAGATGCAAAGAGCACCGTGGTGATACGTTGCATATTAAGTATGGAAAACGCTTTGCAGGAAATGACAAAAATGAATCCACAGCTGAATATCACTCACGATGCAAGTTACCATGATATGTATTACATGAACTATGATGATACATTATTGTTTAAAAAACGTATGCCAACAAGCGCAATGGTACCTTATACTGAATTTTGCAAAAATCATGAACATCCTGAGCGCGTGATGCGACTGTTGTTTAATGATGATGACTATTGGAAAAACCATTTAAATGCTAATAAATTGTACGAAGTACTTTTCAAGCAAGCTAGTAACGTACAAAGTACAGAGTTGCGCAATAGCATGTCATTATATGACCTATTTACTGACGACGAGATATATGATCTTTGGCTGATAAATAATGCTTGGTGGTATATCAACTATGGCGCATGTCCTTTGAATGGAGGTAACCAACCTTACAGTCAACGAAACCTTCTTCGCAAGATAATTAGTGATGCCGATAGTTGCATAGCTTTACCACATCCAGGAGTGACTTTACGTTATGGTCATGACACAATGGTTATGCCGCTTACATGCCTTATGGATCTTGATGAGATGGGAATGCAGGTGAGTGATTTAGAACAGCTTGCTTACAAGGGATGGAATAACTATCGCATCTTCCCAATGGCTTGCAATATTCAGTTTGTGTTTTATCACAAGAAAGGCTCTAAGGATATACTCGTTAAAGTACTTAGAAATGAAAATGAAGCTACATTGCCTATTAAGACAGATATAGCTCCATATTATCATTGGAAGGATGTGAGACAGTATTATCTCGACAAGCTAAATAAGTTCACAGAATAATGACTAGCTGATAGGCTTTAATCCTGAGAAAGGAATACGGCTATTGTCTTTAGTTTTACATAATTATAGCTGAGGTACATGTAACCCTTAAAGCGGTTGCCAGTGCCCCAGCTATTTTTTGCAATAAAGTATTTCTTTCCGTTTTTGTTATGGGCCAGACCAACAAGTTCCATTGCGTGGTCGTCAGTAGTCTGTCTACTCTCAAACTCATGTTGTCTCAAATCCTGAGTTACTATATGATGATTGGTTTCGGCAATACCATTATTGAAAGAAAAACCTGATTCGGTGATATCACCTTCCCAGCAAACAGCCTTACCTTTCACAATACTTTTTGTAATCATACTCATCAACGTTTCTATAGGAACATTCACGAACTTGTCATTCATAACGTTGTCTGGAGTTTCTAGAATAAAGGAATCTCCCATTACATGATGTTTAAAACTTGTCACGTTTATATATTCGTCATCACGGCATACGCTGCGGGCAAATTCCTGTGGAGTATATTCTGCACCAAGCATGTGTACATATTTTGACGGCATATATCCAACTTCCTCATCAAGTATATCATTAACCTTTTGATTGAGAGTGCTAAGATTGTTTGCACTTTTTGTTGCCTGCATAAGTTTACGGCAAATGACGTTATAATTTGCAGGTTCTTTAGCGTTGTATGAATCAAATGGAACAATACCATAGTCTTGCATAAGATGAATAAGCAGACAGCCCATTCCTCGCATTGAAATAGCATTTTTGCCTCCTGAAAGATAATATCGTATTGATGCATTGTTAAGCATCATTCTTGCTATATAGTCGGTGCTTAGGTTCACAGAGTCACCTATCATGAGATGATTTGTTTCTATTGTGGCCAGCATTGCGTAAGCCCAACACAGCTGACTGTGCCCTTGGTCTTTCACTGGAGTTGTCTTCAGCATTACATCGGTGATAAACGGGTTCTTTTCAACAGTTTGTTTAGAAGGACGTCCGCATGAAATCAATGCAAGAGAGACACTTATATATAAAAGTATTTTTTTCATATTGCGCAAAGTTACAAATAAAATGAGTAAATTTGCACCCATGAAGGGAAAAATATCAGAATTTGAAGTAATGGCGCCTGTGGGCTCTCGAGAGAGTCTTGCCGCTGCAATACAGGCTGGAGCTGATTCCGTTTACTTTGGTATCGGCAAACTTAATATGCGCTCTCATTCGGCAAATCATTTTAATATTGATGATTTGCGCGAAATAGCTGCCACATGCAATGAGCATGGCATAAAAACATATCTCACGGTCAACACCATCATATATGATGATGACATCGCAACAATGAAGCAAATTATTGATGCCGCAAAAGAAGCTGGTATCAGTGCTGTGATTGCTAGTGACGTGGCTGTTATGAGTTATTGTAATGAAGTAGGAGAGGAAGTTCATCTTTCAACTCAGCTCAATATAACAAATATAGAGGCGTTGAAGTTTTATAGTCGTTTTGCAGATGTTTCTGTCTTGGCGCGTGAACTCAACATGGATCAGGTGAAGGAAATTCATGAACAGATTATCGCTCAAAATGTATGTGGACCAATGGGTAAGCAGATACGTATTGA
>OBMA010001400.1_pt1 | contig 14726 bp, 10 predicted proteins | sample 1539141 | NCBI WGS metagenome assembly OBMA01 (sample SAMEA3991484, study PRJEB22521) | metagenome | biome: anthropogenic terrestrial biome; feature: sewage plant; material: raw primary sludge | place: Sweden | collected 2012-09-26 | reverse complement strand
GTTCAATAATGGCCCAGGTGCCGTGTTATCCTTCGAAACGGGGTCCTTCGAACATTCAAAGAGACTGGTCAGTTCCAAAAAACTGAGTATATGGGCTGTGACGGTATCTTTCGGGTGTGTAAATTCGCTTCTATCTATGCCTTGCAAAATGTCCCATGCTTCCATTGATCCCGAATTAAGGAAAGAGAGAGATTTTCCTGAAGATTTGGTTCGTCTTTGCTGCGGTATCGAAAATATAGTAGATTTGAAGAAAGATTTATTAGCGGCGATGGTTGACGCTGATATTATAGAAGTAAGAGAAAATGGCAAATATCTTTTCAACAAATTGAATAAGAACCTAGCTGTGAACACTACCATCGATGACCTGCATAAGCCTTTAAGTATTTACGAAGAATTTTACAATCAAGATCTCATCAGAAAGGACTCAGAATTGAATATTAAGAGTTCGAAATTGTAAGGGAAAATATGCATGTACCTTTTTTTTTTTTTTTTATAAGGTTCAAATCCAAAGATAGTAACTTTAAATAGTCAAGTATATAGACAGAATTTCAAGAACAGTAAGTATATTAAACTTTTACAGCCTTTCGGGCTGTTCCGTAAGCTCTTACTACTACCCTTGGGAAACGCACGCGCGAAGGAGGAAAGTTTGCCTCAATGAACGTGTGTAATGGCGGTCGTAAAAGGAATATAGAAATAGCTGTGCTTTTATAACTTCACTCGACAATGGGTTGACAGCAGATTTAGAAGGAAAAGAGCATACAAAAAATGTGCGATTCTCCTGCAACGACTGGAAAGCCTACTATTCTTTTCATCGCAGATCCGTGCGAAACATCAGCCACACTTAATTCCAAGGCATTCAAAGAGAAGTTCAGGATCTTGCGCTATCAGCTGGACACCAAAGAAGCATTTCTTAACTTTTTAGAAAGGCATGAACAAGACAAAATATGTGCCATTTATGCTGGGTTTCCGGCATTCAAAAAAATCGGTGGGATGACTCGAAGTATCATCGAACACAAGTCATTTCCAAGGAAAAATTTAAAATGTATCGTGCTTTGCTCAAGAGGTTACGACGGATGGGATCTGGATACATTACGCAAGCATGAAATTCGATTATACAACTACCAAGACGATGAAAATGAAAAATTGATAGACGATTTAAAGCTTCATCAAGTCGGTAATGATGTGGCAGATTGTGCCTTGTGGCACATTCTGGAGGGCTTTAGAAAGTTCTCCTATTACCAAAAACTTAGTAGAGAAACTGGAAATACATTAACTGCAAGGGCGAAAGCTGCAGAAAAGAGCGGATTTGCTTTTGGCCATGAACTGGGGAATATGTTTGCTGAATCACCAAGAGGAAAGAAATGCTTAATTCTTGGTTTAGGAAGTATTGGAAAGCAAGTAGCCTACAAGTTGCAATACGGGCTAGGAATGGAAATACATTATTGCAAAAGAAGCGAAGATTGCACAATGAGTCAAAACGAAAGCTGGAAATTTCATTTGCTAGATGAAACAATATATGCAAAACTATACCAGTTTCATGCAATCGTGGTCACATTGCCGGGAACTCCACAAACAGAACATTTAATCAACAGGAAATTTTTGGAACACTGCAATCCAGGCCTAATTTTAGTCAACTTGGGAAGAGGTAAAATTTTGGACTTGCGGGCTGTTTCTGACGCCTTGGTAACGGGACGAATCAACCATCTCGGTTTAGACGTCTTTAATAAAGAACCAGAAATAGATGAAAAAATCAGATCTTCTGATAGACTTACTTCAATTACTCCGCATTTGGGTAGTGCGACAAAGGATGTTTTTGAGCAAAGTTGTGAACTGGCATTGACAAGAATCTTACGGGTAGTGTCTGGGGAAGCCGCAAGCGATGAGCATTTCTCCCGTGTAGTTTGATAGTAAGAGACGTAAGAACCTTATGTTAACATACCTATATATACATATACGTCAACACACCAAGAAAAAAGAGCAGTGCGAGTTTTCGTATGCATTTGACTTCAAAAAGAAGTCAACATTAAGTGCCGTTTTTGTTTCGACAATGGATTGTAGTACAGTGCCCCGTAGGTGTATGACTCGTACTTGCGTGTAAGTAAATTTCGGATTTGTTCGCCGCACCTTATCTCACCTGAAATTTTCTGCGTCAGGCTGCTTTGATGGTGTCTAAGAGAAGGCCATTAAAAAAGAGAACAGATGTTGAGGTTCTCAGTATAAAAATATTACTGTTGAATATTATTAGCTTTATAGAGTATTTATCAAAGAACAGGACTTGAAAAACTTCGATCATAGATGAATAGGGACAACATGGACACAACAAAGCGCAAAGAAGATCATACAAAGCATACTACTGATGTAATAGAATTTTACGAAGAAGGAACCGCAGCTACTTCTTTAAACATAGCCACAGAAAAGGCCAACTCAAGTCCGTCCATTTTGAGAAGAATTATCAACAGGGCGGCATGGCTTTCTAAGAAAGTGGACGCAATGGGAGTAGAGTCTACCGGTATTCAGAGGATATCTCCCTATGAACGAGGAACATCAAAGAAACAATTTTTGCATGTCGCGGGGCTATGGTTGAGTGGCACAGGTGGTTTGTCTTCCATGTCGTCGTTTTTATTAGGCCCTCTGCTTTTCGGTTTAAGCTTTAGAGAATCCGTAGCCTCCAGTTTAATATCGGTAACAATTGGTTGCTTAATTGCTGCCTATTGCTCGATCATGGGACCGCAGTCCGGTTGCAGACAGATGGTAACAGCTAGATACCTGTTCGGATGGTGGTTTGTTAAATTAGTTGCATTAGCTTCCATTATCGGTGTCATGGGTTGGTCTGTGGTTAATTCCGTGGTTGGGGGTGAAATGTTAGCTGCTATTTCTAATGATAAAGTACCCCTATGGGTAGGGATTGTCATAGTGACCGTATGCTCCTTTTTAGTTGCCATTTTCGGTATCAAACAAGTCATTAAAGTGGAAACTTACTTATCCGTACCCGTCCTGACAGCATTTTTACTACTGTACATTTCATCAAGTGATAAATACAGCTTCGTCAATGCATACGTTTCAAAGGGAAATTTGGACTCTTCCACCCGAAAGGGCAACTGGATGAGTTTTTTTTCATTATGCTATAGTATTACGGCTACTTGGGGGTCTATTACAGCAGACTATTATATATTGTTCCCAGAAGATACACCATATATTCAAATTTTTTGCCTAACGTTTTTTGGAACATTTTTGCCTACCTGTTTCGTCGGAATCTTAGGTCTCTTACTAGCTTCTGTTGCCATGTCGTATAAGCCTTGGTCAGTCGAGTACGATTCCCATGGAATGGGTGGTCTACTTTGGGCAGGTTTTCAGCGTTGGAACGGCTTCGGAAAGTTCTGCGTGGTAGTACTGGTATTCAGTTTGGTATCCAACAACATCATCAATACGTATTCGGCAGCATTCTCCATCCAACTTTCTAGTGTGTTTTGTGCAAAAATCCCTCGCTGGTTCTGGTCTATTGTTTGTACTATAATTTGTTTGGTATGCGCATTAATAGGTCGTAATCATTTTAGTACTATTTTGGGAAATTTCCTACCAATGATAGGCTACTGGATTAGCATGTACTTTATCTTATTATTCGAAGAGAATTTAGTATTCAGAAGGTTTTTCTTACATTTGTACACCAAAGAGTTTCCTACAGTTACAGGAGAAATAAATGGACCGGAACTTGTTGGATCTTCAAAAGAAGTGGAGAAAGATGCAGTTACTAATATCCATTTGTTAAAAAGAAAACATAAGGTGACTAAACATCGTTACAATTGGGACAAATGGGAAGATTATGAGGTTTTAACGCACGGTTATGCAGCAACATTTGCGTTTATTGTAGGAGTTGCTGGTGTGGTAGTTGGTATGGCGCAAGCCTATTGGATTGGCCCAATTGCTGCCAAATTTGGTGAATATGGTGGTGATGTCGCAATGTGGTTAAGTATGGCGTTCTCAGGTGTTGTATACCCTCCTTGTAGATACTTAGAGCTACGTAAATTTGGTCGTTAATTGAAATGACATAAGTATATATTAAAACTACGGTGCAGCGGCAAACTTTAGTTTAGATAATATTGGCAGGTAGATTCATGGTATGTTAAATTACGCTCAGGGAGGATATTTTTTTGTACACATTATCTTTTCACATGAAAATCTAAGCCTGGTGGACAATTGAAATCATCGAGTGATATACTGACACTTTGAACAGTAGCACAAATCGTTTAATTTGCTGTCACGATCTAAGTTTTCTGTCAGCTGACTGTCCACCAATAAGATCAGCGGATTCCAAAGGCGTCCTTCGAAAAAGCGATATCTCCCATCTTGGTTAGTAGCAAATAAAGGGAAGAGAAAATAAGACACACTCAAGGATAAAATACTTCGCTTCTTCCAAGTATAAACACAGGAAAGAAAGATATACGAAGATTAGAATTTTTTTCATACTTTTTACAAAACATTTTTTTGTACTTAGGCACGCTAATTGCGTAAAAATTAGCATAAACAGGAAATAAGATTATTTTGAAATGTATGTTATAATCCTCTTATTGAAAAATACATGAGATGTAGGAGAAGAACTACCAGGAAAGAAGATATTTAACAGATCGAACGAAACGGAAAAGAACTAAGAGAAAACAAATCTGGATTTGACTTTAAGAAAAAATTTATTTGCAAGTTTAACTCGTTCCCTGCTTTTCTATTTGGCTTGAGACGATAATTGCATAATTGTCCAAATTGTCCATCATATAATGAAGAATTCGATGCGAAATATTCCCTGTCACTTTCCTTTAGTCAACGTATTCTTCTCCCTGAAGAAACAGTATACTAACAATACTCACCCATTTCGATTTTGATGTTGCCATACAAATAGATAACAGGCACAATGCTTTCACTACGTCAATCTATAAGATTTTTCAAGCCAGCCACAAGAACTTTGTGTAGCTCTAGATATCTGCTTCAGCAAAAACCCGTGGTGAAAACTGCCCAAAACTTAGCAGAAGTTAATGGTCCAGAAACTTTGATTGGTCCTGGTGCTAAAGAGGGTACCGTTCCAACAGACCTAGATCAAGAAACTGGTTTAGCTAGGTTAGAATTATTGGGTAAATTAGAGGGTATCGATGTTTTCGACACCAAACCATTAGATTCGTCCAGGAAGGGTACCATGAAAGATCCGATCATCATTGAATCTTATGATGATTATCGTTATGTCGGTTGTACGGGTTCTCCCGCTGGTTCACATACTATTATGTGGTTAAAACCAACTGTTAACGAAGTCGCCAGATGCTGGGAATGTGGTTCTGTTTACAAACTAAACCCTGTTGGTGTTCCAAATGATGACCACCATCACTAATCTTATCATTCAAGTTGCCCTTCTGTTTCTCTTTTACTTTTTACCTTCTTCTTTATTTATATTTTTTTTTTTGGAAACCTAGCGAATATTCTTACCAGGTCTGAGCTTTTACACACGTCATGTTAACAAAGTTCCACAAGAAAGTTCTTTGCAGGAAGGTTAAGGCGAACGCTTTGCTCTATCTATAATGAAGAGCCAAAAAATACATAACCAAAAAGATCGAGAAAAGGTCGAGATATATTTTTATTTAAAAATTCTTATTAATATTAGTACTATTCATGTCATAACTGATTACTATTTCTATCTCTGTCAGAGATGGCTAGCTAGAGGTTGTTGCGAAGTTACTTCCAAAAGATTCTAGACTGTGCTTACAGCATCCATACACCCACCCATACATACTGATTTCTTTTTTTAAAGACGTCGATTTTTCGAAAAAAGTAAATTCTCGGCACAGGGAGTTGAATTGAACTTCCCTGCCCCGACGGTAAGCAGCTTACCGGTATTGCTTCGTTCTCCTTGGGAGATGTTCTCGGCTCTGGAAGGAAAAAACCTTCGTGGGGGGAGGGCTCATATCCAGTAACATAGGCGGAACTCCAAGTGTCAGCTTACACCGCTTCGTTCTCATTGAGTGTTGAGGGATTACTTGGTATTTGAAATACCTACTAGATTTAATGTTCGTTATAGTAAATGATTTAATTTGTTCGCTATTAGAGATAAAAGAACCATAGTCTTAAGTAGTATGTTAACGACACAAAAGTGTGAAAGTAGAGAAGGGAAGAACGATGAGATCTTTGAATTGGGAGAAAGTAATAGTGACAAGATATTATTAAAACATGGCAAATGTAACTTGTTTTCTGAAAGGAAACCAGTTAATCACTAGAAGTGTGCCAATCATGAGTTCACACTAACTAAAGAAAAAGAAGGAAGTCGCCCATCGTATGCAATGTACTTATTATTGAAGAATATTGTACCGAGAAAATTTCAAATGTTACGTAAATATCTCCTTCCCTTTTTGCCACGATCATTTTAAAAAAAATTGAGAAGTTACTAACTAATTATTTTAACTCTTTGCAAACCTGCAATACTCGTGATGAATATTTAATTAGATCATTCAAAATGCCAAAGAAGAGAGCTTCCAACGGTAGAAACAAGAAAGGTAGAGGTCACGTCAAACCAGTCAGATGTGTCAACTGTTCCAAGTCTATTCCAAAGGATAAGGCTATCAAGAGAATGGCTATCAGAAACATTGTTGAAGCCGCTGCCGTCAGAGATTTGTCCGAAGCTTCTGTCTACCCTGAATACGCTTTGCCAAAGACTTACAACAAGTTACACTACTGTGTTTCTTGTGCTATTCACGCCAGAATTGTCAGAGTCAGATCCAGAGAAGACAGAAAGAACAGAGCTCCACCTCAAAGACCAAGATTCAACAGAGAAAACAAGGTTTCCCCTGCTGATGCCGCCAAGAAGGCTTTATAACTTGATTAATATAGGTGAAACATAAGTAAATTTTTCTACTATTTCTAATCAATAAAAAATAACCATTACAATAGTTTTCTATTAAATATGTTAATGTTTCAAGTATGTTCAACATCAAATATTACTATCGTAACCTTCCACGAATATAATTTGATACGAAGTATAATTTTTTTGATTTTTTTTTCGCCTCCCTTTCTTCCCTTTAATGAGATATTGAAAAAAACTGTCTGAAGTTAATTATTAACTATGAGCGGAATGCTATCTGTATATATTGCATTGGGTTAGACAATAATCGTTTTACTCAGATTTATATCAGATAGGAAAACGACCAGTAACTATTTCTATTCCGGCACGGCATAAACGTTTTTTTTGAGACAATTGGCATATACTCCCCCCGCGCACGTCAATAGATCCTTAACTAAGTAGATTTTTTTTGTTTTTTTCCTTCCTTTTTTCTCTTTTCCATCCAATTTTGCCTAACATTTCCCGTCAAAGATAAAGGGAGTTTGCACAAGACAAGACTATTACATTAGAGAACTTACCACGAAGAGACTGGAATAATTGAAAATTGAATATACAAACGCATTCTAGAAGAATTCGATTACGTCAATTAGGCTCTCTTCTATATTTTAGTTCACCCTTTTTTCGTCCTGTTTCGATTTTTATTCCTATCAGAGGGCGAATAAGGCAGCTTAATACGATTACCCCCACTCCACCAACATATTAAGAAAGGGAAAACTAGTGTTTCTGTAGACTGTAAACCTCATAAAATCTAGCCAACATATCGAGGTCAAACTGGGGAGATCTTACGCATAAAGAAATATAATATAGCGCACAATGGCACAAAACAATTTTGATTTTAAATTCAGCCAATGTTTTGGTGATAAAGCAGATATTGTGGTGACAGAGGCGGATCTAATTACAGCTGTAGAATTTGACTATACTGGAAATTATCTGGCCACTGGTGATAAAGGTGGCCGTGTGGTACTTTTTGAAAGAAGTAATAGTAGACATTGCGAGTATAAGTTTTTAACGGAGTTTCAAAGTCATGACGCAGAATTTGATTATTTAAAATCCTTAGAAATTGAAGAGAAGATAAATGAAATCAAATGGTTACGACCAACTCAAAGATCACACTTTCTTTTGAGCACAAATGATAAAACTATAAAACTTTGGAAAGTTTATGAGAAAAATATAAAATTGGTAAGCCAGAACAACTTAACAGAAGGGGTTACGTTTGCGAAAAAAGGCAAGCCCGATAACCATAACAGTAGAGGAGGTTCCGTGAGGGCTGTATTATCTTTACAATCGCTGAAACTGCCTCAATTATCACAGCATGACAAAATCATTGCTGCCACCCCAAAGCGTATATATAGTAATGCACATACCTATCACATTAATTCGATATCGTTGAATTCTGATCAGGAAACATTTTTAAGTGCTGACGACTTGAGAATCAATTTATGGAATCTGGACATACCAGATCAGAGCTTCAACATCGTAGATATCAAGCCAACCAATATGGAAGAACTTACCGAAGTGATCACAAGCGCTGAATTTCATCCGCAAGAATGTAATTTATTCATGTACTCTTCTTCCAAAGGTACAATAAAGTTGTGTGATATGAGACAGAATTCCCTATGTGACAATAAAACCAAAACATTTGAAGAATATTTGGATCCAATCAATCATAATTTTTTTACAGAAATCACGTCGTCAATTTCCGACATAAAATTTAGTCCAAATGGTAGGTATATTGCATCCAGAGATTATTTAACTGTCAAAATTTGGGACGTAAATATGGATAATAAGCCTTTGAAAACCATAAACATACATGAGCAATTGAAGGAAAGATTGAGTGATACCTATGAAAACGATGCGATTTTCGATAAATTTGAAGTTAATTTTAGTGGTGATAGTTCAAGTGTAATGACTGGTTCTTACAATAACAATTTCATGATCTATCCTAATGTAGTAACTTCTGGTGGTAATGATAATGGCATAGTCAAAACTTTTGATGAACACAACGCACCCAATAGCAACAGCAATAAAAATATCCACAACAGCATACAAAATAAAGATTCTAGTAGTAGTGGCAACAGCCACAAGCGTAGGAGTAACGGACGCAACACAGGCATGGTGGGAAGTAGTAATAGCTCTAGAAGCAGTATAGCGGGAGGAGAAGGAGCAAATCCGGAGGATTCGGGAACCGAAATGAATGAAATCGTGTTACAAGCTGACAAAACAGCGTTCAGGAACAAAAGGTACGGTTCGCTAGCGCAAAGGTCTGCAAGAAATAAGGATTGGGGTGACGATATTGATTTCAAGAAGAATATTTTACATTTCTCATGGCATCCAAGAGAAAATAGTATTGCTGTTGCAGCAACTAATAATTTATTCATTTTTTCCGCATTATAATTATAATAGTTCCTTATTTTCCCTTACTTTTTTTATCCCATATCTTCCCGACATACTACTACTGTTTTAATTGAAATTTAAATTGAACTTGAATTCAAATTTTTTAGATTTAGATTTGCCCCTCATTGAAAATCTTTCTATCTTTATTTTTTCATTTTATCTTCTCTACTTATATTTTTATTCTACTTCAAGCGTGTTTTATTATCATTATTCTGAGACTTATACCATTTTCTTTCGTTTTTTTTCTGATTAGCTATCTTATAAACACTGTATCAATTATTAATCCGACATTTCTCTATCAGAACTTCTTTCATCACTTCACTAAAACGCGTGGAACATAAAAATAAAACGTCTTAAGTTCTTCTTCATAGGTGCATGTTTATGTTTTTAAATGCTTATACATTTGCAATATAATTATATATATAGATGTTTAAGAACGGAATGATGCTTCGCCGCCCAAAATACCTAGTACCTTTAGTTCCTATCAAAGGATTAATCTTTTTTTATTTTGAATTTTTTTTATCGAATATAAAAGAAATAAGTAAGAATTAGTAAAATTATCATAAATAAAAATTTTTCGAAAAGTTTATTCTCACTTAATCAATTAATTAATCGTCGTGCTCGATGTGCCTGTTGACAACAGGATTCCAGAATAATGTCTTATCACCGTCACCCCAGAAAAAAGGCTTAGACCTGATATTCATAAACTCGTAATCCCTTGGCCATTCGGAGTCTGGCACATGTTTCAAATGTTCACGATGCTCAGCATGCTCCTTTTCAACAAAGTATGTGTTCACAGCTGTTAAAGCAATTGCTGGTAGGGCGACCCAAACTGAGATTTTAACCCACATATTAGATGTGTCCTTCGCATGCTTTTCAGTAGCCATTAATGATTCTTTAAATTTTTGAGCTGCCACTTTATCTGGTGGGCCAAATGCGGGTTTCAAAGCATTTGGGGGTAATGAAGATGCATATCTTTTAGCACACTGTCTAAACATTTTTCTATTGTTTGTTATTTGTATAACTGTAGAACTGTAATATTATGATTTTAAATCTAGATAGAACACATGCGATGTGTAGGGAAAACGTTCAAGGCAACGTGTATGTTTGTTATATTTAATGTATCCCGTCACTCATCGTGATCACATCCCAGCTGGGGGTTATTTTTCGATTCTCTTAGACCGATACTCCCAGTACCGCCTCTCATTGGTGGGAAAAAAAATTACCCGAAATTACTATATTGTGTCAATACCGCACCATATCACTACATTCATAGCGGTATAATCGAATGGATAGCGGCGTTGGATTACTACTATCGTCTACCTATTCAGTAGGATAGCTTACTCCGTATTAGCAAATAATAGTCGTTCTTCGCTATTCCCACAGTTTCCAGTAAGAACGATTGGAGTAGAAAAAAAGAATGGTAGAATGCGCTATGGGAAAGAACCGACCAAGAGTGGGAGCAAATAAGTCAAGTAATTATATTAATAGTGTTTAATGGTTGAAAGTATGACCAGAACTAGTATTAGCTTTCTCCAGGCGACAACAGTTTTTAAACATCCGGGTAATAAATTGTTCCAGTTGATGTAAAAAAATACACGGACTCGGATAATAATTATTGGACATAAATCATATCCTTCTCTATTCCAAAGTTTGTCTAATACAGACCAGGAAACCATTTATTTCTCTCTGCAGTCTTTTTTATGACCATCTTTTTTATGCAATGCTATTAATGTTTAAAAGGATTATTTAACGCTTTACTGAGCAAAATATAGGTTATTTAGTGTTTGGAATTGTTGTTTTTGTTGCTGTTTGGATTCAAAGGGAGTATGTTTTTGATTCATAGGATTCTGCTTGGCCTCAGCATAATACTTACCACTCCCCATATCCATATTATTCCAATACTGCTGCTGATGCTGCTGCTGTAATTTTGAAGGTTGCTTTTTGTCGATTTTTTTAGTACCAGTGTGGCTGGTTCCAGTTTTGCTCTTCATAAACTCCTGGTACTTCCTCTCGACATCCATTTCGTAAATGCAATTTCCTGTCAACTGGTTTCCAATGGTAAACCAGCCAGGCCGCGTATTGTGATCCCTTCCGAATATCTCTAGTTTTCTGGCATGGGTGCCTGCCAACCGTTCTGCTATACCATACAGTTCATCAGGCTTTCTACTAGTCTCTCTGGTCATTGATACGATCAAATCGACGTCAATATGTTTGTTGATCCACTTTGGATTACCCTTTAAGCCCACCAATAAATGCTCCTTAGAATGATTTAACCAATGACCCGTACGACCTGTAACAATTGTTCTACCCAGTTGGTTTGTCTTTATCCATGAAACTTCATTTATCACGTTGTAACCCCAGTTATTCAAAGACTCTTTACCCAATTCTATAGCTCTACCCGTCACCCAAAGAAAAATAATACCTTCATCTTGTAGTTCGTGCAAAGGCAAACCTAATAGTTCAATATCGTTGCAAGTACCGTATGGTAGGTTCATATGGATATTCCATGCAGGATCTGCAATAACTACCGAAAACTTTCCAAGAACCCTAAAATCAAATTTCCGCACATCGCAACGGATCCACTGTGCAGGTAAAGCCTTTTTGATACAATGTGCGGAGCAATTGCCCAGAGTATAAAATGGAATGGAAACGTTTGACCGTATTCTTTTATTTTCACTCGCAGTTTCACGATCAGCTCGCTCTTGCAAGCATGACGGAATATATCGCAGGTAATGAATGTATCGACACGTATTTAATTTATGACAGGTATCCAAATAGGAACAATCTCCTAACGAAATATCAGTTTGTGGTTTGATATTAGGGATAAAGTGAATTTTTGATTGAATGCATTCAATTAATCCTGGGTGATTTTCCTGGCATGCGGATATTTTGGACCATTGTAAAGAAACGATTTTGTTATTGACAATGTACACCGAGGTTGACAATAGAGATGCATGCGAATAGTCACTACATATCGGGATGTATTCAATGACCTCGGTCGTGTATTTGGCTCTTTCTTTAGCAAGCTGAAAAGATGATGGTTTTTCCCTCAATAAATTTTGTAAGCGATTGCTCAGTTGTTCACGTGGTAACCCCTGGTTGCTGACGTTAACGTCCCAGTTCAGAACTCCAAGCAGTCTACCCAGCAGTTGGTCTTTTTCCGAATCAGCTTCCGGTTTTGTTGTTAAACTCGACACTTTTTCTTCACATGAAGAACTGGACGATTTTAATGTATAGTAGAAGGCATGGAACTTGTTATAGAGAATTTTCAAGGAAAAAACGTCCAGGTAAACAATTTTTTCTGGCCTATCTGCCACTAACAGATTCTGGTCAAATTGAATGGACTGCGGCGTTGCAAATATAATATCCTGAAGATCATTCCAAAACTGTTCAAACTGTAAGACCTCGTCTTTATCGTTTCTCAACTTCTGCATCTCATCATCGTATCCGCCACTGATGTACAGTGAATACACATCTTTGAGCTGTCCAGAAAGCGGTGCTCTTAGGATGTCATCATAATTCTGGATCAGAAAATGTACTAGTTTATCGTTAATCATAGCCTGCTTACAACTTTTATGAATTCAAGTCTGAATGCCAATTCTTATTTTTTTCGAAAACCCCCAATTTTAACTTATATGGTCCGTTTTCTTTACTGTTATCCATCTCCCTTTCCTATAGCTCCAGCGGTTACCGATCTTCCAGAATGCCGGGGAGATCTTTCTCTTTCTTTGTTTATAACAAGTTTCACAAGCACGAAAGAAAGAACAATACAGTACGCCAAAAGCCGCCTAAAGACGCATATTCCCGTCAATTTATGTGACCGGTACCACTATATACCTAAGGCACCTCTATACCAATGTAGAATGCCCTGTTTATACTCTATATAGAGGATTCTCGATGTTCTTTGGGGCATCGTTAAACGTGATATTCCTACTATGCTACTAAATGTTGAAATGAAAGCATCTTGAAACGATTCTAATCAGTTTTAGGTGTGTCGCCAATGTACAGTTATAGAAAAGACGCCAGGTTACTCAAGTACGTTAAAATCAGGTATCAAGTAAATAACAACACGCAACATGCCTGGAACATTTAGTTATGATGTGAAAACAAAGGAGAACGAACCATTATTTGAGTTTAATTCTGCTTATTCTCCCAGGGTATCGTATCATTTTAACTCCAAAGTTTCACATTACCATTATGGTGTTAAGCATCCAATGAAGCCGTTTCGGTTAATGCTAACGGATCACCTAGTTTCCTCTTATGGATTGCACAAGATTATGGACCTTTATGAAACAAGAAGCGCTACCAGAGACGAATTACTTCAATTTCACTCGGAAGACTACGTGAATTTTCTCTCGAAGGTTTCACCAGAAAATGCAAACAAACTGCCCAGAGGCACACTTGAAAATTTTAACATTGGAGACGACTGTCCTATTTTTCAAAATTTATATGATTATACAACACTATACACTGGTGCGAGCCTTGACGCCACCAGGAAACTAATCAACAATCAATCCGACATAGCGATAAATTGGTCTGGTGGTCTTCATCATGCAAAAAAGAATAGTCCATCTGGGTTTTGCTATGTAAATGATATTGTGCTTTCTATTTTGAACTTATTACGATATCACCCAAGAATCCTTTATATCGATATCGACCTACATCACGGCGATGGTGTCCAGGAGGCGTTTTACACCACAGATAGGGTCTTCACGTTGTCGTTTCATAAATATAATGGCGAATTTTTCCCAGGAACCGGTGATCTGACAGAAATTGGTTGCGACAAAGGAAAACATTTCGCATTAAATGTACCCCTAGAAGATGGCATAGATGACGACTCATATATAAACCTTTTCAAGTCGATTGTAGATCCTCTAATAATGACTTTCAAACCAACACTTATTGTCCAACAATGCGGTGCGGATTCCTTAGGTCATGATCGCTTAGGATGCTTCAATTTAAATATAAAGGCACATGGAGAATGCGTAAAATTTGTTAAATCATTTGGTCTACCAATGCTAGTAGTGGGCGGTGGAGGTTATACACCTAGAAATGTATCACGGCTTTGGACCTACGAGACAGGAATTTTAAATGATGTCTTGCTACCAGAAGACATTCCCGAAGATATCCCATTCCGGGACTCATTCGGGCCGGATTATTCACTTTATCCTGTGTTAGATGACTTATACGAAAACAAAAACAGTAAAAAACTACTGGAAGACATTAGAATACGATGTCTAGAAAATATCAGATACTTGCAAGGAGCACCAAGTGTCAGAATGGATGCTGAATGCATACCGACACAAGATATAAGTGCCCTGACAGAAGAAGAGGATAAAATCATTCAAGAAATGAATGAAGAAACAGAAGCAGACAGTTCAAATAGACTAGAAGAAATGGAAAAAGAAAACAGTGGATTGATTGCCTTTTCATAGTTTAAGAGTTTGCTATTCGGTTAATC
>OBMA010001396.1_pt1 | contig 14740 bp, 14 predicted proteins | sample 1539141 | NCBI WGS metagenome assembly OBMA01 (sample SAMEA3991484, study PRJEB22521) | metagenome | biome: anthropogenic terrestrial biome; feature: sewage plant; material: raw primary sludge | place: Sweden | collected 2012-09-26 | reverse complement strand
CCCTATGGTCTTTGTCTGCAACTTTGACAAGTGTATTAAGCACTTGTCTTACTAAGATATTTGCTAAAAAGTTATAGGTTTTTTCAAATACTGGAATTTTAACAAAGACAACATATTTTTCTGTCCCCCATTTTTTAATATCCATATCATCACTAGAAGTTAAAGAAGCTACCTCTGGTGTACTAAATACTTGGAAACGTGTTGTGGGCATACTAGTTACATTTATTCTGGTTTCGCCTTGAAAGTTGGCATTAAAACTTTTCCATGATTGTATAGCAAGATTATTACTACTAATTTTTTCTTCAAGTTCTTCAAACAAAATATCTAGTACACCAGGTTCTTCAGGCTGATCATACTTGTCGTTTAAATACGGTGTTAATTTAGTCACATCTTCTAGTGTTGCGTAGGGCATGCCTTCCTCACGACTATAATGCAAATAACCGAGTAAGGCAGTCAAAACTTGCTTTTCACTCATTGACCAAAAGGGTTGGTCACTTTTGGCATTTGCTTCATTTGTCCCATAAATAACCCCTTCAATCATTGAGCGCAATTCAGCATCAGTATTAATGTATTTGAAAGGGTTAAATTTATGGCTGTTTGAAAGGCTTAATAAATCAAAAACTCTTACCTTATAGCCTGCATCAAGGAACATTTTCCCTGTAGTATGAGCAAGAACCCCTTTAGGGTCTATAACCAGGTATGATCCTTGCATTTGCATCAGGTTTGGTAATAGAATACTGTAGCTTTTACCTGAACCTGAACCCCCAATGACAACAACAATCTTGTTCCTATCATGTATGAATTTTTTAGCACGATTATAGGTCAGCCTAATATCCATACTCAGTATGATATTTTGGAAAAAGTCAGGGTCTGAATAGGGCGCATATTCTTTGAGTGTCGCAAATCTTGCTGAACCGTACTCTTCTCCATGCCTATAGACACCAGTATCTCTTGTAGACCCGTAAATAATAAGCACAATCAAGAATAAGGCTAGACCGCAGGATATAGAGTACAAAGAAAAACGGCCGTCCAAACTATAGACAGCCGTATAATTGTTGATGTGAGTGTTTATCCAATTAAATTTTTCATTAATGGAAATCCCTTCAGCAGTTTGCCAAAGGTTATAACACCAATGACCAAGGTAAAAAAACATTGAAGCAATGACAACTATTGGGACTAGGTTTTTATCTTTACTCATTATCTAGTACCCCTTTTCACAGCTTTAACGTTGGTTTTGCTTTTCTGCTTTATATTACCCTTGACTTTTTTATAAGATTTTTGGACTTGTTTGGCATGTTCAATTCGTTCATCTAAAGTCATTTTGGTTGGATTTTTTAACACAGCGTTCGCAAATCTTTCAGGCCGTTTTGTTAGTTCATCTAACAAAAACTTGAAACCCTTTGTCGCTAATTTTTGATCGTTGACACGAAAAATGAATTCTTTATTTCCGTTCTTTAACTCATGAACGGAAAAAGGAAGGTTGCGTTCTTTAAACCAATTTTTCAGCTTATTAAAATCAACTGAACTATTTAGGACTTTTGAGTCAAGTTTATAGTTTGAATTAATCAGTTTATAAAGTTTGGTCTCGCCTTTGAGCTTAACCATTTTGTTTCGTTTATTGTACGTGTGGTTTTCATCAAGACGTTCTGCTAAAAAACCTATAGCGTTAATAAGTTCTCCGACGGTTTTAAACACAACATCTTTAATTAGCTTACTGGCCTCTCTTTCTTTACTATCCATATCAAGACCAGACTTTCTTGATGCTATTAATCAATTTTTGTTTTAAATCAAGCAATTCATCTAATAAATGACGTGCTTGATCTAATTCATCAAAATCTTTAGGAGTAAACCGCTTAAATTCATTGTACTTTTCAGTAATAACAACTTCTTGTTCGGCTATCACACCTTTGATTTTGCTGTGAAATTCCGCTTCAAGTTCAGTTTTGAAATTATCAAAGCCATCTACCTCATTGACACTAATAGGCACTTCGCTTTCAAGTCCTGTATGAGTAACTTCAAAAGCATCAACAGCTTCAGGTAGTGAGTCTTGATCGGCATCAGTATCAATGTGCTCAGAAGGGTCTGTAACTAAATCAGGTTGTAAATCACGATCAGATAGATTTGAAATGATTTCATCCTCTTCCTGAGTGTTATCACTAATTTCAGGTGCAACATTTATCACTTCACGTGATGGCTCAACTGTTTCTTCTTCAGGAAGCAACCTATTTTCTTGTTCTGACATTGAAGGATTAGGAGTCTCAGCAATCACTTGATTTTTTGGTGTTTTTTGACTCATTAGACTTTTTACCTTGTTAATGAAGCTAGACCCTTTTTTTACATGATAAAAATCTGCTAAAACCGCTTCAGGCAAAGCATCAAAAGGAAAAGTTAGCTCTTTTTCTGCAAGGATTTCGCCATTTTCGGATACTTCAGAAATCGTAACATAAGCATGTTCATCATTTTTTTTGCATCGATCATTATGCTGTTCTATAAATGATACGAGATCATCAATAGATTGCACATTGCCTGGATCTTTAAAGTTGATATTGTCTTTAAATTTATACATTATCTTCTACCTCGTTTTTCTTTGTGGGTTCAGAACGATAGAAACTATCTAAAATTTCACGCAGGTCACTTGGTTCAGCACCATGCAAAGCCATAAGCTCTGATATATAATCAGATTTTGCTGTAGCTAACTCTTTTTTTGTTGTATCTAATTTTTCCTTTGCCAATTTTAAGGCAGCAGTCGACTTTTCTACATCAATTTCAAGTTTTGAAATTTTGTTTTCTAAACTATCTACTTTTTTAGATGACATGATTATTTCTCCTCACTTGTATCTGCTTGACTCGTGCTAGTTTGAGTTGACGATTGAATGGTATTAGTAACGCTGTCATAAGGGCTTTTTTGGCCAGACACGTCATAGCCTGTATTATCACTACTTGTTGATGCAGTAGAGAAATTGGCAAGTTCAATATTATTAATCAAATACTTGTGATTAATATATTGATAAGTTAATTTAAGACTCGCAGATGCGGGCTGATTGTCGAGAGCTGTCTCTTTTGGCTTGGACTTGTCCGCAACTGCTGTATAGCTGTAGTTAACATTTACAAGGACAGTATTTTTATCAGGATTAATGTAAATATCCGCATCTCTAAATTTTTGATTGATCACATAGCCTTTATAAGTTTGTGCTACAGGTTCATTTTCTTGTGCTACGACCCCGTTATACATGCTTTCAGTCAAAAAGGGCTTATATCTATTACGATTTTCTTCTAAATCCTTTTTGGTGTAGTATGCAACTAAAAAGCTCTTAATTTCTTCAACTGAGAGCTTTTTAGTTTCTGTTTTTTTATCAGGTTCAATTTTTTTATTTTGGGTTTTTAGAACAACCTTATCTGTCGTCTTAGTGTTCCTGTTATTGCCAATTGCATAACCAATAACACCGCTTAGCCCTACAGCAATCATTGCAATGATTGCAATGATCCCCCTAAGTTTCTTTTTATCAACCATTTTCATGTAAATTCTCCATTAATTTCTAACTATAATCAATATAGTAACATTGTAGAACGTCAGTCGCAGAGATTATCCGCCAAGTGCGTTTACCGTTAAGACCACCGCCTGCATTTGTTTCAGAGACCAAAATACTACCATCTGGATTGACGACTTCGACCACACCAACGTGACCATAAGTTTTGTCTGAACCAACTGCTCCAGGAGGAAAACTTATAGCTTCATGTGCTTTTGGATTTCCTCTGTGAACTGGCAACCCTCTGTTTTGAGCTGTTTGCCACCAAAAACCGCCATTACCTTCAAAAGAACTTACCTTGTTTTTGCCAAGTTCAGCAAGTCTGTTGTAAGCACCCCAGGTACATTGGCCAAATGGATAACTATTACCTAAAGCAACCTGATCAGTCGGCTTTGGCGAAACCTTATCCTCATATCCCTGGGGTATGGTGTCAGTACTTCCTGAAGTAGCTGAAGATGTCGTTAGTGCTTTGTAGACCTGCTCTGATGCGTTTTGTCGCTCTTTTAACTTGTCCCCTGGATTTCCTTCCCAGTTTATTAAAAACCGTTGAGCGAGCGTTGAGGGGCTGTCTGAGCTTGATAGAATTGATTTAGCAATTGTCTGATAGCCTGGACTATCTCCATTGAACATGAAATCAATTTGAAGTTCCAAATCATACCACTTTTTATTTTTTGAATTTGCAAAATTCAAAAGTGCCGTATGTCTGACAGCTCCGTCAGACGTATCTGTCCATTGACCTAAACCAAGGCCTCTATGAAGAATATTAGGAAATCTACCATCATATATTTGTGGTCCACTCATTGACAGCCATGTTAAATCGTCCCAACTTGAAGCGCTAGCTCCAATTGGTGGAGACAGATAGTCGCCTTCAGCACGCTTAGGATTAATATTTGACTCTACAGCCCAATTTCCTAATGCGCCTGCGATACCTTTATCAGTTGCTTGGGGGAAATATTTAAGAATGATTGGTTTTAATTGTCGAGCTTTAGTCGCAATATCCCCAGATAAATCACTCATGACACTTGTTGTTTGTAAGTAATGCACTTTTGAAAAATAAAAGCCTGGATTAACATAACTCCACCCTGCATCAGTATTCAATTTTTTAAGCGTACTATTGACTAAAAACGCTGGCTTTTTATCATCTTCTTTATCTCTAACTTTTCGGTAATAGATTGTCAAGTTCTGTTTTGACAATGTACCAATAATATCCCCAGAAGCTATTTTTTGCCCATTTTTAACTCGTATACCATTGATATTGACGTAGGACAGATAAGTGTCTTTATCCTTAAAGATGCGAACTGTTGTCCCATTTCTATCAAGTTCGACCGTCCCATCAAGTGAAGCCAAAACAGTTTGCCCTACATTAGCCTGTATCGTCATACCATTGAAAAAACTATCTTTGGTATCAGCGCCATAGCGTTTCACTATCTCCAAAGGATTGTCAAATTTTACATCACTTTGTGAGTATAGCGGGTTATCAAGCTCTAACAAATCAGGGTAAGTGCCTTCTTCTGAGATATTTTCCAATTTTTCATTGAATTCATCTAGTTCATCAGAGTCAAATGCAAAATTGTCCAAGTTTTTTTTATTACTATAAACATCTTTCATTGTCTTGATGTCATTGGTATCATCATTTAACTTGTCCCACAAAACACTCATATAGTCAGAGTAACGACCAGTTTTAGTCAGTAAATCATCATGGTTCACTTTATAATACGTTTTATCCCACAGAGAATAATCTTCATTTTTCTCGTTCAAAAATAGTGTTACATCATCAAGATTAGTCCAGTAATCAACTTTGTCATCTGACCGTTCTCGATCATAAAGTGTCATCAATTTCCAACTATCACTTAAATCAAATTCCGATTGATAAGTCGTCGTTAGACTAAAAATAGACATAACGACAGAAATCATGAACAAAAAAACCAATCCGCCCACAATACCAAAAACTGATAACGGATTAGCAAAAAATTTCATTGCAGGCGATAGCAAAAACCTCATGAATTTAGAAGTATAACCAAAGGCACGACCTGTTTTTGATTTCTTCAGACGCATTTTACTGAGTCTTAACCTGTTGGCCAATTGCTTTGCTTTAGAATACTCGTCTGGTGTTCTGACAAAACCTCTACCATTAACTAGATTTAGTGTCCTGGTACTGAGACTATAGGCTAAACGGCCTGAGAAACTCCCTACTTTTCTGGCTCTCCTAGCATTAACTTTGAGTCGATATTTGGTATAGTCAAATTTTCTAAAGGCCTGACGGGCTTTGACGGCATCTGAAAGAGTTTCATCTTCCTTAAACCCTGTTTCAAGCAATGATCTAGCTTTCATATGAGCAGAGCGCTTCAGACTCTTAGCAGTCCTAGATTTAACTGTTCCACCGTCTAGTTTTACAGCCGTTTTCTTTATCTTTTTAGAAACAATCTTTCTCCTTTTTGCATGGACTAGATTATTTTTAGCTAAAGCAATATCAAGACTAGACGAAGATGAAGCATTTAAAACGTCATGAAAATTCTTTTTAGCTTCTTGATACCCTTTTTTATCAACTTTAAAGGTTCTTTTGCTGTCAAGTCTATCATTACGTCTTGACACATAGCCAAGATCGTCTTTACGAACTCGTACAGCTTTTTGAGTGGCCAAGAAGTTCTTGCCTGCTCTAACAGTCACACGTTTAATCTTTGTTGTACGATTAGGCATAACACTCCTTTCTTTTTATTTTTACAAGCGATTATTACTAACCTGGATCAGTTTGACACAATTCATACAGTCTTGTATTTTTTGGAATTGGATTTTCAAAAGGAACAATTGTTTTACCTGCTACAATCAGACCTGTACCTCTGTCAGTTGGATCAGCACAATACTCCCCAAGTGACTCAGAAATACCAAGTGCATCTGAAATTTGCTGTAAATCATCACTTTCAATTTTTAGCAAGATGAAAAATTCAGTATTCTTGAACATTGCATAGCCGTACTTGTTGCTTAAAACCGTCATTGGTAACTGTGTGATACCAAGAGGGTTAGCACCATATTTCCGTATTCTAGCCCATGTATTTGAGAAATAGCTTGCTGTATAGTCATTCTCAAAGTGAATTTGAATTTCATCATAATAGAACCAAGTGGTCTGCTTCTTTTTACCTTCTACAATCATGTTCCACATGAAATCTTGAATGACTAGCATAGCAAAAGATTTTAAAACAGCATCACTTCCAATGCCTTTGAGGTTGAAAACAATGAAATTATTGGACATATCAACGTTGCTATGTTCAGAAAAGATGTTTTTACTTCCTGAAATGAAAGGCTCTAATTTAGTAGCAAGCGTTTGAGCTTCTGGCTCTACTTGCGCTTTCATCAGATTAGACCAGTCCACTAGTGTTGGATCACTAAATTTTTCATAAACCAAATGAGTCACACGATCAATCAATGCAAACTCGATACTGTCAACGTCCCCCAAAATCCTTGAAAACACACCTGTCAACAAACTGGCCTTTTGAGAGATTGGATCAATATAATCTTTGTCTCCAACGTCAGTCAATAGCGAGTCGTCCACTTTCTCCATAATATTGAGCTTTGTACTTGCGCCAGGGTGGACATCAATAACTTGGCCGTTAAACTCACGACAAATATCGACATACTCGCCTTCAGGATCAACAATTACAATCTTGTCATTAGGAAATTTCAGTCGTGTTGGAATAATCTCATTTGACTTAATTGAGAAGGACTTACCTGAACCTGTTGTACCTAAGGCCATTGCAGTAGGTGCATTGACATCAGTCTGTCGATCTACTGTGATCATGTTGTTGGTCTCTTGATTTTGACCGTAATATCGGGCATTAGGACTACTACTTTGCAAGTCAACGTTTGTAAATGGCACTTGGGTAGCAACATTTCGTGCAGTAAAATTTCTTACAAATTGTTGGTCATTACCAAGAAAATTTACACCAATTGGTAAAATCGTATTTAGTCCTTCTTCCTGATGTGAGTATAAAACTTCAAGTGTCAGTCTGTTTTTAGAAACGGCTGATTTTGCTTTTTTGGCAACTAATTCTAACTCGTCTAAACTGTCAGCAATGAACAGAATATAGATGCCCGCTGAAAAGATTTTTTGGTCTGATTTGGTAACTTCTCTTTCCCAATCGTCCGCAGCACTTTTACCTTCAGCGGTTTTTTTAGAGACAGATAGCTCAGTTGGTAGAAAATCTTTATTACCTTGACGGATTTGCTTGATCTCGTCCGTCTCAATTGTGCCACGTTTACTGCGGATTTTTTTCAAGACTTCATCAGTCCCAAAAGGATTAGCCAGTAATGTAATATACATTTCACTACCAACATCTAGTAAGTCCTTAAATAGATGGTCTCCTAGATGCGTTGGATAGTCTCTAAGCGTGTAGACGGCTCCAAATTTATCATCAATTTCAAAGTATTTCTTTTCAAAGTTGATGTTCCTAGGTGCGACAAAATCCTTAGTCGTTTTACCAGTCATCTGTAAATCTTTTAAGCTATAGTTAGCAAATGACTCCGGTCTCAGCACTTCTGATAAGGCCTGCATGCGTTGTGAACCGTCCATTTTTGTAGATTTAACTTTGGCTTGCCGTAAAGACCGAGAATAGCTATTTAACGTATCAGTCAGTTGCTTTTGAGCTTGAACTGGGTCATCTGCCTGTGTTGTAATTGTCACGTATTTATTGACTTCAAACCCTATCTTAGTTTGATTTCTTGATACGATCATATCATTGTATTCAAGAGCAATCTCTCTAGCAATTTCTGTCATATCTGAAGTAACAGGTAGTAGTGCGTTTTCCATTCTATCTGTTCCAACTGGTTTATTATGGATTAACAAATGGAATTGATTATCTTCATGAAGCGCACTAACACCTTGTTCAAGTCGCTTGACAACTTTTAACTGATCTTCAATCTGAGCAGACATATAATTAATGTCTTGAAGGCTGATTGACTGAGAGTAAATGTTTTTGGCCACGTGCATCAATCCTGTTTCAAATAGTGATGCCTCATTTTCATATAGCGTTGCGTAGCGCAACGTGTTCTGTGTAGTAGGTTTATATTCTCGATTTAAACGCTCCACACGGCGCTTCTCAGCATCAGTTAACTGCAAATTCTTGATTTTTTTTGCTTTTTTCTTTTTAAAAATCATTTATATCATACTCACTTTCTCCATAATCGTAGATGCGTTCTTGTATCGTCATTCTAAATCTAATCCAAGTCATCACTTTCTTATCAAATTTAAACCCGATAAAAACACCTGGCACAATTAGTAATGCCATCAAAATTGATGTTATATCTTCTGAAACTTTGAGATAAAAACTCAAACCAACTTTTACAGCGACTGACAAAACCAGTGAAAAAATAAAAAACCACATACGTGGTGTGAAACTCGATACATTCTCGTAATTATTTATATCGGGGATAAAATCACTCCCGATTTCATATAACTCACTATCCATATTTCTCCTATCCGTTTGCGTTCATAAGTGATTTAGCAAGTCTTTGTGATCCATAAATCGTTAAGATATATAAAACCATTTGGACTATAACAATCATTGGGGCTTTAAATTTATCAAACTTATTTCCTAAATCAGATAGGATAAAAATATTTGATGTAATTAATTTAGGAAAGACAATCATAATCACGACTAACAAAAAACCTTGCAGAGCATAACCTGCAAAAGTTTTTAAGAAATTGACAGCGATTGATCGTAATCCGTCTTGCATAAAGAAAGCCACCATAATGGGTGCAATGGCTTTTAATAGATACATCTGGGCAAATCTAAGCATAATGACCAGTTGGCTCACTATGTCTCCAACCCACGAAGCAATCATGTAGAGTAAATTGAATACATTGCCTAAGATGCCTTTCCCGCCTTTCCATTCTTCAAGTTTGACACCTGAGTCAAGAAAATGAGCTATTATTTTAACTATTCTAACTGAAAAGAATAGAATAGTATCTAATATTTCTTTAGAATACATGATCATCAGAAAAGCAATCATGTACTTCAGAACTTCAGACATCACAACTGAGGGTTCTACTACACCCCCATTTTTGTGTGCTTTTTCTATCATTTGAAATAAATTCAAAACAAAAAAGATGCCCAACAGTATCAAGGCAACTTGTGAAACAGCACTCGAAACTTCTCCAACAAGATTATAGACATCAGGATTATAGCCTTTCATGCCCTTCTGTAATAAATCTAGTTTATCTGTGCTAAAATTCATTTACATCTCCTACTCCTATTGTGGCAAACTATTTAACTGTGCCACAATTGCCGTAAAAATTCCGCCAACACCACCTGCTAATAAGCCACCCATAACAATTGAGCCAAATGCTTTTGTGCGCTGTGAGCCACCATCTTCCCAATGAATAGCAAGGTTGTAGATACCAAAGGCTGAAATGGCTAGACCACCAACGATACATGCAATTTTTATCATATTTAAAACACTAATTACTGTTGCCATATTTATATTCTCCTATTTTTTAGAATTTTTCTTTTACAATCTTGACGAGTTGGGCAAACGCTGTTTCATTAAGCGTTACCCCTTTACCCATTCTACCTTCAGGACTCCATGTCCTGATATCAATCATTGGCTCTTTATCGTTGTAAGAAATTAAATTAATTTCTTTTCTCCAACCTTTTGTGTCAGTTGATAGGACACCAAGACGTTCAACAATTTCACATTTAAAATCACTTTGTTGATTTGACATGTCTCCTTCTTTCTAATTATAAAAAAACACAAACAATGAATTTGTGTTTTTTATCTTATATTTGAGTCGATTTAATATTTTTTGAACCAACCATAGACTAAAGTTCTAAGACCAATTGCAATAGCACTTCCAAAGACCATGACAACTATGAACCAAATTGTATCAAGTTTATAGTGATTAATCTGGATCAGTTGATAAAGTGACCAAATTGGTATGAAGCTAAATAAAACTGATAGGACTCTAATATTTTTGAATACAATCAATCTTATTGCCACAATCAGAGAACCTGGTACTAAAACCATTAAAACAATTTTGAAAAATGGATGCCACTTTTCAGCAAATTTTAAAAACTGATAGATGCTTTCTGAAATCGGTACATTTTTTATAACCCAGGCAAATGACTCTCCTAAACCTGAGTTAGCACCAGTAAAAAGCCCTGTATGATTAGGGTCAAATAATGCTGTATATGATATTACTGGCCATGCACAAAGTTCAGGAAATATAACAGCTAATACCATCACAAAAAACGACAAGGCAAACACCATAATCATAATTGGAATTGCAAGCATAAAAGCTATTCCTAAACTATTTTCTCCCATATAAACTCCTAATCTATTTGGTATTATTATATCACATTTTACAATGGGCTTCACACCCCATTCAAGCAGTCAACTAGTTGCTGTTTAGTAGTTCATTATTTAAAACGTGATACCAATTTGGCAATTGATTTACGTTTAACAAAAATTGCAACACCTGCAATCAAAATCAAACCTGCAATACCTGCAAATTTTGCTTTGGTTTCCCCTGTTACTGGTAAGGTTTCTTTTGGTTTTTCAGGAGTGGTAGCTTTTTTCGGCACAATAGATTGTTTTTCATCTTTACCGTCAAAATTGTGTTCTGTATCTTTCTTGACGTCCTTATCGTAGCCAGTTTCCTTGAAATAGAAAGTGGTGTTCTCAGGATATTTAGCAGTATCAACTTTTTCAGTCACAACTGTCTTAGCAAATTTTGAATCAGATACTTTATAATCAATTTTTCCTGACTTCCAAATGTCTGTTTCTTTGCCGTCAGGGGTGCGAGCTACTAGAATGGTCTCAAATGAGCGCTGAGTGCCATCTAAAATATCATCATGTGAAATATCCACATCATCATACATCGCCACTACATCGCCACGTGTGAACTCCTGAGAGCCATTTTCTAAGTGGGCTTTAGTTTTGATTGTGACTTTAGGAGTTTTAACATCAATGGTGTCATTTTTGATTGTGACCTTGGTTGTTTCATTGTCTTTAATCTCAATGATTTTAGTACCAGTTTCAGTAGCGTTGGCAGTATGACCGTCAGCGTACTTGACCTCTACCAATTCATACTTGCCTGCAATCAGTTTGTCAATAGTGGCTTTATCGCCAGTCGTGATTGTGTAAAGGACATCTTTGTTAAAAGCTGATAAGCCACGCAATAAGAATTGTGTGTTAGGAATGATTTTGCCTGTTTTGCTATCAACTTTGTTAAGGTCAAATGTCCCTGTTTTCAGGTCATTGTCTAAAGTTCCCATATCTAAAGTGAAAACTTTAGTTTTGTTTTCGGTATCATATGGAATTGTGAAAGTTGCTTGTTTGTCATAAAGTGAGCGATAGTTGTCAGGCACGTCACGTTCAACTAACTTATAGCTATTTTGAGCACCAATGTACAAGTCTTTAGTTGACTCGAAATCAGCATTTTCATTAGTTGTAACTGTGTCAGCAGTTTCGCCTTTTTTAAGCACGACTTCGCCATCAGGTCGTTTGATGTCATTTTGAGCAACAACATCAAACGTTACATTTGGTAGTGGTACTTTATCATAGACTGACTTTCCTTGCTTTTCTGACTCAGCAGAGTTGTAAACTTCTTTTTCTTTGTGACCTTTGACACGACCTTTTTGCGTGTCATTGTTCATAGAGAGCGTAATCGTTTCGCCTGCTTTGATTTTACCCTTGATTGGTGCTGTATTTAACACATATCCGTCCAAAGTTTTAACTTCGGTATAAGTTACTTCAGTATCATGCAAAAATTCCTTATCGATAAAACCAATGCCTTTTGAATTAGTTGTGACATCATAATCTTTACCATCTGCAGTCATTTTAAATTCGACACCCGCCATTGGCTTGCCAGTTTCAGCATCTAATTTTTGGACTTGTGATTTCCCTGTTTTAATCACTTTTAGATTGATTTTAAATGAGTTCGGGTCAGTAATTTTGGCTAGCATAAGAGTTTGGCTTCCAGATTTTTGATAGACCACAGAAGTACCAGTCAAGTCTGTTTTAGCTAAAAATAGCGAGCCATCTTCCTTAGAGTCTTTACTAGGAGTTATTTTCATTTGACTACCAACAACAGAATAAGAAATATTTGCGCTATTTAAAATCTGTTTATTGAATTTAGTTAAATCAACTCCATTTGAGTCTGTCAACGTCGCTGTATCTCCTAATTTGACAGTAACTGTTTGCCCGTTAAAGCTAGGTTTCTTGTTGTAGTTATCTACAGCTTGATTAATTTGAGACTTGATATTTTGATAATCAGTATCACTTAATCCGTCAATACTATAGATTTGAATGCCGTTGACTTGCTCCCAAATCATCGTTTGAGCGACACGATAGTACCATATATCAGCACTAACAGTGTTCCAAAGCGTTGCAATCTGCTCAGTACGTGCAGATATGTCAGTTCTAGCTTTTCCTACATAGCCCGAATTATCTCCTAGCGGGATGATTACGTCTGGTTCAATACAAAAAGCTAGTTCTTCTTTTCCATTTGTCTTAATGGTTATCTTTCCAACATCATGCACTCCTGTTGAAGAATTAACTTTAACGTAGTCGCTAGAGACGTTAACATTTTCAGCTACAGTATCAGCGTTTACTTTTGATAGTCCTGCACTTCCTTGAAGTGCAAGTAGAGCTATCATAAGAAGTGCACTTTTTTTGGGCTTAAAGCCCTTTAAAATTTTTTTTAATTTCATATTTTCTCCTCGATTTCTATTTATCTAACGATAGAAATTTTTAGGAGGGTGTCTTTGTCGCATTCTTTCTCCTTTCAGGGCAACAAAAAAAGACTTCATTCAAAGCCTTTTTTATTTATTTTGTTAGTAGGGTCTTATCCAACCTTCGCCGTTTCCTGTATAACCACTATAATTATGTGCATCTAACCATATCCACAGCTCATTACTTCCCTCTGGGTAAGGTGCTCTGATATAACCAGCATTTAACCATTTTTGGTCATCAGAAACAGTTGGTGTACTTGGTGTAGGTGTTACTGGTATCGTTACACTAGCACTAGCATTGGTGTTGGTGTTGCTTGGTGTAGAAGCCGTATTTGAGCTTGTAGCAGATGTTGTTTCAGCAGGAGCAGTATACGTTGCTTGCGCTTGCCCCTGAGACTGTTCAGCAACCGCTTGGGCTTGTTCAGTAGCTTGGGCTTGTTGTTGAGCTACTACCTGAGCCTGTTCCTGAGCTTTCTTGTCCGCTTCTTCTTTAGCTTTAGCATCACTTCCAGCTTTTGCTTTAGCCTCTGCCTCAGCCTGCTTATCAGCTTCAATTTTAGCCTTTTCCTTTGCTTGTTCATCAGATTTAACTTTTTGAGTCTTATCAGCTTTTAAACGTTGGTCTAGCTTTTTACTTTTAGAGGACTCTCTAGCAGAATTTATAGATGCTTCCTTACTGCTGCCAATAAAAATGACAAGTGATCCAATTAAAATAAATGTGATACAAACAATACCAACAGCAACTATTTTTTGCTTATTGGTCAAAGTGGTTAAAAATTTTTTAAGTTTAAAAAGTTTGTTTTTCATAGTATGCTCCTTATTTGATTATAAATTATTTGAGTCAATAAATCTATTGCCTTTTGATATAGTGTAGTTCATCATCTTTCTCTCTGTTTTTCCTGGCAATTAAAACTTTATTTCTTTTGACAGTTCTAATTTTTGGAAATACTTCCGAATAAAGCATCATAACTTCAACATCAATTAGATTTCCATCTACATAACCTTTTTTAGTAGTTGTGCAAAATCTCTTGCGCAACGTTACTTTAGTGCCATCAAATAAGTGAGCTGTCGCATTACCATGTAAGCCCATTTTTCTAAGATCAGCTACTGTAATAGCTTTTGTTTTTGTTTTAGATTTTATGTGTTTATTTAATTCATTCATTTCTTTTCTCCTTGGAATGAACAGGTGGAATTACACCTATGCCGATAATTTTCGTAAAAATTATTCTGTGTTTTTTAAGCACGGTTTATAGTCTAGTTCACCGTGAACTCCTTCAGGTTGTCAATTAAATGACCCTTTTACGTTTGCAACAGGTCTCTGTCGAGATTTCTCACCGCCCCTAATTCATTATATTGTTTATCCCTAAGTTGCGCTAATCAGGACAGTGGGTTTTTATTCAATTTTCAATGATCAAATAGTTTAATGACTATTTCGGTCAATGCAACTAGCAGGACTCGAACCTACAATGTCTGAACCAAAAACGTGTT
>OBMA010001395.1_pt1 | contig 14745 bp, 14 predicted proteins | sample 1539141 | NCBI WGS metagenome assembly OBMA01 (sample SAMEA3991484, study PRJEB22521) | metagenome | biome: anthropogenic terrestrial biome; feature: sewage plant; material: raw primary sludge | place: Sweden | collected 2012-09-26 | reverse complement strand
TGGGCATTTCAAAAAATTGTGTATTGCCAAATTTGACCGCATCAATCGCAGACATTTTTTGAATTTCAGGGGTGGCACAGCCAAACAAACTGACACTCAAGCCAAGAATGAATACGGTTTTATAAGCGGTTTGGCGTAATTTCATAGAGACCTCGTGGATGTGATTGTGTATGGGGGTGTTGCAAGGACTTATATTATAATGGCACAGGCTGTGAAAGTTTGAATTTTTAAATCAAAAAAGAAGTAAAATGACAAGGTTTTTCCATACCGCATGTGGTGTGGATTGGGTTAATAAAAAAATAAGTAAGGAGTGAATATGTCTGTATCCGAAGTCAAGCAAAACGCTGACCAAAAAATGAAAAAATCGATTGAGTCGTTGCAACACGATTTAGCAAAAGTGCGCACGGGGCGCGCGCATCCGAGTTTGCTCGACCAAATCCATGTGGATTACTACGGTTCGCCCACGCCTTTATCACAAGTGGCAAACTTGACCCTCATCGATGCGCGCACCATTGGTGTGCAGCCGTGGGAAAAAAATATGTTTAACCCTGTTGAGAAAGCGATTCGCGAGTCAGACTTGGGTTTGAACCCTGCGTCTATGGGGGACATCATTCGTGTGCCCATGCCTGCCTTGACTGAGGAGCGTCGTAAAGAGTTGGTTAAAGTGGTCAAGCAAGAAGCCGAAGGCGCGAAAATCGCTGTGCGCAATATTCGCCGCGATGCCAATGAGCAGCTCAAAAAATTGTTGAAAGACAAAGCTGTAACCGAGGATGAGGAACGTCGTGCGCAGGACGATGTACAAAAAATGACCGATAAATTTGTTGCGGAAATCGATAAAATGATTACCGAAAAAGAAGCGGAAATTTTGAAGGTTTAAAATTTTAAGGGGTATTGTCGTGCGGGCAAACACACTGAATGTTTGCCGCAGACGAGGCTTCCACTAATATTGATTGATATGAATACTACCACCATCAGCAGTACCCAAGCCGTTCCAGAAGTCGGTCAAATCCCTCAACATGTTGCCATCATCATGGATGGCAATGGTCGTTGGGCGCAAGCACGCGGCTATCCGCGCGTGTGGGGACACAAACGCGGGGTGCAAATGGTGCGCGAAGTGGTGCGCGCCTGTGTGGATTTAAAGGTGCGTCATTTGACCTTGTTTGCGTTCAGTTCAGAAAACTGGCGTCGTCCGCCGACCGAGGTCTCGTTTTTGATGAAGCTGTTCATGCGCAGTTTGCGCCGTGAAATCAAAGCCTTGGCGGACAATGGGGTGCGTTTGCAGGTGATTGGGGCACTGGAAGCGTTTGACAAAACCATTCAAGATTTAATTGCGCAGGCGCATAGCACCACAATTGATGGTGAAGTTATGACGCTGACGATTTGCGCGAATTATGGTGGGCGTTGGGATATTTTGAATGCGATGAATCAAATGCTCGCGGCACGTGCACGTGATGGTGTCGCGGTGGACGCGTATGTGGATGAGGATGAGTTGCGTCCCTATCTACAACTGGCTGATTTACCGGAGCCTGATTTATTTATCCGCACGGGCGGCGAAGCGCGTATTTCAAATTTCTTACTGTGGCAACTGGCCTATACCGAATTGTATTTCACCCCTGTATATTGGCCCGAATTTGACCGCGAAGCTTTTTTTGAGGCGATCAATTCGTATCAAACGCGCGAACGACGCTTTGGGCGCACCAGTGCGCAACTGCAACCTACCAAATAATAAAATCATTCGGGGACAAGATGTTAAAACAGCGCGTCATTACAGCCTTAATCATGTTTTTCGTGTTTGTGGGCATGGTGTTTTTTGCGCCTGAGCGCGTGTGGTTTGCTGGCATTGCTTTGCTGATGGCTTGGGCAGCAGCTGAGTGGGCGAATTTGGCGAAGTTCAGCCAATGGAGCAAGGTGCTGTATGTGATGGTCATGCCGATATTGTTGGCACTGCTGTGGATTACCTTTGCTCGCCAAAACAATCCGTGGGTGTTTTCGGTTGTCATGTTGATGTCGCTGGCGTTTTGGTTGCTGGTCGTGCCCGCATGGTTGTTTATGAATTGGCGCGTGTCCAATCGTTGGGTTTTGGGGTTGTGCGGTCTTTTGGTGTTGCTGCCTGCTGGGGTGTGTTTCTTGTACATACGCCAATCGCCTGCTGAGGGCTGGTTTTTGTTGAGTTTATTGTTTGTGGTGTGGATTGCCGATACGGCTGCTTATTTTACAGGGCGCGCGTTTGGTAAACATAAATTGGCACCATCGATTAGCCCTGGTAAAACCCGTGAAGGTGCGCTTGGCGCATGGCTTGCGGTGACGGTGTATGTGGCGGTGTTTGTGCTGTGGCTCAAACCCGATGGTTTTGCAAATTTAAACGTATCGGTTTGGCAAGTGTTGTTCATTGCTTTTTTCCTTACGTATCAAAGCATTATGGGCGATTTGTATGAATCGTGGCTCAAGCGTTGCGCAGGGGTTAAAGACAGCGGCGCATCCTTACCTGGACATGGCGGCATTTTAGACCGCATTGATGCGATTTTGCCGGTGCTGCCATTGCAAATTATTTTGCTCAGTTGGTTATCGCATGGATAAGCACGCATGAGGACAAGCACGGATAATTTATGACCCAACAAATCTTAACAGTACTCGGCGCGACAGGCTCAATTGGCTGCTCGACCTTAGACGTGGTGGCGCGACACCCCGAGAAATTCTCAGTGTTTGCATTGACAGGACACACTCAAGTGGATGTGTTGGCGGCGCAATGTGTACAGTTTCAACCCAAATTTGCAGTGGTATTGGATGAGAACGTGGCGACCACTTTGCGCGCCCGTTTGCATGAACAATCGTGTATGACCGAGGTTTTGGTCGGCGTAGAGGCTTTGTGCGAGGTGTCACGCGCACCCGAAGTCACCACGGTGATGGCGGCGATTGTTGGCGCGGCGGGTTTGTTGCCCACGATGGCGGCGGCGCGTGCAGGTAAAAAAATATTGCTTGCCAATAAAGAATCCCTGGTGATGGCGGGCGCGTTGATGACAAGCACGATTGCCAATCATGGCGCGAGTTTGTTGCCGATTGACAGCGAGCACAACGCCTTGTACCAATGTTTGCCAGCCAGTCCAGACACAGTGACGGGTGTGAACACGCGCGGCGTGGCGAGTTTGACCTTGACCGCCTCGGGTGGGCCGTTTTTACACACGCCAATCGAGCAATTACAAAACATCACGCCTGATGAAGCCTGCGCGCATCCGCGCTGGAGGATGGGGCGCAAGATTTCGGTCGATTCGGCGACGATGATGAACAAAGGTTTGGAGGTCATCGAGGCGCATTGGTTGTTCCATGTGCCACCTGAGTCCATCAATGTGGTGATTCATCCGCAAAGCGTGATTCACTCAGTGGTCAATTATGTCGATGGCTCGAGTTTGGCGCAATTGGGTCATGCCGATATGCGCATCCCGATTGCGCACGCGTTGGCACATTGTTTCACACCCGCTGAGCGGTTTGCCTCTGGGGTAGATGTGATGGGTTTGGCACAAACGGGCTCGCTGACCTTTTTTGAGCCTGATTTGAGTAAGTTTGTGAATTTGCGTTTGGCATTTGATGCCCTGCGCGCCGACGCAGGCGGTGGTTCGGCTTCGATTGTGTTGAATGCCGCCAATGAAATCGCCGTGGATGCGTTTTTAAATCAGCGCATACGGTTTTTGGACATTGCCCGTGTCAATGAGCAGGCACTCAATACCTTGGTTTTGGGCACGCCGAATAATTTGGACGATATTTGCGCGGTTGATGCGCAAGCCCGTGCTTGGGCAACAGAATACATACGGAAGGTTTAATTTTGGTCTATTTTCTCTCGTTTTTAGTCGCCATTTTGGTGTTGGTCACCATCCATGAGTGGGGACACTATTGGGTCGCCAAACGTTGTGGTGTGGCGATTGAAAAATTCTCGATTGGTTTTGGCAAGCCCTTGTTTACGTGGAAAAATGCTGAAGGTACAGAATTTTGCTTGGCGATGATTCCTTTGGGCGGCTATGTCAAAATGCGCGGTGAATACACGATTGCCACCTCAGAGGCGCAAACCGAAGCCGAAAAAGGCAGTTTTGCGGCTTGCTCGGTGTGGCAACGCATGGCGATTGTCGCGGCAGGGCCTGTGGTGAATTTATTGTTTGCCGCCATTGTGTTCGCAGGTTTGCAATACGGCACGGCGCAGATGCCCGCCGCGGTGCTGGCCGCGCCGTCTGCAAATTCTGCGTTAGCGAGTGTGGGTATCAAAGATGGCGACACCTTGCTTGCCATCAATCAAACGTCGATTGAGAATTACCCACAAGCACAACGCGTGGTGATTAAAGCCTTGTTGGGGCAAGAAACGATGCGGTTGCAATGGCGCGATGCGCAGGGAAACATCCACACAAGCGACGCTTTGAATTTGGACAGCATCAGTTTGGATCAAGTCAATTGGCAAGAGCGTTTGGGCATGGCGTTGTATCAAAAAACCGCGCGCATTGCGCAAGTGGTTCCAAATTCAGCCGCAGAAAAAGCAGGCATCAAAGCCAATGATGAACTCATCGGTATCAACGGCGCGCTCGCATCGGGCAATCAAATTTTAGACACCATACACGCCAGCCCTAATAAACCTGTGCGCCTGATGGTGCGTCGTGATAACCAAGTGTCTACCTTGGAACTGGTGCCGCAGGCAGAGACTTTACCCGTGGTGCAAGCGGGGCAAGAGCCAATCGTGATTGGTCGGATTGGTGTGCAGGTGGCGGCAAACTTTCAAATGGTGAGTGAGCAGCGAGGGTTTTTGCGGGCGGCGTATTTGGGAGTGGATACCACGGTTGAGCAGATTGGTTTGAATCTAAAAGGTTTGTACAAGGTGCTCACAGGGCATTTGAGTGTTAAAAATATTGGTGGTCCTGTGACCATCGCCAAACATGCAGGCAACAGCGCGCAGAATGGATTCACACAATTTCTCGGGTTTTTGGCGATATTATCGGTCAGTTTGGGTACATTAAATTTATTGCCAATACCTGTATTAGACGGTGGTCATTTGGTATACTACGCGGCAGAAGTGGTCAGAGGTAAGCCACTGCCCGAAAAAATGCTCGTTATTGGGCAAAAAATAGGACTCATCTTGCTGTTGATTTTGATGGGGACTGCATTGTTGAACGATATGCGCTGGTTTACTTAAGTTTATCTTGAGATAACCCATGTTCACATAATTGAAAACATAAAACGAAATAGGATGAATATGTCTGACAAACCGATTTTTTTACGCTTTGCGCCAGGTTACTTGGCTGTGCTGATGGTTGGTGCTGTGATGGCAAATCCAGTGTTTGCACAAACAAGTACGCAAACCGCTGAACAAAACGCCACGCAACCGACCACAGTTAAAAAGTCTTCTGCCGCAAAAGCCGTGGCAAAGAGCGAAGCAACATCATTTGTAATTTTGTCAGACGTTGTGGTTGAGGGTGTGCAAAGAAGCGATCCCGCGACTGTATTTAACTTGATACCTGTCAAAATTGGCGATAGATTTTCAGCGGATACGGCGCAGCAAGTTAGCAAAGCCTTATATGGATCTGGTTTGTACGAAAATGTGGATTTGTCGTTGAGTGACACAGTACTTAAAATCAAACTGAATGAGCGCCCCGTCATCTCGGAGTTAAGTATTCAAGGCATGAAGCAGTTTGATAAAAAAGCCATATTGGCTGGCTTGAAATCCAATGGTTTGGCGCAAGGATTGCCTTTTGATGCCGCCAAAGTTGAGCAAGTGAAAAGTGAGTTTGCCCGAATGTATCAAGAGGCTGGTTTGCTGTCCGCGAAAATCACTACAGAGGTGACCAAGCAGGATCGCAATCAAGTGGGTGTGGTCATTAAAGTCGAAGAAGGTAAGGCAGTTAAAGTCCGTAAAATTTCGATTGATGGCAACACGCGCGTGTCTGATTATGCTTTGCGAACAGCAATGAGTTTGGATACCAATGGGATTCTTTCTTGGTATACCAAAGACAGCTTGTACTCTGAAGAGCGGTTGAAATTTGATATTGAAAGCATCCGTGCATATTATTATGACCGTGGTTATTTGGAATTTGATTTTACGGATGTTCAGGTTAAGCCATCGGAATCAAAGAATGGTGGAGTGGATATTGCACTGACGGTTAAAGAAGGTGAGCAATACCGTGTCAGCAGCATTGCGTTGGTTGGCGATACCAAGGGCACACCCAAAGCGGATTTAGATAAACTGGTTAAATACCGCTTGGGTAGTGTGTATTCACGTGACAAAATCAGTAAAATCATTGGAAAAGTGCAAACACGTTTGGGCGAAGATGGTTATGCACTGGGTCAAGTTGAAGTTCAACCCAAACTTAATCCGAGCGACCACACCGTTGATGTTCAAATTGCCGTCAATCCAGGCGAGCGGGTGTACGTGCGCAACGTCAATATCAGTGGCAATGGGCGCACCAAAGATGAAGTCATCCGTCGTGAAGTGAGACAGATGGAAAGTGCTTTGTTTGATGCTCAAAAAGTTCAACTTTCGCGCGATCGCATTGACCGACTCGGGTTTTTTGATGATGTGGCGGCTGAAGTCGTACCCGTAGAAGGTACGAACAATCAAGTGGATGTCAACTATGCTGTGAACGAAGTACCTACTGGGGATTTGAAATTCTCAGTCGGCTATAACACAAGCAACAGCGTGACACTGGCTGGCTCAATCACTGAAAATAACTTCTTGGGAACGGGTAACTCCTTGTCGGTTGCGGTGGATACCAGCAAAGCCACTCAAAACCTGAGTATTGCCACAGGGAACCCGTATTTTACCAAAAACGGCATCAGTCAAGACGTGTCCGCCTACTATCGCAAAACCGATTATTCCGAATTGGATTTATCGAACACTATCTATAAAACCATGGGTTTGAAATTAATGTACGGTATCCCTGTGTCAGAGCGTCATCGCGTTTATGTGGGTATCAATCCTGAACATAACAAGATCACTTTAGATAAAAACGCCAGCCCAGTGAGTTTCTTAAAATTTATGGACACCTATGGTAAAGGTAAAAACAGTTTCATGACCTATGGTCTGAATTTGGGTTGGAGTTATGATACCCGTGATTCACGTTTAATGCCGAGTCGTGGTCAATTTCATCGTGTGTTAGGTGATGTGGTTCCCTTTGGGGATTTAAAGTACTATCATTTATCATATCAATATCAGCAATTCATTCCATTGGGCAAACGATTTACTTTGGCTTTGAATACCGAACTGGATTATGGCAAGGGCTTATCTGGTTCTGTGTATCCGTTCTATAGTAACTTGTATGCGGGTGGTTTGGGCTCGGTGCGCGGTTATGAAAGTGGCAAAGTAGGACCTCGCGAACTTGCCAACCCCAATAACGGCTCTAATACTGGCGATGTGTACACGGGTGGCAATAAACGTGTGATTGCCAATTTGGAGTTTCAATTCCCGATTCCAGGGATGACCAAAAGCAAGCAAGCCAGATTATTCTTATTTACCGATGCGGCGGGTTTGTGGGCTGATAATAATCCATATGTCATCAGTGGCAGCCAAGGCATGCGCTATTCTTACGGTATGGGTTTGGTTTGGAATTCTCCTATTGGACCGCTTAAATTCAGTTATGGCTTGCCGATTAAGAAAAAACCGAATGACATTCTACAGAAGTTCCAATTCCAAATGGGAACTTCCTTCTAATATGACGGCGTTACAATTTTGAAAGGTAATTAATCAATGCAAGCAACAAAATTATTCAATAAGGCTGCCATTTGTTGTGTGGCAGTCATCGGCGCTTTGGCTTTAAATACAGTGCATGCAGACGGTGGGTTTAAGGTTGGGTATGTGAGTTTAGACCGTTTGATTGCTGAATCGACCCCTGCGAAAAAGGCTCGTATGAGTTTAGACAAAGAGTTTAAATCGCGTGAAAAAGCCTTGGAAAAAAACGCGACCAATTTGCGAGATGCGCAGCAAAAGTATGAAAAAGACTTCCCAAATTTAACGGATGAACAGCGTGCGGCGCGTGAGTCAGCAATTGGCAAGAGTATTGAGGCTTTCGAGATGGAGCGCGCTTCGTTTGAAACGGATTTATCCAATGCGCAAAATAAATTACTGCAAGATTTATTGAGGAATGCCAATAACGTGATTCGGCAAATTGCCGAGAAAGATGGTTATGACTTGGTGGTGCAAGAAGCGGTTTATATCAAGCCAGAATACGATATGACGCAGCGAGTTATTGACCAGTTGAAATAATTTCATGTGCGGCGCGTTCTAACCCCCATTTTTCTGAGGTGGGATGCGTCAGCATCGCTGTATTTTCGTGCGGGTCAAGCCAAAGATTTGTAGAGGAAAACATGAGTGAAGTGTCTTATAAGCCAGTGTTGGTTGAACCACGAACACTGGCTGATTTGTTTCTGATGGTGCAGGCGGATGTGCGCTGGGCTGCTACTGAAGACGCTCGTGATGTGTCCGTGACCCACATCGCGCCGCTTGATTTGGCGCGTGAAAATGCATTCGCTTTTTTGAGTAATCCAAAGTTTCGCGAGCAGTTGCTTCGGTGTCAAGCGAGGGTGATTGCTTTAACGGCAACCGATTTTGAGTGGCTGCAGTCACAAAACATCGATACCACACGAAGTACCTTTGCCATTTGTGCTCAGCCGTATGCATTGTTTGCGATGGTCGCGCAGCGTTTGTATTCGCCCGCAGCCCCTGAGAAAACCAGCATCCATGCCAGTGCCGTGATTGCACCAACGGCTCAGATTGGCAAAAATGTTTGTATTGGCGCGCAGGTAACGGTGGACGAATACGCGCAGATTGGCGATAATGTGACTTTGGCGGCGGGCGTGGTGGTTGGTCGGCACGTGAAAATTGGCGCGAATTCACACGTGTATCCAAATGTTGCGTTGTACCATGATTGTGAAGTTGGTGCGCGTTGCATCATTCACTCAGGTGCGGTCATTGGTTCAGATGGTTTTGGCTTTGCGCCCACACCTAAGGGTTGGCACAAAATCCCACAAGTGGGTCGCGTTTTGGTGGGCGATGATGTCGAAATTGGTGCAAACACCACCATCGACAGAGGTGCGTTGACCGATACGGTGATTCACAACGGCGTTAAGATTGATAATTTGGTTCACATCGCGCACAATTGCGTGATTGGTGCACGCACGGCGATTGCAGGTTGCGCGGCGATGGCGGGCAGTACCGAGATTGGTGAATCGTGCATGATCGGCGGCGGTGCATTATTGGGCGGTCATTTGCGCATCGCCGATAACACCATCGTGTCAGGTGGCACAGCGATTATTTCAGATATAAAAACAGCAGGTCAATATACGGGTATTTACCCAGCAAGCACACATCGCGAATGGGAACGAAACGCGCCGCTGATGCGGCATTTGGCGGATTTACGCAAGCGGATTCGGGGTTTACAAAAAAATGCTGATACCAATCAGCAAGGCAAGGATTGAGATTAGAGGGCAAAATGGCTTTAACGATAACAGACACGGGTTACGATATTAATGAGGTAATGAAGCGTTTGCCGCATCGTTACCCTTTTTTATTGATTGATCGTGTGATTGAGGTGATACCGCAAACCAAGTTGATTGCGATTAAAAATGTCACGATGAACGAGCAGTTTTTCACAGGACATTTCCCAAAACGCCCTGTGATGCCAGGTGTGTTGATTATGGAAGCACTGGCGCAGGCCTCGGCTTTGTTGTGGGTGACCAATCTGCATCCTGATGCGATGTATTTTTTTGTGGGCATGGAGAAAGTGCGTTTCAAACGCCAAGTGGAACCAGGGGATCAATTGGTTTTAGAGGCCGTACTCACTAAAGTGCATCGAGGTTTTGCGTATTTTTCGACCGTCGCCAAAGTCGATGGGCAAGTAGCGGCACAAGCGGAGTTGATTTGCACCTATCGTATTGAAACAGGTGATGAAATCATCAAACCCAAATAAATATAAAATACAAAGTGAACATATGAGTTTAAATATTCATCCCACCGCAATTATTGACCCGCAAGCGCAATTGGCGGACGATGTGAAAGTCGGCGCGTACAGCGTGATTGGTGCTAATGTGGTGATTGGTGCGCGCACCGAAATTGGTTCGCATACTGTGATTGAAGGTCATACGAGTATTGGGGTCGAAAATAAAATTGGTCATCATGTGCTCTTGGGTGGCGCACCGCAGGACAAAAAATACGCGGGTGAGCCCACCCAGCTGCTGATTGGGGATAGGAATACCATTCGCGAATTCACCAGTGTACATACAGGCACGGCTCAGGATGAAGGCATCACGCGGATTGGCGACGACAATTGGATTATGGGTTATGTGCACATTGCGCATGATTGTCAAATCGGTAATAAAACCATTTTAGCCAGCAATGCGCAACTGGCAGGTCATGTGCACGTACAGGACTGGGCGATTGTTGGCGGTATGACTGGGGTGCACCAGTTTATTAAAATTGGCGCACATGCAATGGTTGGTGGCGGTAGTGCCTTGCATAAAGATGTTTTACCCTATGTGATGATTTCGGGTAATCCGAGTGCTGTTTATGGCATCAACTCTGAAGGATTGAAACGCCGTGGTTTTTCACCCGAGCAAATCATGTCAATCAAACGAGCCTATAAAATGGTGTTCCGTCAGGATTTAACCATTGAGCAGGCGATTGAAGCGATTGAGCAAGCCATGCAAGCCGATGCCGCCAACGCTTCGGCGATGCGTTTGATGGCGGATTTTTTACGCACGGCTGAGCGTGGCATTGTTCGATGAGCGCGACTGCAATCCTACAACCGTATGATGAATGCCTGTGATCACAGGCATTTTTTACAATAAATGACACCTATGACACATATGACAAATACTGAATCCGTGCGCTTGGTGATGGTGGCAGGTGAGTCCTCGGGCGACCAATTGGCGGCAGTGCTATTAACAGGTATGCACGCACGTTATGCCCAAGTCTCCAGCGCAGGCATTGTCGGTGAGGCGATGGTGGCGCAAGGCGCGCAAGCATGGTGGTCATCGCAATCTTTGGCGGTGCGTGGTTACTTTGAGCCCATCAAACATCTGCCGCGTATTTTAAAAATGCGCAGCGAATTGATACAGCGCACGATAGCGATGCGCCCCGATGTGTTCGTTGGAATTGACGCGCCTGATTTTAATTTGGGGGTTGAAACCCAACTGCGTGCGCAGGGTGTGCCGACCATGCATTATGTCAGTCCGTCGATTTGGGCTTGGCGAGCGGGGCGCATCGAAAAAATCCGCCGAGCGGTTGACCATATGCTGCTGATTTTTCCGTTCGAGCAAAAAATTTATGATGATGCGGGCATACCCGCGACCTATGTGGGGCATCCGTTTGCCCAGCAAATTCCCTTGATTGCTCAACCAGAACAGGCAAAACAGATATTGGGGATTGATAAAGATGCGTTTGCTTTGGCATTGTTGCCTGGCTCACGCGCTTCAGAAATTCAGTACAACGCGCCGAATTTTTTTAAAGCCGCGCAATTGATGGCGCAACGCATGGGTGCATCGGTCAAACTGGTGTGCTTGGTGCCGATTGCCCATGCCAATTTGCGCGTGCAGCTGCTCAACATTCAACAAGAACATGCGCCTAATTTGTCCATTCATTGGTTTGATGGACAAGCGCGCACGGTGATGGAGGCAGCGGATGCGACCATCGTCGCCAGTGGCACGGCGAGTTTGGAAGTGGCGTTGTACAAAAAACCCAGTATTATTTCGTATCAAACCTCATGGTTGTCAGCCAAAATCTACCCTCACGTGGCATTGCAACCGTGGATAGGTTTGCCAAATATCCTCATGCGCCAGCATTTTATCCCCGAGATTTTACAAAATGAGGCAACGACGCAAGGTTTGGCAGACGCACTGACCAACGAAATTGAGCGTTATGCCAAAGATGCCAGCGTGCATGAGCAACTCACGCAGATGCACGAGAGTTTAATCGCCGACACGCCAAATTTATGTGTCCAAGCGATTGAGCAAGTTCGAACTCGGGTGAACTAAATGCGCGCAGTTAAGTTCGATTTATTCAGCGATGACACGACTTCGCCTGAGCAAGCCAAACACCTGTGCGGTGCGGATGAAGCAGGACGCGGGCCATTGGCGGGTGCGGTGTTTGCCGCGGCGGTGATATTGGACAAACCCATCACTGGATTGGCAGACTCCAAAAAACTGTCCGCAAAAACCCGCGAGCGATTGTCTGAGCAAATCAAAAATGAAGCACGCGCATGGTGTATCGCCAGTGCGAGCGTGGCGGAAATAGATGAGTTCAATATCCTGCAAGCGAGTATGCTGGCGATGACGCGCGCGGTGCAGGGCTTGAGCATTCGCCCTGATTGGGTGTGGGTCGATGGCAACCATTTCCCCAAAGGTTTGATGGTGGCGCAGTATGCGGGCGGTGCGATGGTTCAAGGTGATGCCAAAGAACCTGCGATTTCGGCCGCATCGATTTTGGCAAAAGTCGCGCGCGATGCCGATTGTCTGCGTTTGCATAATTTGTATCCAGAATACGGTTTTGCGCAACACAAAGGCTATCCAACAGCGGCGCACTTACAAGCATTACAACAATACGGCGCAACACCCGAGCATCGCATGAGTTTCGCGCCTGTGAAGAGTTTGCAATTTAAATCAAAAAAACAACTGAAAAAATAAATGAGCCAGCATGATTACCTCCAAAGACAATCCGCAATTTAAAGCCCTGAAAAAACTCATCCATCAACCCAAGCGCAGCGATGCGATGATGGCGGTCGAGGGTGTGCACGCCTGTCAATTATTGCTCAAGCATCAAGCGGTACACCAACTGCGCATCGAGAAAGCTTGGGTCGGCGCATCGGCATTGAATGACCGAGAGATTCAGGCATTGTTGCTCAACGCGCAAAGTCAACACATTCCAGTGATGGAGTTGGATGGTGGTTTATTTCGTGAATTGTCTGTTTTAGAGCAGGGGATTTCGGTGGTGTTTGAAGTGCAACGCCCCGCAATTGAGCCGATGGATTATGAACACATCACGGGCAATGTGGTGCTTTTAGATGGTATTCAAGACCCTGGCAATATGGGCTCGATTTTGCGTACTTGCGCGGCGGCGGGTGTGCGCGAGGTTTGGCTCAATGCGCAATGCGTCAACCCGTACAGCGCGAAAGTCATCCGTGCGGGTGTGGGCGCGCATTTTGGTATTCGCATCTGCGAGAACGTCGATTTAAACGCGGCGGTACAAGCACTCAAACACAATCAAATCACCGTCTGTGCCACCACCTCACACGGCACACACAGCATTTATCAGCAGGATTTGAGTCGCCCAACTGCATGGCTGATGGGCAATGAAGGCGCGGGGTTGAATGCCGAGTTGCTTGCACAAGCCGATGCCGCGCTGACCATTCCGATGCACGTGGGAGAATCGCTTAATGTCGCTTCGGCAACGGCGGTGTGTCTGTTTGAAATGCTGCGACAGCAGCAATAACGATAACCACCATAAAAAAATCCCGAAATATCATCTTCGGGATTTTTTACGTGTGCGGTTATGAATTTATTAAAACAATCTCGACACAATCCACCACGACGCAGCCGCAATCAAGGCCGATGCGGGGATGGTGAAAATCCACGCCCAAACGATATTGCCAGCCAAGCCCCAACGCACAGAAGATGCCTTCATGGTTGAGCCAGCACCCATAATCGCACCCGTGATGGTGTGGGTGGTGGATACAGGGATACCCATTGCGGTCGCTGCGAACAAGGTGATTGCCCCGCCCGTTTCCGCTGCAAAGCCACTGACGGGTTTGAGTTTAGCCAATTTTTGTCCCATGGTTTTGACAATGCGCCAGCCGCCAAACAGTGTGCCCAGTGCGATTGCGCTAAAACAAGCATAGCCAACCCATGCAGGTAACTCTTCATTCGCACCCACGACGCCACCTGCAAGCAAAATCAACCAAATAATCCCCATGGTCTTTTGCGCATCGTTACCGCCGTGTCCCAAACTGTACATGGCAGCTGAGACTAATTGCAATCGGCGGAACCAGCGGTCGACCTTGGCGGGGGCGGTTCGATAAAATAGCCAGCCGACAATCAGCATGATGGTTGAACCCAACAAAAAGCCCAAAGCAGGTGAGATGAAGATAAACATAATGGTCGTTAGAATTTTGTCTGCGATGAGCACAGCAAAGCCACTTTTAGCCACCGCTGCGCCAATCAGTCCGCCCATCAATGCGTGTGACGAGGAGGATGGAATGCCGTAGTACCAAGTAATCACATTCCAAATAATCGCCCCCATCAACGCGCCAAAAATCACGTATTGATCAACCACCGAACCTTGAATAATGCCTTTACCAATGGTCGCAGCGACTTTGTGTGGCAAAATATAAAAAGCGATGAAATTGAAGGATGCTGCCATGAGCACAGCATGGTGAGGTTTGAGTACCCCTGTGGAAACCACAGTGGCAATGGAGTTCGCTGAGTCATGAAATCCATTCATAAAGTCGAATATCAGAGCCAGTGCTACGAGGAATAGCATCATACCCATTCCGATGTGTACAGAGTTTGACATGGTGTGCCTTTAATTCAAATACTATGGTTGAAATATATGACGATGACGTTTAAATAAATTAAGCGTTTTCAACCATAATCCCTTGAATGATATTGCCGACATCTTCGCATTTATCAGTGATGGATTCGAGTAATTCGTACAAGGCTTTGTATTTGATGAGCTCTTTGACGTTTTCCTCTTCGCGGAACAAGCCAGACATGGCATCGCGCAGAACGCGG
>OBMA010001394.1_pt1 | contig 14749 bp, 17 predicted proteins | sample 1539141 | NCBI WGS metagenome assembly OBMA01 (sample SAMEA3991484, study PRJEB22521) | metagenome | biome: anthropogenic terrestrial biome; feature: sewage plant; material: raw primary sludge | place: Sweden | collected 2012-09-26 | reverse complement strand
GCTACGCCCCGACAAAATATTTTTGAAGTTTCACAAAAAGTGGACGGAATTATATTAAGTTTCTTAAAATTTGTCAAGGGTTTTTCGAAAGAATTTAAAAAACTTTCGAAATTCCTTAAAATTTCCTAGAATTGAATCAATCCATCAATAGGAGAACTAGCTGTTGCATAAGGTTTTTTAGGGATTCTTCCCGCTTTATAACCTAATCTTCCAGCGATTACTGCATACTTCATAGCTTCTGCCATTTGTATAGGATTTCGAGCACAAGCTATAGCTGTGTTAGTTAAAACAGCTTCTGCGCCCAATTCCATAGCAATAGAAGCATCACTTGCACACCCAACTCCTGCATCTACAATTACTGGAACTTTTACTGCATCTTTAATAAATGCAATGTTATATCTATTTTGAATTCCAAGTCCTGAACCAATTGGTGCAGCTAATGGCATAATTGCATCTGCACCTGCATCTTCTAATCTTTTTGCAATAATTGGGTCATCATTTGTATAAGCCATTATTATGAAACCCTCTTTTTTTAGAATTTCACAAGCTTTAATTGTTTCAATCACATCTGGATATAAAGTTTTATGTGCATCACCAATAACTTCAAGTTTAATAATATCTATTCCTGTTGCTTCTCTCATTAGTCTAAAAGTAGTTATTGCTTCTTCCGCTGTAAAACACCCTGCACTATTTGGTAATAATCTAATATTAGTATCTTTAAAATAATCTAATAAATTCTCTTCATTTGGATTTGTAATATTTACTCTTCTAATTGCTACAGTGATTAATTCACTTCCACTTGCAATTGTTGCATCTTTTGTAGTTTGGAAACTATCATATTTCCCACTTCCTACAATTAATCTACTATTAAATTCATATTTACCTATTTTTAAAATATCATTCATCTTTTTCTCCAATTATATTTAAATATAAAAATTCTCAAGTTTCATACTTTTGAACTTTGTATTCACTTTTAAAAAAGTAAAGTACTTTAGTTCCTATTTACAGTTTTCACCCATGAATTTTAAATATTTTTTACTCGCATTTGTAATGTCTATTTGAATAATTTCGGGCACATCATAACTATGTAATTCTTTGATTTTGCTTTTAACTTTTTCAAAATTTTCTTTTATTGTTTTTATACTAAGTAGTGTTTCATTATCACAACAAAACTCTTTATTCCATATATAAAGTGATTCTATTTTACTTAATTGAACACAAGCTACTAGTTGTTCTTCTATTAATATTTTTGCTATTTTTTTTGCTTCTTCACTTGTAGAACATGTTGTTTGAATAATTACAGCATTCATAACTTTCTAACTTCTTCTATTAAATCAGATGGTATTAATGAGTAATTACTTTTTTCATAATTTCTAGCAGCTAATGTATGTGCTAAGCTGGCACTTATTGTAGCATCTAAAGGTTTATATCTTTGAGCTAGAAGTGAGCCTATTAATCCACTTAAAACATCACCGCTTCCACCTTTACTTAAAACAGCACTTCCAAATGTATTTACAAATATTTTTTTATCTTGTGCAATAATTACATTTGCACCTTTTAATAATAATACTACTTTTGGATATTTTTCACAAAACTTTTCTACATATAAAAATCTATTATTTTGCAATTCATCAATTGTTATATTTGCAATATTACAAAGTTTTAAAAGTGATATAAACTCTTTTGGATGTGGCGTTAAAACTAGTTCTTGCTCCAATACTTCACAAATCAATTCATCATAAAATAAATCTGCATCTATTATTTTTGCTACATTTTTATTTAATATTTTTCTTATTTCTTCCGTTTCATATTTGCCTAAACCCATTCCAATTGCAATTGCTGTGCAGTTTTCACTAATAAAATGTGTTTGCATAATATGATAAGGTAATTCAAAATTTTCATGACAAACAATACTTACAAGTCCTGCCCCAAAGCCAAAAGCTGCATTTGCAGCAATTATTCCAGCACCTTTTTTGCAACCTACAATTACATTTAAATGCCCAAAGTTTCCTTTATGTGAATTCTTTTTATCCCTAAATGGAAGTTTCATATCACTTTTTTCTAAAAGATATTTATTTGATTCTATTTCATAAATATTTCTTTGAACTCCCAAATTTGCAACTATTATTTCTCCAACATAATCCTTTGAAACATCTGTAAAAAGTGAAGTTTTTAAAGCACCCATAGTTATTGTAATATCAGCTTCAAAGGCTATTGATTCAACTTGTCCTATTGTATTTATTCCACTTGGAATATCACAAGCAATTTTTATTGAAGTATAAGAATTTAGGATATTTATTAAATTTATATAATTTTCATTTAAAGCTTTATTTAAACCTGTTCCAAATAAACAATCAACTGTAATATCACATAAAGTTAATTCTTCAACAATATTTACACCTAAAGCTTGTACTCTTTGAAGTTGGAGTTTTGCCATAGAAGATTTTAAAGGAGAGCCTAAATATAAATTTACATTAAATTTTGTATGAAGAAGACGAGCAAGAGCAATTCCATCAGCGCCATTATTTCCACTTCCACATACAATTAAAATAGAATTAAGATGTGAAAAGTTTTCACAAATATACAAAGCCATACTTGAAGCTGCATGTTCCATAAGTAAATCTTCACTTAATAAAAATTCCTCGTAGCATCTTTTATCTAAAGAATTAACCTCATCAAATAGTTTTTGCATTGTATATCCTTTTATTTATTTTCTAAATTTCCAACCATCACTTTCTAAAACAATTTTTATTTTTTCTTTTACATCGCCTTGAAGTTCTAGCCACTCTTCATTTATAGCGCCACCACAAGCTAGTTTTTTCTTTAAAAGTTTTAAAACCTCTTTTTTTTCATCTTCTTTGATATTAAATCTTCCAACCAAAGTTACAGGTTTACCTTTTCTTTTTTCAAAAGTAAATACCAATTGATGTTGATTTTTTAGAATTATTTCATTTGAAGATTTAGATTGGTTTACTGATTTCTTTTTATCCTCTTTTACGGTATCAAAACTATCACCATCAAGTTTTGCACCCATAGAAAAAGCTAATTTATCTGCTAAGCCCATACTAACTCCTTGATTCTTGATTGCACATCTATTTCATCTATAGATATAAAATCGTTTTGTTTATATTGCTCAACGGCAACTCTTCCAATCATCGCTGCATTATCAGAGCAATATTTTAATTCACTAAGATATAAAGAAGTATTATGTTTTTTACATAATTCTTCTAATTGTGAACGCAAATGTATATTTGCACTTGCTCCTCCCACAACTGAAAAGTTTTTTGGAACATTTTGTTTAAATAGTTTTTTTAATTTCTGCATAATATGTAAAACTGCTGTTTTTTGAAAAGAAGCACAAATATCATATTTATCTTGCAACATTATTCCACCAACCTGATTCTCAAGCTTTTCTATTTCAAGTCTAACGGCATTTTTTAATCCTGAATATGAAAACTCAATTTTTGGACTCTGTTTTAAAGGAACTGGCAAATCAAATCTATTTTCATCACCTTTTAATCCATATTCTTGAACAACTGGACCACCAGGATATCCAAGACCTAACATTTTTGAAACCTTATCAAAGCTTTCTCCAAAACTATCATCCATAGTGCTTGCAATTACTTTCATATCATTTAAACCATTTGCTTCTATTATTTGAGTGTGTCCACCTGAAACCAATAAAACGGTCATTGGTAAAACTTCATCTCTTTCAATAAACAATGAATAAATATGACCTTTCAGATGATTCACAGCAATCAATGGTAGATTAAAAGATATAGATAATGCTTTTGCCATAGTTACGCCCTCTGTTAGAGTTACACTCAATCCAGGAGCATTTGTAACAGCTATTGCTTTCAATTTTGGGAAATACTCTTTACATTCCTCAAGAATTTTTGGTAAAGCTTCAATATGAAGTCTAGCAGCTAGCTCAGGAACTACTCCGCCATAAACACTATGTTGTAATTCTTGAGATATTTTTTTATGATAAATTAATTTATTTGTTTCTATAGTTGTTATTGCCAGTGAACTATCATCACAAGAACTTTCAATACTTAAAATCATTTTTGACCATCACTATTTATTTCACACTCATCAACTCGTTTTATCCAGTCTAATGCACAATCAAGTTTTCCAAATCCTGAAGCTGCGTTTATATGTCCAGCATTTTCCATGATTTTCATACCAATATTTAGTTTTGACTGAAGTTCAATCGCTTCTTCAATACTCATATATGGGTCATTTGTAGATGCAGCCATGATTATTTCATTTGCTTTTAAATCTTTTGCTATGGGATATGGGAAAAAAGTTTTAGCTTCTTCTATAATTCTATTTCTTGAAACAGGTGCAACTAACATTAATTTATCAAGTTTTATATCAAGTTCATCACAAGTATGAAACCACAAAATATTTGCCAAAGAGTGACAAACTACAATATCAGGTTTAAAATGATTTAATTCATTTTTTAAGAACTCTTTCCACACTTGTAGTTTTGGATTATCTCTTGAAGGAAATGATGGAAATGAAACCACATAATTCTCTTTTATTAAATCACTCGCTAACTGTGCTTGCCAATGAGGAAAATCACTTCCTCCTAATCCATGAAGTATTAAAACTCTTTTATTCAAACACTTTTCCTTTTAATAATTTCTTACACATCTTACATATTTATTCGTATGACGGCTGTCAAAATATTTTGTACCACTTATGAAATGCATATAATCAGCATAAGACCAAAGTGTTCTCCAGTGAGCTTTTTGCGCCCAATATCCATCTGGAACATTAAATTTAAATGATTTATTTATATAATTTTTTATATTTTTCTTATCAACAATTAACTCATATTCTTCAATTTCTGGTAATCGCCAAGATTTAAGCCCCGCAAAATCCAAGTTTTTACAATAATCTTGCGCTTCACTATGTTTTTTTAAAATTTTTACAACTGATGTATCATCATTCCACATGAGTTTTGCAGTGTCATCAATAACTATTTCTTTTGAATTGTCTCTATAGATTCGAGCATCAATAAATGAAAATAAAACGAATAATAAAAGTAAAAATTTCATTAGTTATCCTTTATATGAGATACTTCAAACTTTCCTCTTTCTAGAGCTGATTGTGCTTTTTCGTCTAATAATTCAATAGTAATTTTATAACCATTTTTGAAAACTAGTCCAACGAGTTCTTTGTGTGAAGTTTTCTCTTTCTCTATTGTACTATGTTTTTTCCACTCATCTAATTTTTTTTCATATAATGCAGTTATATCTTTTTCAAAACTATTTCTTGAATAAATCAAATAAACAACCATTATTAAAAGTATTCCAAAAGGAATTAATAAATCAAGACTCACAGAAAATTCTCACTTGTTTATCTATTTCAAAAATATCATCTATTGACGTAGCTTTTACATTGTTAAATTTGTTTATTGCATTTAAAGAAATTTTTGAGATATCTAAAAATCCGATTTGTGAATTCAAAAACTTAGCAACAGCAACTTCATTTGCAGCATTTAAAACAACACCTAAATCAAGATTATTTACTATTTCATCTTTTATTTCCCAAATTGGATATCTTGAAGTTTCTATTTTTCTAAACTCTAAATTTGCAACTTGCACTAAATCAACAGGTTTTAATATCTCTTCATCACAAGAACCCAAAATTGCATAAGCAATAGGAAGTTGCATTGAAGCATTTGCGATATGTGCTGTTGTGCTTCCATCTTTGAAATTTATAAAAGCATGAATTAGTGATTTTGTTTCGATTATTGCATCAAGTTTTCGAATGTCAAAAAGCCAAGCAGCTTCCATTAACTCAAACATTTTATTTGTCATTGTTGCACTATCTATTGTTATTTTATTTCCCATTGACCAATTTGGATGGGAAAGTGCTTCTTTTATAGATACATTTTTTAAATCATTCAAAGGATAATCTCTAAAAGAACCTCCACTAGCTGTAATCATCATAGAATCAATTTTTTTATCTTGTAATAAATACCAAAGTCCAAAATGTTCACTATCAATTGGACGTAAGTTTTTTTGATCTATAAATTTTCCAGCAGCTACTAGGGATTCTTTATTTGCAAGGGCAATTTTTTTACCACACTCTATTGCTTTTAAAGTTGGTCTTAAACCTAAAAATCCAACAAGTGCATTTACAACAGTTTTTGAACTACTTTGCTCAATTGCTTGTAAAATTGCATCTTCTCCAAAAAAAACATTGTTATGACAAACCAAAGGAATATCTTTGGCTTGGTCAATTACAACAACTTTTGGTTTAAACTCTTTTATTTGTTGATTTAATAACTCGATATTTCTTCCAGCTACTAATACCTCAACATTTAAGTTAAATTTTCGTGCAATATTTAATGTATTTACACCAATAGAACCTGTACTTCCAAGAAGTATCAAATCATAATCCTTAATAATACTAACATTATAATAGCCCCAAATAAATAACCATCAGTTCTATCTAAAATTCCACCATGTCCTGGTAAAAGAGTTCCACTATCTTTTACACCTGCTTCTCTTTTTAAGTAAGATTCAAATAAATCTCCAAAAATTGAAACAAATGAAACTATAGAAGAAATTACGATAGCTGATACAATATTTATTCCATCAGTTGAGAATATTGTTCCTAAAACAACTGCGAATAATACTCCACCAATTACACCTTCGATTGTTTTGTTTGGGCTAGTTTCACAAAATTGTGTTTTGCCAAATCCTTTACCTACAAAATATGCACCAATATCCGTACTAGCTACAATTATAAGTAACCATAATAAAGTATTAACTCCATATTCACTATATAAAGTTAATAAAAATAAAAATGACGCAGTTGGGTATAAAAGAGGCAAAAATAGTTTTTGATTTAATGTTTTTTTATAAGCTAATTGAGATGCATATCCAATTGCAACTACAAAAATCAAATCCTCTGGCATTGGATAAAAATATGCAGCAAACCATAAAAGCGATGTATATACATAAATACTATCACTTTTTAAACCAAAAAGTTTCTTTGATTCAGATATTGAAATCATTAACATAATCCCAAATACTAACCAAAATAGAAAATACGAGTCAATATATCCCAGTATTAACATAGCTACGATTAAAACAATACCTGTTTTTATACGAGTTGAACTTTCCCTTATTATTGTAGTCATTTATCAAACCTTGAATTTAAAAGTTCGTGATTATACTAAATTTTGGCTTTTTGTTGGTTTTTTTTGCTATTTTCTGGTTTTTATTGATTAGGATGTAAACATCCTCTACTAAAATAAAGGATGTTTAATAAATATTACAATAATCCTGAAAGTGATTTTGTAAGACCTCTTGTTAGTTCTGCTTGTGCTTCTGGGAATTCTAAGTTTATTTGATTTGCTGTACTCATAACTCTTGTTCTATATATTTTCCATTGAACATTAGAAGTATTTACATTTTGACTAATACTTGAAGTTGTACCTTGTTCTGAATAGTTTTGTTCATTTTGAGATATTCTTTCATCTAAAGCTGGTCTTTGTCTTATTTCTACATCTGTAACCATAGAATAATAAATATCTTTTACCATTGTATCAGCAACTAATCCAACAACCGCTCCAATTGCAGCTCCAATTCCTATATTATTTCCAGAACCTCCTGTAGCCATTGATGCACCTGCACCTAAAAGTCCACCACCAAATCCACTTTTTAATGCGCTGTCTTTATCCGTACCATCTATTTTACCAATTTGTAAAACATTTGCTTGAATCATAAAATATGCTTCATCTGGATTATTTACTACTTTAAATCCTCTTGCTGTAAAAGCATCTTTGATTTGTTGTTCAACTTCAATATCTTTATCTGTTGTATTTCTAACTCTTACATACACTATTTGTTTGTCAGGGCTAACTGGCTCTAAAAATACAGAATCGCTCATTTTTGTTTGAACTTCTAAATTTCTTTTTTCAATTGCAGTTGATGCTGCACCACAACCTGACATATATAAACCTATAGATAATGTTGAAATTATAAATATAGATAATTTAAGAAAATTTTTCAAATTTTTTCCTTTTAGATTATTTTTTTGTATTATACAAAATAAATTGTTTAAAATCGTGAAGAATTTTAAATCTTCACAACAGTTGTACTATATGGATTATACAAAACATTTGCCCCTGATTGGATTTTTACATTTCTTCTTTGTGTAAAATCAACTTCATATGCACCACCACTTTCCACTGAAAATTTAGCACATAATATTGCTGCTTGATTTATCACACCCTCAGGGATAGTCTTTTTTGTATTTTGTACTATTACATGACATGATGGTCTATCTTTTAAATGAAACCAAAAATCACTCGCTTTTGAGTTTTCTAAAAGATGTATATTTTCCCTTTCACTTGTTCCTAACATTATTTTATAACCTTCAAAATAAAAACTTTCATATGTTTGTGCTTTTTTTGTTTTTATTTGGTTTTTCTCTTTTTTAGGAGATAGAAATTCGCATTCTTCTATACTATTTGCATTTTTTATATTATTCATCAATCTTAACAGAAATTCTAATTTTTCATCTAAGTTATCTTTTTCAAGAGAAATATTTAAAGCTTTTTGTTTTGCTCTTTTTGCTTTTTTAAATAACTCATTTGAATATTTTGAAGCAGATGGTTTTTCTTCCAAATCTATTTCAAGTTCAACACCTTCATAATTTAAAATTTTCAATGTTTTTTGGTATGGTTTTATGTTATGTATATTTGACAAAATATAATTTGCTTTTTCATATAATAAATTTGATTCTATTTCTAGTTCTTCTTTTTTTGGTAAAGAATCAATTGTCTTTTTTAATTTTTTCGCTTTTTTATCTATTTGAGAAATTTTTTGTTTTTTTACATTTTCTAAATTTTGCTTCTCTTTTTCTTCGTAAATCTCATATAAATACTCTTCAATATTGTCAATCTCTTCCATCTTTGGAATAAAAGTTTGTTTTGGAACTTCATCTAGTTTTATTCCAACTTTTATAACTCTACTTGATGAAAACTCATCAATATGTCTTAAAGCTTCGATAATCACCCTATTTTCATCTAATATTATTATATTTGTATGTTTTCCTGTGAATTCAAGTTGTAAAATTGTTGTCATTTTTTTATAAGATGATGACGAATTTACTCTTATATTTATAATTTTATCATTGTTATAAAGTTCAACATTCTCAATATTAGAATTATTAAATCTTTTTTGTAAGGCAATATCAAAGGGTGCATTAAAATCTTTTTTTGAAGATATTGTTTTTTTACATTTAAATATGGTGCTGTTACTTTTTGATAAGTCAAAATATAATGTATTCTTATTATTAAATTCAATTATAATTATATTATTGTCAATTCTCTTTATAAACTTTACATTTTGCGTGTTTAAGCTTAAATATTCTGTTATCTTTTTTAGTAGGAAATACTTCATTTTGATTCTCTTTAATTATTATATTTTTTTATAAGTATTTTTTTATAAATATTAGTTATAATCATACCCAAGTTTTCATTAGGAGTATAATATGAAATTATTAAAAATTATTATGGCGGGTGCATTAGCACTAGGGATTGCATCTTCTACTTTATCAGCAGATTCAGTAAAAGGTCAAAAATTATTTAGTAAATTACTAAAAGAACCGTGTGGTATGACAGGTGCAAAATTTGCTGCTAAACATTCACAAGAAGAATGGAAAGAATTAAAAACTGCTGGTAAATTTGAAGAAGAAATCATCAAAATTTGTCCAAACGTAAAAGCTGGAGATATTAATGCATCAGTTCAAGAAAATCTTTCTGATTTCGTAATTGAGTTCGCAAATGATTCAGGTAATGTACCTTCTTGCTAAGAAGTTTACAGATTTGTTAAAGATATTTTCAAAGGGTGAGTAATTTCACCCTTTTTTAATGCCTATGAATTAAATATTTAGTCATAATTATATACATACAAAAAAAGGAAAAACATGAAAAGAAATCTTATCGTACTATCTGCAATAGCTGCGTTATCAACAGCATCAATTGCCCAAGATGTTAACAAAGAGATGTTTAATCAAATCCAAACTTTAAAAGCGCAAATTGAAGCTTTAGAAAAAAAGATGGAAGATCAACAAAAACAACAAGTTGCTGCACCTGCTGTTACAACGGTTGATGAAAAAAGAATTGAAAAAATTGAAAAAAAACTTGATACAGTTTCAAAAACAGCAACAGCTGCGAAAGTTCAAAGTGGCAATGACAATCTAAAATGGGATGTTGATTTTAGAACACAAGTTGATAATATTCAATACAAACACGCTGATGGTTCAAAATCAGAAAACAATGCTCTATTAACAAATAGATTATGGTTAGGAATGGGATATAAAGCTGATGATAATTCATCATTTCATGGTAAATTATCTTATAACAAAGCATTTGGAGATACAGCAGATCACTCTCAATCAAATGTAAATCCAGGATATGCAAACTTTGACTGGGTTACAAATGAAAATGCAACAGACAATACAATCAAACTAAAAGAAGCATATTGGTTATACTCAAATGATACTTTTTTAGGTACAAATGTTCCTTGGAATGCTTCAGTTGGAAGACGACCTTCAACTGATGGTTTACCTATAAATATCAGAAATGACCAAAAAGCAAATTCTCCACTTTCACATGTTGTTGATGTTGAGTTTGATGGTTTTTCAATTAGATATGATACTCAAGAATTAACAGGGCTTACAGGTTCATGGTTTAAAATCTGTGGAGGAAGAGGCTTAACAAATGCAACTCCTAGATTTGATATGTTTAGTCCTGCATACTCAGAAGATGATGCAAAAAATGTAGATGTTGATATGTTAGGATTTATTGCAGTTCCTTATGATAATGGACAATACTCTGTTCATATGAATTATGCAAAAGCTTGGAATTTAATTGGATTCGACCAAAATTCATTAGATAGTTTCAATGGTGCATATGCCGCGTATAATCCTGCATTTGGTGGAACAATGGATGCGACAACAGCATATAACTTACAAATGGCTACACCTGCATTTAAAGATGTAGGCGATATAGATTTTGCAACAATACTATTTAAAACAGAAGGTATTGGAAATGGTATTTCAGATTATTTAGACAATACTATAGCTTTTGCCTCATTTGCAGCAAGTAGAACAAATCCGAATGCAAATGGAAATCCAATGACAAGTGGTATGCTAGGTTCTCAAGATTCTGAAGTTGGAACTTCTGTTTGGTTAGGAATAAATGCACCTTGTCCTATTTCACCTGATGACTCAAAAATTGGATTTGAATGGAACAAAGGTAGTAAATACTGGAGATCTATGACTTATGGTGAAGATACATACGCTGGAAGTAAAATAGCTACTCGTGGTCAAGCATGGGAAGTTTATAGAACTCAAAATTTAACGAAGGCTTTAAGTTTTGGTCTTAGTTATGTATACATGGAATATGACTACACAGGTTCAAATTCATTTTTTGGAGCGGATGGAACACCTATGACAATGGCTGAAGCTCAAGCAGCAAGACAAAATCCAGTTGAATCAGCACAAGACGTTAGAGCTTATATGAGATATAGATTCTAATACAAAAATAAAAAGAGGTTTTTCCTCTTTTTATTTTCTTCTTTTATCTAAAACCATATTTATCAAATTTATAAATTACTTTTTCAGCTAATTCAATCATTTTAATATTCAAAGCTTTAAACTCTTTATTTTTCATCTCAACTAATAATTTATCATATACATTTGAATATGGATAAAGAATAAAATATATATACTCTTTTGAGCGTGATTCTTTATTTAATTCTTTAAACCAAAGTGCAAGAAGTGAAAAATATAACATTGAAGGATTAAAAGCTTCGTTTTGTTTTAGCTCTTTTGATATTTCATTATTAATAAAATTATATCCATCTAAAATGGCTTTGATTCTATAATGTTTTCTGTTTTCTAAATAGTATTTATCTGGTAGCGTTATATTTAAAATTTGTTTTAACATATCATTTCCAATATTATTAAAATTCTCAATAATATCTTTATCTACACCATCTTTTTCTATATCAACACCATCTTTATACGATAGAATCAAGTCTTTACAAAATAACAGTAAGCTTTCAGTTTTTGTTTTTGATAAGTTTATAATCATGGGTAATTGTAACGAAATTTCTCTAAATTAAATTATATCTCATTAAGTTTAAGTCACTTTGAGGTAAAATAATCGTAATTTAATAAATAATTAAGAAAAAAAGGAATTTATTGGAACCTATTGGTATATTAAAAGATGGTCAAATCTACGACCTTCAAACTGCTTTAGCTTTAAATATCCAAGGAGATGAGATTAAAGCTGATGATTCAAAGGAATCTTTAGACATATTAAGACACTCTTGTGCTCATATGATGGCTCAAGCTATTAAAGAACTTTATCCTGAAGCAAAATTTTTCGTTGGACCTGTTGTAAAAGAAGGTTTTTACTATGATTTCAAAGTAGAAAGTAAAATCTCAGATGAGGATTTACCAACTATTGAAAAGAAAATGAAAGAAATCGCAGATAGAAAACTTCCAATTACTAGACATGAAACTACAAAAGAAGAGTTTTTAGAAAAATTCAAAAATGATGAATTAAAACAAGCTGTTCTTAAAAATATCAAAGATACTACACTTACTATTTATAAACAAGGTGATTTTGAAGACTTATGTAGAGGTCCTCACTTACCAAATACTAGAATGATTAGAAGTTTCAAATTAACAAGAGTTGCTGGTGCATATCTTGGTGGTGATGAAAAAAATGAAATGATTACTAGAATTTATGGTATTGCATTTTTTGATAAACAAGCCTTATTTGATTATACAAAAATGATTGAAGAGGCTAAAAAAAGAGATCATAGAAAGCTAGGAACTGAACTTGAGCTTTTTACATTTAATGATGATGTTGGAGCTGGTCTTCCTATGTGGTTACCAAATGGAGCAAGACTAAGAAGTAAGTTAGAGCATCTTTTATATAAAGCTCACAGAGTTAGAGGTTATGAACCAGTTCGAGGACCTGAGATATTAAAATCAGAAATGTGGAAAATCTCAGGACATTATGCAAACTATAAAGAGAATATGTATTTTACTACTATTGATGATCAAGAGTATGGAATTAAACCAATGAACTGTGTTGGGCATATTCAAATCTTTAAAAATAGTTTAGTTTCATATAAAGATTTACCAAAAAAACTTTTTGAATATGGAGTTGTACATAGACACGAAATGAGTGGAGCTATGCATGGATTATTTAGAGTAAGAGAGTTTACTCAAGATGATTCACATATCTTTTGTACACAAGATCAAATAAAAGATGTAATTTTTGAAGTATTAGAGTTTGTTGATTCACTTCTTAAAATGTTTGATTTTAAATATGAAATTGAAGTTTCTACAAAACCTGAAAAAGCAATTGGTGATGATATTTTCTGGGAAAAAACAACTGCTGGTATCATGGATGCTTTAAATGAAAAAAATATTGAATATGGAATTGATGAAGGTGGAGGAGCATTTTATGGTCCAAAAATCGACATTAAAATTCTTGATGCGATTGGAAGAAAATGGCAATGTGGAACAGTTCAAGTAGATATGAACTTACCTTCAAGATTTAATGCTGAATTCATCAATGATAAAGGTGAAAAAGAACAACCTGTGATGATTCATAGAGCTATTCTTGGTTCTTTTGAGAGATTTATTGGTATTTTAACTGAACACTGTGCGGGAGAATTTCCATTTGCTATCGCACCTACTCAAGTAATTTTTGTTCCTATTGCAGATACTCATACTGAGTATGCAAAAGAGTTACAAAAAGAATTACAACAAAATAATATGGATTCTAAAATCTTTGATATGAACGAAAGTTTAAACAAAAGAATTAGAATGGCGGAGAAACAAAGAGTTCCAATGATAGTTGTTATTGGTGATGAGGAAGTTGCTAATAAATCTGTTGCTTTAAGAAACAGAAGAACAAGAGAACAATCAAATATGAGCAAAGATGAGTTTGTATCAATGCTTAATGAAATAATTAAAGGAAGCGAAATTTGAGTAAAGATAAAAGAAAAGACGATGTAATCATGAACGAAATGATTACAGCAAAAGAGGTTAGATGTACAAGTGATGAGGGGACTAATTATGGTATTATCAGTACAAACGAAGCACTTAAACTTGCCGATGAATTAGGTCTTGACTTAGTATTAATTGCTCCAGATGGTAAGCCTCCTGTTGCTAAAATTATGGATTATGGTAAATTTAGATACCAACAAGAAAAAAAGAAAAAAGAAGCTAAAAAAAATCAAAAAGTTATTGTAATTAAAGAGATTAAATTATCTGTTAAAATTGCTGAAAATGATGTTAGTTATAAAGTTAAACATGCTAGAGAATTCATAGAAGAAGGAAATCATGTTAAATTTAGAGTTTTTCTAAAAGGTAGAGAAATGGCAAACCCACAAGCTGGTGTTGATGTTTTAAACAAAGTTTGGCCAATGATTGAAGATTTAGCAGTAATGGACAAAGAACCAAAATTAGAAGGAAGATACGTAAATATGATGGCTCTTCCTAAAAAAGACTAAGACTTACAAATCTAAAGAAGAGATTTTTCTCTTCTTTACTCCCTAAAATAAATTTCTAACTTTATTTAAAGTTAGGTTAATCAAATTTTAAGTATAATCCAAAACTTTTTCATATAATTTATGAAAACGCAAATTTATAAGGAGGATTCTTCAATGCCAAAAATGAAAAGTGTTAG
>OBMA010001390.1_pt1 | contig 14767 bp, 12 predicted proteins | sample 1539141 | NCBI WGS metagenome assembly OBMA01 (sample SAMEA3991484, study PRJEB22521) | metagenome | biome: anthropogenic terrestrial biome; feature: sewage plant; material: raw primary sludge | place: Sweden | collected 2012-09-26 | reverse complement strand
TGTTTGACCCCAGATAACCAGGCTTATCGTTTGTTGGGAGGAAAGTAAAATGAATCAAAGTATGCCTAATTGAGGAGGAACTGCATCGCCAGGAGCGGACTGCTGTGTGGCTTGCGCAGCAGTTGCATTGCAATCGCACGAATGTGTATAATATATTCAAACGGTCTGCTATCGATACTGAACAATTGGAACATATCTCAAGAATTCTCCGTAAGGATTTTTTTGCAATGTATAGTGCGGAATTGAAAAGGGAGAAAGCCGAGTAGTTTTGTGTTTATTTTGACTGCACGTTTTTAAGAGGATATATTTATTAACAACAATCCCCCGCCGATTCACACCGGCGGGGGATTTCCTTTCAAATCTAATATCTACGCAATTACGTTGTGTTCTGTTTTTTAAACAATAATCGGTCTTACATGTGTTTATGTGTGAGTCTGAGATTAGTGTCTGATAATGATTTTCTTGGCAACCATTTTACCGTTGCGGCCCTTCACTATCATTACATACATACCGTTGCTGACGCCCGTGGTGTTGATAAACTGCATGTTGGAGGCGTGGGCTGCCACCTGTCCGTAGGCGTTGACCAAATAGAGCTCGGCTACATCGCCATAGACGATGACACCCGTTTCGGTCTGATACATATCCACGTTGTTGGTTACCTCAATGATACCAGTCTGGTTGGCAGCAGCCTTGTATAGCAGGTCGGTGATGTTGATGTCGCCTGAGTTGGTGCTGTCGTTCACCAGCTGAATGGTGATGGCGCCGCTGGTGGTAGAGGTGAGGCTGGCCAAGTCGATGGTGTAGCTGCCTTTGCTCTTGCTGAGGCTGCTCTCCATCCATTTGCTGTCGCCTGCCTTTTGGTAGCGGATGGTGAGTGTGCGTCCGCCAGTGATGTAAATCTTGGCTTGCAGTTTGCTCAGAGAGTTGAGCGTGAACTGTGCATAGCCACCTGCACTGATGGCCAAAGCGCCAGTGCTGCCCGTATAGGTTACGGTGCTCTTTCCGGCATAGGCAGGATTGATGGAAGCCTTGTTATAAGTAAGGAAACTCATGGAGTCGGGCAGGGTAGAGCTCTGGAAAGGATACCATCCGGCATCGGTTTTAGAACTGTCTGCCTTGGTGCTGTCGGTCTTGGTAGTGTCTGCTTTGTGGGTGGTGTCGGCATCAGGTGTGCTGCCATCGTTGGAAGGCAAAACCAGCGTGTAGGCCATCTTGTCCATTCCGTGCTCAAACGGACCCATATCGGCACTCTTGCCCTCGTAAGGAATGGTGACCTTCAGCGCATAGGCAGGATTGGATTCATTGACTGTCTGGAAATCTTTGATAATGGTGCCGGCATCGATGAACTTGCTGCCGCTGACCAGTCGTCCGAACTTGGCAGGCAGGCTGCCGTCAGCCTGACGGGCCGCGATGGCATCGTCGTAGCTGAGGCTGACGTATTGGTCGGTGTAGTCGGCAATGACAGGTGTTTTGCCGCCATTGGCACTCTTGTCGCGGTCGTCAACAGCCGCGCAGTGGTCAAACACCATCCAGCTGCAGTATTCGGCATCCACATTGCCAGCATTGAACTGGTGGTTACGGGTTTTCCCGTTGAATCCTACACAGTTGCGCAATACCCATTTGCCATATTTGGTAGTGGCATTCTTGAATCCGTAGTTGATTCCATTGCCTACGCTGAGGCAGTTGAACATATAGCAACCCTCTTCGTGGTTGTTCTGGTCAAATCCCTTGCTGGGGTTGTTCATGGAGATGCAGTTGCTGTAAACGTGGGCACCATGGCTCATTTCGCCCCCCTGCTTGCCACCGCCCATCTTGAATCCGTTGCCGTTGCCTTGCACACGGCCGTTGTTCATGGTCCAGCAGTTGTCTACCACTACAGGAAAGTACACATAGTAGAAGTCCCAGCCGTCATCGGAGTTGTACCAAGAGCGGCATCCGTGGTATTCGTTGCCAGGTCCGGGGAACAGCTTGAGTGCGAAACCGTCGGCATCGCCACCATTGGAGCGGGTGTCCACGTTATCATACGAGTCGCAGTTGAGAATGATGTTGTAACGTCCGTATTCAAAATTGGGGTTGCGGGTGTTCTCGCCCGTTTCGCTCTTGCCAAATCCCATCTGCAAGCCGGTATCGTGGTTGCTGTGGAAGGTGCAGTTCTCCAGTACGCAGAAGCTGCCTTCCATCTTCATTCCGTTGTCGCCAGCGTTGGCGAAGGTCAGTCCGCGGTAGTGCCAATAGTTGGCGCCAATGTTATGGTTGATTCCGCGGTTGGCGGCATCGTCGGCCATTGCGCTGAAGTCAAATACCGGTGTCTCGCCAGGGTAGGCGAACAGACAGATGCGGGCATCCTTGCTGCCTGAGTTGGTGACAGTGACGGTGGTTCCCGTCTTATAGGTGCCGCCACGCACATAGCAGGTATCGCCTGCCCGGACCTCGCTCACTGCCTTGGCAAGTGTGGCATAAGGCTGGTCTTTGGTGCCGGCGTTGTTGTCATTACCCGTCGGCGACAGAAACAGCTGTCGGGCCGAAAGGCTGGTCGCAAATCCGCAACAGAGTGCGGCGGCCATCAGTTTTGTAATGTAAGTGTGTTTCATTTTATATGTATTAGTTTTGTCCTTGTTTTGATGGCTGCAAGTTCGCACTAATTACAATAAAATGACCCTTTTTTTGTCCCAACCATGGAGGTCAAATGGAGAGGAAAGAGGGGACAAACGTATCAAAAAAGAGTGATGAATTTTATAGATGTGAAGTTAAGTGTCTGTAAAGTAGTATTTTGTATATATCCTTTCAGATGAGGAAAAGAGCTTGCTCTCAATTTTTCACTTGGGTGGTCCAGCTTTCATATACGCCATTGTTGGAGCTGGCCAGTTGCCAGAGCAATCCCGTGAGCAAGTTGATGGATTTCAGGTCAGTGGGGTCGTTTCGGGTGATGGTGGCGGAGAATGGATAGTCGCCCATTCGGGCATCGTTGCTGACGTCTTTTTGTTGAAAGCCCTTGGCTGAGGCTTGGGTCAGAAAGGCTTTTCGACTGTCAGCCGAGGCAAAATGCAGTGTGTGTGTGATGAGGTGAGGCAGATTGCTGTTGTCTTTTTTATCCTTCATTTGTGCCACAAAACGTTCATTCCATATCTCTTGCAACTGCTCGGCCCCCGGCATCAGCAGGGTGGCAAAAGCGTTCCAGTCTGGTTCCTCGTTGTAGCTGAGATTGCCCGTCAGTCCCGTCCCTTTGAACATTTTGCTGGTACGAAGTCCGAAACCCGTGGTGTCGTGCATATAGGCATAGACGCTGAGTGTGCCAGCCGTCCAAGTGGCCCCGGCCAGCACCACGCTGCCCGTGTTTTTCCAGTCGCCAAACAGCAGTTGGCACAAATCATGGGCGGCCGATTCGGTGCTGCATCCTCCTGTCAGCGTCAGTGTGCAGCGCATCAGGTCACGGTCGAGGCTGGTCACCTCATTCAGCCCCAAGTCCACATAAGTGTAGGTGCCGTTGTTCTGGCGGTTATGGTAGTAGGCCCAGTCGGGTACATAGTTGCCCTTTATCACCGTCTTGCCCGCATTGGCCTGCTGAAACAGGTTGCGGAAAAAAGCATGGTTGGTTTGTGTCTGGGCAGGAGCGATGGTCCATCCCGCCAGGGCGGTGACCATGATGATTATGAAGTGTTTCATGTTCGTGTCGTTTCTGTTTTCAGAACTAAATATAGCAAAAGCGTACCAGACAAGCCATTGTTTGAGGCTGTTTTTTGTGGATTTATAGTCTGATTCCCATAACAACACAGATTTTCCATTTGGTGTTTTCGATTTTCAGATTTTTGCCTGCCTCAGTGTCCGAAAAGTTGAAAATCATGTTGCTGCTCATAAAGTACCGGTCGCGGTTGTAAACGATGGCGCCTTTGCCCATAATGATGACATCGGGGAAACGGTTGGCAAAGGTCTGCCTTTTTCCGCTGATGGTGAGTCTGTTGTGGCTGTATGCAATAACCGAAGGCATGGTGGACAGGTGGAACAGCCAGTTGTGCCAGGCCACAAGGTTGTAGCCGTATCCCGCCCCGATGCCCCAGTGCGATATGCGGATATCTACGTTCGATTCGGTCAGTGCGGAGTCAGCATCGGTCTTTATTATGGCACCGAAGTAGGCGATGCCTGCAATCAGACTGCCGCAACTCTTTTTCTGTAGATAGGATTGGCTGGTGGCGGCGGGGTAGGAGAATCTTTTGTGGTTGAAAACGTAGTAGGCGTTGATGTCACCCATTTGCTGTGTTACCAGCCCAGCGTCCACCCGTTGCTCTTTGCCTTCCCGCTTGACGGTGCCTGAAAAAGTTTTGGCGGATTGAAACATAAAGTCGGTTTCTATGCCCTGCCGCTGATACAGACTGAGGTTAAACTCCCAGTCGTTGTATTTGCCTTGCAGGTTGGCGGGGTTGATGGAGAGGGAAGCGCCCAGACCCAGATAGGCTACTCCTACGGCGTAAGTCTGTTTTGCGGCAGCATTCAGATTGGTTTCCATCTTTGTGCCGTTGCTCTCGCCCGTAGCCTTGATGCCAGCTCCGGTGGTGTTGGTTTTTACCTTGAAAGTCCATTTTGTGGCGGGGCGTGACAGATAGGCGGTATCAATTTGTGGGCGGTGGTAACGGATAGACATGGAACTGTCGACCTTGCACCAGAAATCGGAAGATGCCAGCGCTGTTGTGGCGGGTAGCCATAGCGTGAGCAACAATGCTGATGACAATATGCTGAATATGTGATTGCCGATTTTCATATCAATATTGCAAAGATATTTATTTTTGGTGATTCTTTAGAGGTCATTTTTTCACTTTTGATGTCCTCAGTCAGTTAAACGCCGCCTTTAACAAAAAGATTGTTACCTTTGCAGCGCGTCTGTGGCAAGTGGGGCGCAAAAGCAAAAAAACGGAGAAATGGAGAATATTGCAGCGCAGATGGTCATTCTGTTCCTTTTGGTGATAGTGGGTTTTGTGGCCAATCGGTTGGGCTATACCAACGCGGAGTCGGACAAGAAACTGTCGGGACTGATATTCGATTTCACCTGTCCGGCATTGGTGTTGTCGTCGGTGATGGGAGAGACGCTGCCCGACAGCCGTCTGGTGTTGCCCTTGCTGGGGGTGAGTCTGGCCACCTACCTTCTGCTCACGCCCATAGCCATTTTTCTGCCACGTCTGATTACGCACAAGCAGGGCGACCAGGGCATCTATGGTTTCATGATGGCGTTTGGCAATGTGGGTTTTATCGGTTATCCCATTGTTTCCGCCCTTTTCGGTCAGCAGGCAGTGTTTTATGCCAGTGTCCTCAATTTTCCCAACACCTTTTTCGTGTTTGTGTTGGGTTCGGCCTTAGTGTCGGGTGGTCAGCGCATCCATTTCAATCCCCGCATTCTGTATAGCCCTGCCATGATTGCTTCCTATCTGTCCATTCTCATCGTGTTTATGGGCTGGAGTCATGTGCCGCAGGTTATCAGTCAGCCGTTGCACTTATTGGGTGGCATCACGGTGCCTGCGGCGCTGCTGATAGTTGGTTCGCAGATGGCTCAGATGCCGTTGCGCAAGATGGCAGGCAATCTCCGTATCTACCTCACAGCGGCCTTGCGTCTGCTGGTGCTTCCGTTGCTGCTTTTTGCCTTGTTCACGCTGGTGGGGGTGGACCGCACGGTGGTGAATATCAATACGGTGGTGATAGCCATGCCGGTGGCCACCTATGGCACCATTATGTGCCTGAAGTATAATAGGGATATGTCCATCATCACACAGGGAACCTTTATTACCAATCTGTTGTCAGTGTTCACCATCCCGCTTATCACACTGTTATTCTGAGGAGTGGGGGATGCTGTAAATGAGCAAATACAAATATAAACATCCCCGTATCGTCCGTTTTTTTCCTATCTTTGCACAAATGTGCAAGAAATGACAGAAATAGAAGCGAGATTGACGGATTTGATGGCCCAGTTCAAGGACCAGAATGTGATTAGGCGGAAAGACTATCGAAAGTTTCTCCTCTATTCTGTTATAACACATTCAACAGCTTTTGCCGGCTCTGTCATGACAGAGATGGATAATCAGCTGCTGTTTGATGAGGGCGTATTGGTGAATGGCCGCCTTCAGGTGGATAAACTGATGAATCTGGACCTGAAACATGCCTATGACGAGATGATGAAAATGGCAATCAAACATCGTGATTTGTCTTTTGAGATGCTGTGGGAACTGGCTTCGCTGGTGATGCGCAACACTGGCACCGTTTATAATACCAAGTCGGGGCCTTTCAATTCCAACACTGGTTATTTCCGCCGTTTCAACATTTCGGCCGATTTTGGCAGCCGCCCCTATCCAACCTATCAGAATCTGGGTGCCGCACTCGATTCCTTTTGCACTGACCTCAACTCAGCCCGCGCCCGTATACCGGCCTCCAAAGTGGCGGAATCGTACAAGATGAGTTTTGACGCTTGTCTGCGTCTGATTGATGTTTATCCTTGGGCAGATGGAAATGGCAGAATGGCGCGTTTGATAATGAACTATTTGCAGATTGAGCGGGGCTTGATTCCCTCCTTTGTTGATGTGCGGATGAAGTCTGAATTCTTCAAGGCTCAGGTGGCTTCCCGTGATTCGGGCAATATGGAGCAGTTTGAGAATTTTATGATGGAGCAACATTCCATTTATCTGCAAAAGACGATGGAGCACTATATGCGTACCAAGGAGACCGAAGATGGTGCTGTGACAGAGGTCCGTTTGACAAAGCGGGAGACGGCCGTCATGAAGCAGATAAAAGCGGGCAGAAACTTTACGATGACCGAAATAGCTGACCGTGTGGGGGTGCTCCCCCATACCGTCAAACGCTATCTGAATCATCTGCAACAGATGGGTATGGTGGAGTGGGTAGGCTCACGCAAGGATGGACACTGGGTGGCGAAGATATAAGGTCAGCCAAGATTGACGACGGAAAGAGTGAGTATGCCAGTGAACATTTGACGGTTTTTTTTCAGAAAGGTTATTCTCGTTTTTTTCTATATTTGCATAAAATGCGAAGGAATGACAGAAGCTGAATCAAGATTGACAGGCCTGATAGACCGATTCAAACAATTGGGCATAGATGAGCAGATAGACTATAACAAGTTTTATCTTTATTCTATTGTGACTCATTCAACCGCCATTGAGGGGTCAACTGTGACCGAAGTAGAAAACCAATTGCTTTTTGATGAGGGAATTTCTGCCAAAGGACGCACAATGGTGGAACTGATGATGAACCTTGATTTGAAGCGAGCTTATGATGTGGCTATGAAAATGGCGGAAACACATGCCGATTTTTCGGTGGATATGTTGAAAAAACTGGCAGCTGTGGTGATGCGTAACACAGGGTCTGTATACAATACGATATTAGGTTCTTTCTCTTCCTCAGATGGAGACATCCGTCTGTTGAATGTGACAGCAGGCTATGGAGGAAGTTCCTATCTTGCCTATACAAAAGTGCCAATGGCCTTGAAATCTTTTTGCGCAGAATTGAACGAAGCCCGTCACTCGGTTTCTGCTTCCGATGTCATAGCCTCATACAAGTTGAGTTTTGATGCCCATTTCCGTTTGGTTACAATCCATCCTTGGGCAGATGGCAATGGCAGAACATCACGGTTGGTAATGAATTATCTGCAATTTGAGCGGGGCTTGATTCCTACGCTTATTGAGAAAGATTGTAAGGCGGAATATATTGCGGCTTTGGTAGCTGCTCGCGAATCGGGTAATATGGAAGTCTTCGAAAATTTTATGATAAATCAACACGCTGACTATCTGCAAAAAACAATAGATAATTATTTGAAGACGACGGAAAATGTCCCAATAAATGTCCCAATAAATGTCCCAATAAAAGAGAACTTGTCAAAACGGGAAATTGACATTGTGCGGTTGATGAGAGAGTACAAGAACTTGTCGTTGGCCGAAATGGCAACCCGAATGGGAGTGGAACAGCGTACCATAAAGCGAGATGTGGCCCATCTGAAACAAATGGGAGTGGTGGAGCGTGTGGGAGCTAATAAAAATGGATATTGGGTGGTGCTGAAATAGCGGGCTGTCGCAAGTGCAGGTCTGCCTCCTCGTAATGAGTGTGGGTGGGCATCATCCCAACTTGTTTTTCAACTTGTCCAGTTCCCGTTTGGTAAATTTGAGAATTTCAGAGCCAAGTAAGAACATTTCGGTAGAATAAGAATCCAATGTCCCTTCTTTTAGTGCAAAATTATTCTTGGCATTGGCAATGGCAGATTCCATATAAGCGGGATGAACGGAAAAATTAAAGCCGCCATTAATAGATTGATTTACGAAATCCTTAAATGATTTGCTTTTGTCTATCTCGTCAGCGCAGGGTTTATTGTCATAAAAATGATAATATAGCCAGATTTCAAAGCAAGGATTACTTTGAGCTACATTCCAAGCCCTATATGGTTTCACCTCATCATATTTATCTGAAATATTTTTGTTCTGCTGTTTGCAGAAGGTTCTTAACGGTGTGATTTTCCCCTCTTTCTCCCACGTATCCGTGTCGATGACAAACCAAATGGTGTCGCCGTGCTGATAGTCAGGTGTGTCAGTATAAGTATGATTTTCTCTCAATAGCATATCTTTGGCTCTTTCCATCAACTTCAATGGGTCAGTGCCATCAGAAGGCGGAATTGTGATGATTTGGAGATTGGAGGAACAGCCTTCAAAGAAAGCAAAATAATCAGGCTCTGTACCAGCCCCCTCGCACACAATATACACTTTGTGGGCATCTCTGCATGGCGCTTTTTTTCCATAATCTTTGATTCTTCGTATCATGATTTTACCAATGAAGGTCTTTAAGGTTTGACAAAAATGGAATACCACCGTAACGACCTATCAGATACCCATTTTCAATGTTCGCTGTCTTGTGGATATTGTAGTCGCTCAAAGGGTAGAGTTGTGTGGCTTGCTCCACATCTTTCTGTGCGAACCAAATTTCATCAGGTCTGAATATGCCTTGGTCAAGTAGGCTTGATTCGTGAGTGGTGAAGATAAGTTGCCCTTTGGCGGTCTCGCTGTCCGATAGTGTCTGTATCAGGTCCTTTATCAGAATGGGGTGCATACTGCGCTCTATCTCGTCCACTACATATACTTTGCTTTGTCGGGTGATGTCGTAGAAAAGCGGCATATATTCAATCAAGCGGCGGGTTCCATCTGATTCACTGGTGATGGGCATCTCAATTAAATTGTCCTCGGAATCGGCATGAAGAGAGATGATGGTTTTCTTATAAATGGTTCCCTCTTCATAAACAATGTTTTCGATGTCAGCGTCATGCTCCGTCGTCCAAATCAAAGGAACGCCAGGTTGTGATTTTGCTTTTTTGATGGTCGTCAAGAGAGAACTGCTCTTCACTTCGTCCTCTTTCATGATTTCCTTTCTGACGGAAATCCGTTTTATTCCTATATTCAGTTTGGAAATGGTTTTGTTGACCATCTCGGCAAATTGGGGATTAGTGTCGAGCAAATGAGGAATAAAGCTGTCGCTTCTGTCGGGTTGGACTATCTCTATGTCATTTTTGAACCAATTGTAGGCATCGGTGATGTATTGAGACTCATCTTGATAATAATGGCCCAAGAAAGAGAGGAGCAGCATGTCCGGACGAACCAGTCTTTTCAACGCATCGGTGAAAGACTCAGTCATGTGTTTGTTGACAAAACTTTCATTGAAAGACATCTCTCCTTTCTCCCGTCTGAATATCAGGGAATCAGAGCTCCTTTTACTTAAAAACAATTCCTCCAATATAATGCAGCTGCTATCAAACTCGATGTGGTAATAATATACGTTGTTCTGACTGAAAAATTCTATCGCCAATTCGGAGGGCTGCTTGATACAGTCATTGGAAAATTTGAAAGATAGCGTTCCGTCTATTGACATGTTTTGGAGAGATTCGGAAGATACCAACTCTTTGATGAATTTCATGGCGGACAGAAGGTTGCTTTTTCCTGCACCATTGGCTCCGTAGATGGCACTCAGCCGAAGGACCGTTGCATGATTGCAAATCATCTTATGATTCTCATGACTATGGCTTTTGCTGGAAGGAAAAGAATTGAATTCCACCGCATCCTTGAAAGAACTGAAATTTTGTACTGTAAATCTTAGTAACATCGCGATTCCGTTAATAATTAACGGTAAAGGTATGGATTTATATTCTAATCTGCAAAAATTAGAGTGTTTGTGTTCAAAAAAACGGGGCTGGCCTTGTTATAGGTCAGCCCCGCTATTGGATTGTCACCAGCGTCTGTGACGTGTTTCTTGATTGAGTGTAACCTCAATCCTTTTGTTTATTGCCAAGTATAAGTGGTGATTTCATAGTCGGAAAGAACATTAGAACTGTCGTATGTTTTTTGTTCGCATTTTACTGGATATCCGTCAGAATCGAGTGTCCATGTATAGTAGATTGTGCGTTCTCCATTAGAATATTTTTCTACCTGTTTCACTGGCAAATTGGTAGAATGTTTGCCATACATACTTCCTGTAGGATTAGGTTCATCTGCATTTACAAAACTACTTTTGTTAGGAATGGGATTCTTTGTATTGTTGTCTGTGTAGTAATAACTGTAATTGTCATAATCTGTATCGCTCCATTTGTAATTTTCAGTTATGAGATTCCCATTCTCATAAGTGTAGATAGCTGTGCAAGGGTCTGTATTACTCTTTTCGATTCTTTTAACCAAATAACCATTATTGTACGAACAAAGAGATGTGTCAATTCTTAGTTCTTCTCCATTGTAACTGTTTTTTGATTCAGACCATTCTATATATCCGGAATTACCTATTTTTGCTTTTATTTCTGAAGATTTATATGAAAATATCAATTTTATAATAATAGAATCACCCTTGTAGGTGATAACTGTTTGGTATTTGTATTGTCCGTTAGAATTGACTTCAGTCAGTTTTCCCTCTGCATTATAAATATAATTGTTAACATCAGTGTCCTTCTTGGTGGTATCTACCACACCATCAGTAACATCGTAGCTTGTTTCGGTTTTGCTTTTCAGTAACTTTTCAGAAGTTGAACTTGATGAGGATGAGCTGTCATCGTCGTCATCGCAGGCAGTGAACACTGTACTTGTAAACAGCAAAGATGCACACAAAAGTAAATACTTTGTTTTTAACATTTTTATAAGATTTTCGGTTCTCCAGTCCCTCCCAGAACCCGTTTTTAAATGAACGAAGCGTGGAACTGCATGTTGTTCCACCTACTGTAGGCCCTAGGAAAGCCCCGAAAGCATGGATAAACACGACAGTCCACGCCCGATGACGCGGAAACTGTTGTGTTTTCTTTACTTTCTTTTTGTAAATTTCCTAGGTTTACAGTAGTAAGAAAACATAACGCTTCTGAATGAAAGCCTTAATGTAGCATAGGAGAGACGCTTCTCCTCCAAAATATGCTTCTGCAAAGATAAAGAATCGGAGACAAATAAGGAGGAAGTTGTCGAAAAAATTTTGACAACGAATGTTTTGAGAGAAGAAATCGGTTATTGGTTATCTGGCAGAATACCTATGCTGGCCCAGTTGGTCTGTTGCTGCATCATCAGTTGCTGTAACGTGCAGTCCCTTATTTCCGCAATCTGGCTGTATATCTGTTTGATGTCGGCTTCCGCATCATCGTCAGTCTCTATCATGAAGGCTCCGCTGGGCAGTTTCTGCACCGTCTCTGTGTTGTATTTGCCTCCTATTGATAGCCGGCAGCCGTGCCGCAGCAACTGTTCAGCCTGTTGCGGCTTTCCTCTGAATCCGTGCACGATGATGGGGGGGCGATTGTCAATCACGTCCAGTTCCGCCAGCAGGTCATCAATGGCTTTGACGCAATGCACAATCACGGGCTTCTGCACCACGGAGGCCAACCGCAGCTGAATGTCAAATATTTTCAGCTGGTGCTGATAGTCCGTTTGGCACAGACGGTCCAGACCAACCTCACCCACTGCCACTATCTGAGGCAGTTGCAGCAACTGGGCAAGGGTGTTCAGCTGGGCGCCGCTGCACACATCAGCGTGCCATGGATGCAGCCCGACGCTGGCCATGGGACAGGCAGACGGTGACTCTTGCTGAAAGGCTAACGGCTCATAGCATACAATGGCCGCGACGTCCGGCCGTTGGTCAGCCTGATGGGTGTGGAAGTTGAGGAATTTCATTTTTTTCTTAGCAGAAAAGTTCGTGGGCAAATGTACAAAAAAAGAGAAGACCATTCAGCCTTCTCCTTCTCTATGCTAATGTAAATGTATAGTAAAAATCAGTTGAGCAGCGCCTTCACCTTGTCCGAAATGGCTTTGCCCTCTGCTTTGCCGGCCAGCTGTTTGCTGGCGAGGCCCATCACTTTGCCCATCTCCTTGATAGAAGTGACACCCGTCTGAGCAATGATGGCCTTGATAGCCTCGGTCAGTTCGGCATCGCTCATCTGCTTAGGCAGATAAGTCTCTATGACTTTGATTTCGGCCAATTCGCCTTCGGCGAGGTCGGGGCGGTTCTGCTGAGTGTAGATGTCGGCCGACTCCTTGCGCTGTTTCACCATTTTCTGCATGATTTTCAGTGCGGTGTCATCGGTCAGTTCACCATTACTGCCCTTGGCTGTTTTTGCCTCAATAAACTCCTTCTTGATTCCACGCAAAGCTTCAGTTCTCACCTTGTCGCGGTCACGCATTGACTGCATGATGTCTTTGCTTATCTGCTCAAATAATGCCATTTTGTTAATATTTTAATATCCTTGGTTCCTAATAAATGTTCAAATATTCATCTCAGTCCACATTATCGTTCAGATAATCGTTGTGAATGATTGGGTTGTCGGGGTTGTTGCCAACCAGTGTGCAGCTGTCGGCGCCCGACCTTTCGGGGGCGGGGCAGTTGGCGTTGATAGGCTTCTCCATCTGTTGCAACATGCCATCGTTGTCAAAGTCCGACAAACTGAGGTGTCTCTTTTGTTGTTCTGTCTGCACCAGCGTCTGTGTCAGTGTGTTGCTGTCACTGTTGTGCCCGAAGTCCTGTTTCTGTCCGAAACTGTCGGATATCACCTCTCCGTCGGCAGCAATTTTCACACCCTCGTCGGCAGGTTGTGCAGGTCTGGGCTGTGCTTGTTTCGCCTGCGTTATTGCCTGCGCCGATTTGATGCTATTGCCCATTGAAATCTCGCGTAGCTTGTCGTCGGGAACGGCCTCAAGTCCGGCAACCACCAGTGTGATGCGCAGCGCCTCGCCCAGTGTAGGGTCGATGGTGATGCCCCAAATTTGGTCAGGCAGTCCCAGTTTGCTTTCCAGCTCCTCATTCACGATGCTCATCTCGTCCATCGAAATTTCATATTGAGGGTCGGAGTAAGAGTAGCTGACAATGATGCGCTGCGCCTGGTGCATATCGTGTTCGATAAACAGCGGAGAGTCGAGCGCATCTCTTACGGCGAGAATGGCACGGTCGGGACCTTCGGCCAATCCGACACCCATCATCATGTCGCCGCTGCGCTCAAGGGTAGTGCGCATATCGGCCATATCGGTATTGACCTGCACCGAACGCAGCACGGCACTCGAAATGCCGTCGATGGCGGTAGCTATTACTTGGTCGGCTGTGCTGAAAGCCTTGCGCAAGGCCATATTGCCATACTGGTTCTTAATCTGCTCGTTGGCAATGACCAGAATGGCGTCCACATTATTGCGCAAATCCTGCAATCCGTTGATGGCGCGCTCAATGTGCCGTTGTCCCTCAAAGCGGAACGGAATGGTGACCACGGCGAGCGTGAGTATGCCCATTTCGTGGGCTATTTTAGCAATGACGGGAGTGGCGCCCGTGCCGGTTCCCTTGCCCAGTCCAGCAGTCAGGAACAGCATTTCGGTACCTTGCAGCTGTGCCATGATGTCGTCGGCATGGAGGGCGGCAGCCTTGCTGGCCATCTCGGGATTGCAACCAGAACCGAGCTTGTCGATGGGTACCTTGACGGGGACCTTCAGCCCCCTCAGTGCCATCATGTCGGTATTGATGGCTACACAGCCAACTCCCTCAATGTGCTGGCCGAAAATGTAGTTGACGACATTGCCGCCGCCACCGCCCACGCCAAACACCTTGATGGTGTCGCCATTGCCTGTCACGTCGGCTATCTCTATCGGGTGCCGTTCTGTATTGTTCTCGCTCATTGTATAGTTTCTCTTTATGGTCCTTTTTATGGAAAGACCCTGTTAGGGTGGATACTTCTTCTTTTATTCTTCCAATCTGATGTTGGTGATGTTGGGGTCGCTCTTGTCGTCCTTGTTATAGTTGACATCGCGTTCCATCTTGTCCAGCAGGTCTTCATCGTTGAAGTCCTCCAAATTGAATTTTTTAGGAGCAGGTTCCTGGACCTTCTTTTCCTCTTCCACTGGAGTCATTTTTTCAGCGGCGGCTGGTGTGGCAGTCCTTCTTGTTTCAGGTTCCGTTCTGGCGGTGTTCCCTGTTTTCACTGCGTTCGGGTCGGTCAGCACATTGGCGCCATAAAGTTTTTGGGCCAGTTTTCCGGCATCCTCGTCACTCAGTTTCACCATCTCATCCTGCGAGCGTTCCTGCTTGGGAGCAGGTGTTGGGCCGAAGATGGAATTTATTATTCCCGGTTTCTTGGGTTCTTCTCTTTTTTTTGTCTCTTCCAGCGTTTTGTCGTCAATTTTGAGGCCCGTCACCACGATGGTCACCTGAAGGTTGTCGCCTAGCGATTCGTTGTAAGTGTTGCCCCAGATAATCTGCGCGCCGGGTTTCAGCTGGTTTTGCAGATAGTTGGTAATCTCTCCCAATT
>OBMA010001386.1_pt1 | contig 14776 bp, 6 predicted proteins | sample 1539141 | NCBI WGS metagenome assembly OBMA01 (sample SAMEA3991484, study PRJEB22521) | metagenome | biome: anthropogenic terrestrial biome; feature: sewage plant; material: raw primary sludge | place: Sweden | collected 2012-09-26 | reverse complement strand
GTCCTTGATTTCGTTCTTTGCCAGGGTATAATTAATACCGGCAGTGATTTGCAAGTCGTTGTTCAGGTTCTTAATGTAATCGGCACCGGCCTCAACACCCCAGCTGTCTACGACACCACCATTGAAATAGGGGTTGCTGATACCCAGTACTGTGGAATTCTTGCCACTTGCAGACACCCAGATGTCGCTTCTGTGCTGATAATATCCGTCAACAGTGAGATTGAGTCCCTGGAACAGAGTGGCATCGAGTCCGATATTATACTTCGCAGCACGTTCGTGAGTGAAGTTGGTTGAAGCCAGTCTTCCCTCTGCCCAGCCGGCACTGGAATCATAGTTGCCGCCCATATTATAACCACTGCCACCGGTGAACGCCTGTTCCCAATACCCTTCGGCAGGGATATTGTCCACATTGACTATACCCCAAGATGCACGCAGTTTCATGAAATCAATGAATGAAATATTGCGCATGAAATTTTCTTTGGACATCACCCATGCAGCAGACAACGTCGGTGAGAATGCCCAACGACTGCCCGGGGCCAATTTGTTGGATGCAGCTATGCCTAGAGACAAGTCTGCAAAATACTTGCCCTTGTATCCATAGTGGTTGTAGAGTGATGCGGAGTTGCGGTACCATGTGTTGTTCTGACCATTGCTGTTGCGATATTCATAGTTCCACATTAACACAGATGAGATGGAGTGGTCGCCGAATGTGCGGTCATAGTTAAGACCAATACCGAAGTTCAGATTCTTGTTTTGCCAATCCAGTTTGCTATCAGAACTAAGACTGCCGTCCTTGCCACCGGTGTAATGAGAAAACGCGCTAGGCTCGCCGTTTGTCCATTCAGACACGGATTCGCTGCCATACTTGTATTCACGAGTGTGGTTTTCCCAGTAAGCCGAGATGTTATCGTATGCCAGACGTGTCCATGCGCTAAGTCCATTGGTCAGCACCGACAAGTCTTGTTTCAATGTCATGTCGGCGAAGAGTGCACGTGTGTGAGCTTTACTGTATGCACGACCTTCTGTCAGAGCTACCGGGTTGGAATATCCGTTCCATGTGGCATTGCCACCCCAAAGGCCGCTTTCGGTCTTGATTGGGAATGCGGCTGATGGTACCGTATATATCTTGTCCCACAGTCCATCACTGGTGAGTCCCGGTCTGAGAGATTCAAGCAGTGTTCCATCGATATTGATGATGGCCTTAGTGGTGCTTGTCACATCGATATCCAGGTTTGAACGAAGGTTGGCCTTAGAATACTTGTTCTGTGTGGAGAACCCATCGTTGGTGTTTGGATGGGCGATGAACCCGCGGTTGTCCTGCAGATTTATCAATGTGTAGTATCGCATACGTGTGCCACCTCCACGGAAACTAAGATTGTATATATTGCTGGAACCCTTATCCTTGAATGCTTCCTTGACCCAGTTCACGTTAGGATAATAATAAGGATATTTTCCAGACTTGAACGCATCCAGTTCCGTAGTTGAATATTTGGGAACCTTGCCATCATTGACGAAGGCTTCGTTCATCGCGCTGGCGTATGTATATGCGTCAGCAAAGTCAGGACGGCGTTCCTCCCAATTGAATGCGTGGTCATAAGAGAAATTGATTTCACTGCTACGGTATTTCCCTCGTTTGGTTACGATGTTGATTGCTCCGTTTGCGCCCTTGTATCCATAGAGAGCCACGGCGGCGGCATCCTTGAGCACAATCACGTTTTCCACTTCCTCAGGAGTGATATAAGAGATGTTGCGCTCAATACCGTCTACAAGTACCAACGGACTGCTGCTGCCAAGAGTCTGAAGCCCACGCACATAGAATGACGGTTCAAAAGAAGAATAGTCACCGGAGCCTTGCAATGTGGTAAGTCCCAGTACATTCCCGAACAAAGAGTTGCCGATATTCTTGGCTGAACGGTTGTTGAAATCAGAATTTGCGGCACTTGCCACAGACATCGTGGATTCATCCACCGTTTGCTTGATGCCGAATCCGATGTTTATGGGCTGTGCAGCATAGTCCATTACAACCTTGACGGTTTTGTTCCCTGTCAAAGAAATAGTCTTTTTAGACTGGTCCGGGGCGTCAATAACCAGTTTGTCGTTCTTATCGGCACTTATCTCGAACACGCCCTGGCGGTTGGTATACGCCTTGGTGTTAGGATTATTTTGTATCTCCACCATTGCTCCTGAAACAGGATTGCCAAGTTTGTCTACCACAACACCGGTGACATTGTATGTCTCCTGTGCCGAGGAACCTAAACCCACCATCAGGGTAATGGCTAATAATATATGTCGTTTCATATAATTTTACCTTTTTACTTTTTTATCTTTTTACTTTTCCCATCACCATCCGGGGTTTTGAGTCAGTCCGTATCCCTTGTTGATTTCTGTTGGCGGAAACGCAGAGAGATACCATTTCGTATCATAGTTGTTCCACCATACACGGGCAACATTGCCAAGAGGGAATTTCTCGTATCTGAAGTGTACGGGCTGGCTGGCCTCCCATCCGTCCTGACCACTCTGCTTGTCAGAGTAAGAGAAATTGTAATCGCTGCCATTTTTCTGGCGGATTATGCGCAGGCCATGAAGCGTCTTCTTGAACAAGTCGGCTCGACGATAACGGATCAGATCGAAGAATCGGGTATCTTCAAATCCCAACTCGCAGGCGCGTTCATTCAGAATGGCATCCACAAGGACATCTTTGTCATTGAAGTTCTTGCCCGGCTGACTGGCTTTCAGCCCCTGCAATCCCACACGTGCACGAACCATGTCCACCTGCTTGATGGCATCATCGTAATTCCCGGTCTGAGCTAACGCCTCGCCATAGATGAGATACATCTCTGACAGACGAAGATATGGCCATGCAATCACTTTGCCCTTCATGTCGTCTTTGTTCATATAGAACTTGTTGTTGGCAAATCCAGTGGCATATTGTCCCGACTCTGATGACGGTCCACTGCTTGCCTCACGGCCATTGACCCAAAGCTCGCCACGACGACCACTCATATTGCCATTGTCGTTCAGGTTCCACTGCACGTTATTCACAATCATTGTTTCATAGAGACGCGGATCACGTGTGAGTGCGAATCCTTTGTCCGTATTCACAAACATGGTGTCCAGACTACCGTTCTTGTTCTCTTTGTCGAAGTCGAATGGGCGGCCGTCTTTCCATGAGAACATTTCCATGTAATCCTCTGTAGGCGTGTAGCCGCCAAAACCATTCCATTCCGTAACAAACTTAGAGTTCCAATCCTGCCAGTCGCCGGTATACAGTTTATAATTGTAACGTGTGGAAATCAACATCTCTGAGGTTCCACGACTGCAATAAGCCTTGCGGAATGCTGCACGGTATTGTCCCGGTGTGCTGCCTTCAGCCTGCACCAACTGGTAATATCCGTTGGCATTGACAGCATCAAAGAATTCCTTGCATGCTTGCAGGCACTGTGTCCACAACTCAGGTTTGTAACTTCCATACCATGACTGGTGCTTCTCATTGGAAGTTTGGTCTCCGGTTGTGCAATAAGGTGTGGCAGAATTGAACAATGGAGATGCTGCGAAAGCCAGTATCTTGCATTTCAGTCCCATTGCACCAGCCTTGGTGAAACGTCCGTCCCAGTTGGACCGGTCGGCTTCATCGAGTACCCATGGCAAGTTTGGTGTGGCTTTGTCCAGCAGATCTATCATGAAATTCACAGTCTCCTCGACCGTGGCACGTGGCAGATTATAGACGCCCTCATTGCCTTCGAAAGATTGTTTGGCGATAGGCAGTCCACCATAATGGCGGAACATATCGAAATAGCGTGATGCTATAATGCAATTGGCCTCGGCCTTCAGGCGGGTCTTCTCACTTTCGTCCATTCCGGGGGTTTTGTCCACATTTTCAAGGAAGATGTATGCAGAGCGCACAGCCTGCCACACATTTTCGCCGCAATAGTTGAACTTGCCCCCATTTCCGGGGATATATGTGGCAGAATAGTACTGTCGGTTCACATCATCCCATGAGTTGTGGCTGTGCCAGCAATCCGACAGTGTCTCAAACACGCCTGTGTTCATTTTTTGCCCTACACTTCCATCCCAATAGTATGGCAGTCCGAAATACAACTTGCTGTATGTATTCCAAAGGAAGTTGCGGGTGTATTCGGCATTGTTGAATATGGTGTCTTTGGTGACATCACCACCCGGAGCTTTCTCCAAGAAGCTGTTGCCAAACTTGACATCATCCACACAAGAGGTTGTGATTGATGCGCCAAACAGGACAAATGCAGCTCCCATTATCATTTTATTATTTAGTTTCATATTTTATAAATTTAAAACCATCCCCAATTCTTTATATGCAAGAGATTGCATCTAACGCACATCTTGGGATATGATGTTTGAATCTTCTCCTTGATAATCTGTATCGACCCCACTGTGCCCGACAGACACGGAGCGTGTGCCAAAGTATATTTCATCATGTAACAGATACTAAACAGAATAGTAATCTCTTGACTTCAGACACGCCGTTTCGGGGGAAGTATTAGAATCCCAACTTAAGAGTCAGCGCGAACGATCTTGTCAGTGGATATGACGGACGATCGCTAGTCCTAGACTCTGGGTCGCCCCACTTGAAGCTGGTGAATGTCAGTAGATTGTATCCGCTTAATGCCAGCGAGCACTGGTTCATTCCAATCTTGCGCATGAATGGGAAATCCAGATTGTAGGCAATCTGTATCGTCTTGATTCGCAGGTAACTGGAGTTTACCTCATATAGTGTACTTCCGGTGTAGTTGTTTGAGGCGTGTGCCATTGTAGCACGCGGATATTTTGCGTATGGGTCTGGATTGTCGGGAGTCCACGTGTTATCAAACTGATATTGCAGTAGTCCCTTGTTGCCTGTATCTCCCAATGGCTGACGGAAAGTCTCGTCGAGCATACGGGTCACATTCCAAGCACCTGTCCACTGTGTACTCACCTCAATCTTCTTATAGGTAAATCCGATGTTCAGACCGATGATGTATTCAGGATCGTCTGTATGTCCCAGACTGTAGGAAGCATCGTTGGAATCGATTACACCATCACCGTTCAAATCCACATACACGCAGTCGCCGGGCAGCAGTCCACCTGAATGGGATGCGATGTTTTGTCCATATTGCGTATAATAGCGGGCGTCTGCCGTCTCGTCATACAATCCCCAAAACTTGCGTATGCTGCGCGAGCCTATGCGGTGGCCCTTCTGGTACATATAGTCGTAGTTCTGTGGAGCCTCATACATTTCCTTAATCTCATTCTGGTTGTAAGAGAGGTTGCCCTCAATCCAATAGCGGGCATCGTTGCCGATCTTGTCTCCCCATTTCAGTGAGAGTTCGTAGCCCCAGCTGTCCACCTTGCCCAAGTTGGCGTAAGGAAGCGTGAACCCGAGTATTGTGGGTGCAGTCATATTCTGTAGCAGAATATTTTTGCGCTTCTCATAATAGTAGTCAAAAGCGGCTTTTAGACGATTGTCGAGAAAGCTGACGTCCACGCCATAGTCCTGTTTGAACGAAGTCTCCCAGGTGACGTCCTTGTTGTGTTTCTTTCCTTCGTAAGCACCCGATTTATTGCCGCTCACGTTGGTTCCGAAGTTGTAGCCACCGCCTAGTGAATAAGGATCGGCAGTATACATGAAACGGTCTCCGCCCACCTTGTCATTACCCACAAGGCCCCAGGAACCGCGCAATTTCAGATAAGTCACCACGCTTCTCAAATTCTTAAAGAAAGGTTCCTCGCTGACAATCCATCCTACTGAACCTGCGGGGAAGAAGCCATAGCGGTTATCGGGGTCAAAGTTCTCTGAACCGTTGTAGCCGGCATTGAACTCTGCCATGTAGCGGTTGTTCCAATCGTATGTTACACGTCCGACCAATCCTACGTATCCGGTAGGGATGTCAGAATATTGTGAAGGATAATATCTTTTGCTCTGGTTGTAGAGAAGTAATGCACCCACATGATGCAGACCTAATGAACGGGCATAGTCCAGACTGGCTTCCATATACCAGTTGCGGCCTTTTCCGAAAGCCTCGCTATAGCCCAGCTGTGTGTCTGTGCCATTCTTCCGATAAGCTATAGTGCCATCGCTCTGAAGTACGGGATTATATGTTGCCACTGCAGCATCACGCTTTTTTGTCACCGTATAATCACTGTTGTAAGAGCCTTTCACCTTCAGAGACAAACCCTGGGTGATGAAGTCCAGCTTCTGGTTCAGAATGATATCGGCATTCAATGTATTTGTGCTGGCCGACATGTATCCCAATCCATAATAAGCCCCTAAACCGCTGGCACCGACAAATGGCAACTGCTCATCATCGTAGTTTGTGGCCGACACCACGTAGCGGCCGTCCACGATGCCCGGACTGGAGAACGGTGTGGCCCAATAGAGATGACGGAAGAGCTGGTTGTTGTCTTCGCCGGAGAAAGGTGTATTCTTGTTGTCCACACGTCCGCCTATGTTCACAGATAATGTGGTTGTTGGAGTCATATCATAATCCAGGTTGGCGCGATAGTTGAATCGGCGATACTTGAAATTGAAGTCATAAGGCAAAGCCTGCTGTTTGAAGAGTCCGTCTTGCGTGAACGCTCCAAGAGACACGAAATAGCGCACATTCTCGGTTCCTCCCGAGATGTTTACATTGTGCTGGGTCTGCATGGCAGCATCTTTAAAACAATAATCTATCCAGTCGGTATCGGGGAAGCGGATGTTATCACTATGATTTTTGAACTTCTGCAGCACGGCAGCAGAAAAAGGTTTCTTCGTGTCAGAAGCATCATTAGCGAGCATCTGGTTGTAATACGTGGCATAATCATACGAGTCGGTCAACTTGAGCATGTTGGTCGGAATGACTACGCTTGCAGACGTCGACACCGAGATATGGGTCTTGCCTTCCTTGCCGCGCTTGGTTGTGACGAGAATTACGCCGTTGGCACCGCGCACACCGAATACAGCTGTGGCCGAGGCATCTTTGAGCACAGTAATGCTTTCCACTTCATTGGGGTCTATCTCATTGAAGTCGCGCTCCACACCGTCCACCTGTATCAGAGGTGAAGAGTCTGCCCAGGTTGCCTTACCACGTACCAACACGGTTGCAGCATCAGCGCCGGGCTCACCTGAATATTGGATAGAGGAGAGGCCGGGTACGGCACCGGCAAGCATGTTGGTGATAGAGCCGGTAGGAGTTTTGAGAAGTTCCGATCCTTTGATGCTGGATATAGCACCCGTCACAGTAACTTTTTTTTGTGTGCCGTAGGCCACCACCTGTACGTCCTTTAGTGTGGTGGCGTTGTCGGTCAGGGTAATGCGCATGCGACCGCCCATGGGCACCTTAATCTTTTGTGTGTTGTAGCCTATGCTGCTGATTTGGAGAGTAGTTCCCGCTGGTACATCCAACTGGAAATTGCCGTCGATGTCGCTTACGGTAGCTGTCTGACTGCCCACAACGCGGACAGTAGCGCCAATCACCGTCTGTCCGGTCCCGTCCACGACCACACCTTGTGCATGCACTGTGCCATCTTGCTGCGTGGTATTGACCCCTTTGTTGGCCAAAACCGCGACAGATAATGGCGGGGCCAAGCAGACAGCAACGCTTAGCGCGCCACCTGCAAGCCACTTAGACGATAGTTGAAATCTTACGTTCTTCATGAATCGCTAATTTTAAGTTATTTGCTATTATCATTATTGAAATTCGGTTTTATTTGAGTTTGCGGTAGAATGATTATACGGTGCAAAAATATCTATAATAAAGTTAAAATACGGATGCGTTCTCGGAAAAAAGAGGGCGTTTTTCGTAAAAACGCCCTCTTTCCTCCCAATAAAAATGCTCCCAATAATGTCAACCAAATCAAATCGCGATATCAGCTGGAATGTATACGTATAGCTGTGTTCTGGTTATGCTTATTTTGATTTTTATCTATGATATGCAAAAACTGTTTTATCGTGTTAATCAGAAGAGAATTTCTTATGAGGAAAAGTTACTCTCACGGATATTAGGATATGACCCGTTGACGGAATTGAATTAAAGAATATTTAATCTGTTCCATTGGTTTTATCCCAAAATGGCGATAGTAAATTTTGTAAATATTTTGTATCAAAATCACATCCTTCCGGAGGTGACAATCTAGAAAAATAAAAGCAGAAAAGGGAATATGAATATGTGGCAGATTGCTCCGATTTTACGATATGCGTCTTCTGGGAATGCAACTAACGGTTACATGATCTGCGTTAAACCGTTAGTTGCAATGTATTCAAGGTCTGAAAAGAGGCCCAAATAGCGTTGTTTGTAATGAATTTCGGGGCTATTTTTTTGATTGATGATGTTAATTGCCTGAATATCATCACTTTGTAAAACGGCTCTAGAATCGCGTATTTGTGACCATGAGGAAACTTTTTTGAAACAAGGCCTGTATTTTAGGGGTTGCTGTAAACATTTTTGATTAATGTAAATTCTGGTTCATTCTTTTTCTTACAGGCTTTGCACATATTGTTTTGGTGTGACGTTCATCTTGCGTTTGAATGTTTCGCGGAAGTTTTTTACATCCTTGAAGCCACATCTGTCGCTCACAGAATCTACGCTGGTGACACCCTGCTTGAACAGTTGCGTGGCCTTGTAGATCTTGTAGTCGTTGATAAATTCGATTAACGACATTCCCGTCATGGCCTTTATCTTCTTGTAGAGCGAGGAATGACTCATTGCCAGATGGTCTGCCAGATAGTCGATGCTGAAGTCGCCGCTCTGTAGGTTGTCATCGATTATCTCACGGCAGCGTAAGAGGAATATCTGTTCCTCCTTATTATATGATTTCTTCTCTCGCGAAATATCATTGGTGACATTCGCACTGTCAGCTTGGGCCACCAGGCGATCTATACGCTTGCGCAGATATTTCAATGATATCGGTTTGGTGAGATATGCATCGGCGCCGTTGTCATAAGCCTGAATCATATCATCTTCGGAAGTCTTGGCGGTGAAGATTATCACTTTGATATGTTGGAGGGTTTTGTCATTCTTCAATGTCTGTAGGAACTGCATTCCGTCCATATTGGGCATCATCAGATCGCAAATGATGATGTCGGGTAACTCTGCGCGTGCCACCGTCAGTCCCTGTTCGCCATCATGAGCCTTGAAAACCTTGAAATCTGAGGACAGATTGCGCTCCAGTAAGTCTACTGTGTCTTGCTCATCATCGATGACGAGTATTGAATGTGTGGCTGCAGGATTTGCTGGTACGACTGATGATGGCGTTGTCTCATCTGCGGATGTTGCAGACATATTTACAGGTTCTATGTCTGTAACATCATCACAAACAGTCTTTTTGGGAATGGAGAACACGAAGCGTGTACCGGAATCGACCTCACTTTCCACATGAATAGTGCCGCCATGCAATTCCACCAGAGACTTTACAGATGCCAGTCCCACACCGTCGCCCTGACTTTTTGCCTCGCCACGTTCGGTGCGTACGAAATTCTGAAATATCGCATCGCGCATCTTCTCTATGATGCCAATGCCATTGTCGGCTACGGTAAACACCACCTCGTCCGGCCGTTCTTCAACAGAGAGAGTCACGTCTCCATTCTCATTGGTGTACTTGAATGCGTTGGAGACAAGGTTTGTGAGTATGGTCTCCAGCTTGTCCAGGTCGAAAGCCAACTGTATATCATTACTATCGCAATGGAATTTATAGGTGATGTGTTTTTGCGCGCATAAATTCGCATAATCCTCAGACAGTGTCATGCAAAACGTCACCACATTACGAAGTTGCAGGTTGAGCGTGGTGGCATTGGCATCCATTTTGTGAAAGTCAATGACGCGGCTGATGAGGCGGTTCAGTTTGGTGGTGTTGCGATGCATAGACTCCAGATACGATTGCGGCACCTGCACGGGTGATGTTTTCCATCCCATCAATTCTTCTATCTGCGCTCCGATGAGGAAAACTGGTGTACGCAACTCGTGTGTCACATAAGTATAGAAGTTCATCTTCGCCTCGTTGAGCCGTTTCATTGTGTTGCGCTGCACTTCCACAATCTGTACACGATGCTTGATATCCAGTTCATACAGATAAAGCTTGAATGCAGCCACAATAATGCCCACTACGATGAGCGACCACAACAACAGTGCCCACCATGTGGCATACCATGGCGGTGTTATCGTGATGCTCAGCACCGTCGGGCGGCCCCACTGGCCGTTGCTATCGGTGCAGCGCACACAGAATTCATAATGTCCGGGCGGCACGTTGGTATACGACACATTCCGTTCACCACCCATCATGCGCCATCCCTGTTCCAAACCTTTGAGATAGCACGAAAAATGCACGCTGGTAGGCGAATCCATCTCAGGCACCGAAAAACGGATGGAGAAGAAGTTCTGGTCATGGGCGAGAGATATTTCGGGATGCTTCTGTCCATATAGATTGAACACGCGCTGGTTATCGTTCTGCAATTCCAACAATAGCAAGTCCACTCCGTCATAATGCCGACGATAGTTGAAATTAATGGGATTGAATATCAGTAATCCCTTAGTGCTTCCGAAATACATGTCATCCCTGTCGGTAGTAGCGGCATTATAGGTGAACGTTGACGAGATATCCTCGTCGGCTCCGAAACGTACGAATGTGCGGGTCTTGGGATTAAATCTGAACAGCCCGTCATATGTGCCCATCCACAGTGCACCGCTGCGGTCTTCGCTTACGGATGTGACATAAGTGTTGGCCAGTCCGTCACCGGCACCATATTTGTGCACTGTGAGAGTTTTCTCGTCAAGGCAATAAAATCCGGCATAGTAAAGAGAGAACCACAGGCGGCCACGCGAATCGATGAAAACAGCTCTCACCTCATTGCCGTCTATTCTTATTCCACGCGATGTAGACGTGTAGTGGGCCACCACTTTCATACTGCGCTTGTCCATCTTGTATATGCCGTTGTGATTGCTGCCTATCCAGATATAATTTCCACGGCATGCCATCGAGGCGCAATCCATGCCGAGCATTTCCCGGGTGTGAGCGAACTTGCGGGTGCGCTTGTCGAACACAAACAGATCCGGCCCTCCTGCCCATATACGTCCTATGCCGTCATCGCACAGTGTCCACACGTTATTGTTGCCAATGGTGCCTGCGGGCATGGTGTAAAGTGAGAATCCTCCGCTCTGTGTGGAATATAAAGCCAGTCCTCGGGTATATATCGCCATCCACAGATTTGGACCATCCTTGATCATTGATATCACATTGTTGCCGGCGATATTGCTGTTGCCGGTGGTCAGCGTGCGCGATGTGCCGCTATGGCGGTCGTAGATACACAGCCCGCCACCGTCAAGTCCCATGTAGATGCTGCCTGCCGCCGGAACCACAGCCGTCACGATGTCATAAGGTATGGAGCCGTTCTTGCGGTTTAACATCTGAAAGATATTCCGCTTTAGCGACAGTTGGCTTACACCCGCCCTGTACGTTCCTATCCAGAGATTGCCACCCCTGTCTGCCAGCAGTGAATACACGGCATCGCCACACAGATTGCTGTTGGATGAAGTATATTGTGTTTTCTTGCCGCCGGCATATTCAATGATGCCGCCACCGTCTACACCGAACACCGTGTTGTGCCTATAATCGGTTACGGCCATCAGGTTATCAGGCACATAAGCATCGGCGGGCACGATGTGGTTGCCGATGACCCGGAATACATAGCTCCGTTGCCCGATGCCGTTGCCCACATAGACTAGTCCGCTGTTCCGGCTGTAGTAGATGGAGGCATGCGCTGTGGCATTGAAATTAAACTTGCAACCGGCGATCATTCTCTTGCCGTCTTTCGAGAAGAGGAACACACCCTTGGTGCCTACGCCCACAATATATTTGTCCTGATATGTACAAAGAGAATTTACCAAATATGGCAATACCGAGAATTTATCGTCTCCGCCATGCTTCACATACATGTTGCCGTTGGCACATACAATGTTGCCCCCGATGGAAATCAGTGAGTTCATTTGAGATGTTATTTGCACCTGCTTTCCCTTGCTGTTGATTGCTGAAACATGGTGAAACACCCCGTCATGAAAGGAATAGAATAGCATCGCCCCATTGGTGGATACCCATAGTCCGCCCCTTACGGACAGCATAGCGCGCACATTATTGTTGAATATCGTGGTGGGATCTGCGGGATTGTTTCTGAATGTGGTGAATGACAAGCCGTCGTAACGGCAAAGTCCGTTGGCTGTGCCCATCCAGATGAAACCGTTTTCATCCTGACGGATGCAGTTCACCGAGTTGTCACTCAGTCCATTGTTGTTGTCTATCACCCTGAAACGATCTGCCGACAAAGATGGCAGTGACATGATGAAAAACAAAAACAATGCAGACAAATGTTTGTTCATTATATTTATTTTGCCTCTTGATGACATGCTTTTATCTTTATAGATTGTGCAAAAATACACAAAAATAATCAGATTTGGATGTCAGCGGGCATTTTTTTGATTAGTGTCTCAAATTCTGCAAGTGAATTTTGGTTCACGCTGCGTTTAATTTATGCAATTGAAGTAAAGTATGAAACTTTGGATTTTCCTCAACAACAGCAGAGAGCATTTCACGAGCATCAGCGAAGATAATCTCAGCCATTGTCAGTATGGTATCCAATATAAATTCCCATATTTTGTCGGTAATAGGTAACGGGCAGCTCAAGAGTGTCATTATTAACATTGACAAAAAAGCACCGAGAGTTTCATACGAATCAAACCTCTTTACCATACAGAATATGGTTTCAATATGACGTTCTTACTGAAAACGATGTAAAATGACCGTTGAGATCGTGAGGTAATGATCCCTCCTCCCATAAAAACAACAAGGGCTGGATTCATCATGAATCCAGCCAAAAAATGGTATTACTTTGTTTTTAACCATAAAAACATTATAATTGTTAGTAAGAGACAAGTATCTGCCGATACCAAACATATATTAAATGATGTCTAACGGAAATTCCATTTTGAATTATCAGAATTGAAATCATAGAGAGCCAGGGTAGGGTTGCTGTCGCCAGCAGAATAGAGCACATAGCGCGTGTTCAGACCCGGATGACTGGGAATCACCTTGGGCATAATTCTATAAGTACCATCTGTTAGTTGCTCAATGCGCCATAACTGTTCAGGAGCACCGGTAAATTGTGGCACCGTTCCAACTTCCTTCTCTGCTGTTGCTGCCAGCGCACGCTCAGTTCCCTTGATCGTGATCTTGTAATAAGGTCCACCCAGATAACCTCCGGCATCAGGCACGGCAGTGATCGTCCACAACTGATGAGGACGGAACATATAATCACCGATTCTGACACGGATATCTCCCTTCGGCCATGTGCCGATGACATCAGACAACTGCTGCTCGGGCAATGAAACAACGGGTTCTTTAGGATCTATTCTGAAGAAAGGCTGCTGCTTCGTCATCATACGTACAAAATCAACTGAGAGCTCAAGTGCATAACCACGGCGTTCAGACTCTATGGCGTAAGTTCCTTCCTTGAAACGTTCACCCGCCATAGGCCATCCTTTTTTCCAGAGTAATGGACGGATGGCCAACACGCTGCGGCCGCTCCGGTTGAAGTCAGCCTCATAGTGACATGACATCACTTCCACACCTTCGTCGATTATCCTGCGGCCAAAATGGCCGGGTCCTACTGCACTGTCGCCCGCATTGATCACCATTCTGCCACCGCCTTCAAACATCGTGCGGCCTACATTATCCATATACGGCCCGGTAACAGTACGTGACCTTCCCACCACAATATTATAGGTAGAGTTCACACCGTCACAACAGGTGCCGTGAGTTCCGAGCAGGTAATACCAACCGTCACGGTACATCAAGTCTGTGGCTTCACAGTCAATAGCGATATTCACAGGCTTGTTTCCCTCCACACGCTGTCCTGTCTTCGGATCAAGTTCCACCAGACGAATGTTGCCGAAATATGTACCATACGACAACCATAAACGACCTGTTGTTGGGTCAAGCAGGAGTCCCGGATCGATGGCGTCATTGTCCTCATATCCGTCTGAGGAAGCTACCTCTGTGGGTTCTGAAAATTTAAAGTCAGCTGATTGTGGGTCGAGAGATTTACTCCACATCGTAAAGATGTGTGCGTTGTGTCCGCCGCCAAGTCCGCCGCCGGAGTTTCCGTATGCCACCAGATACCGGTCGCCTATTTTTATAGCATCGGGGGCAGCACCGCCACCGGGACGCACAGCACCACTTTTCCAAGTCCATCCGTCCTCAGAAATCAAGCCGCCGCCACCGGTTCCGAATGTATAATATTTCCCATCACACTCCATAATGGTGGAGGGGTCGTGGATGTAAGGTTGACCTACCTGAGCCTTTGCCGACAGAGACAACATCAGCATCGCTGAAATTGCGATCAATATATTGCGATAATTCGCCATTGTTTTCATGTTAAGATTATTTGCAGTTAATGGTGAAATTCTTCACAGGTACACCCTGCTCATCGATAAAACGGACACAGAAGTCGCTCATACCCGGGCCGTTGATAACGGCACCACGCACGATATTGCGGCCCTTGTGCAGCGTGATGCGTGGCGACATGCCGTCGTCTTTCACCATTCTACGGTCACCTGACAGCAACAGAGCTTCTTTGCCGTTAACCCACCACATTGAAGCCGAATTAGACCCTGCAGCCAATCTCACGTTCGGGATGTCTTCGGCACAGTCGATGATCGTCACCGTCCAGAACAGCACACCATAAACCTGCTTGTTGAACCCGGAAGCAAAACGGAACAGTTTCACATGGAAGAGTTTGCTG